>Ga0209542_10010350_pt1 | contig 16859 bp, 20 predicted proteins | sample RifCSPhighO2_01_FD_184028 | JGI IMG/M metagenome (GOLD analysis project Ga0209542, IMG submission 184028) | Soil microbial communities from Rifle, Colorado - Rifle CSP2_plank highO2_0.1 (SPAdes) (version 2) | ecosystem: Environmental > Terrestrial > Deep subsurface > Rock core/Sediment ...
TTAATATCAATTAATATCAATTAATATCAATTAATATCAATTAATATCAATTAATATCAATTAATATCAATTAATATCAATTAATATCAATTAATATCAATTAATATCAATTAATATCAATTAATATCAATTAATATAAATTAATATAAATTAATATGAACATTATGGAAAATATATTTATTAAATATCCGGACTATTTATAACCATATATAAAATATGGAGAATGCAATTTTAATAAGATAGATTATAATATGTTAGAAATAGCCAAAATGGTTCTGTGATTTATTGCTGTAATTCCATGAGTAATTGTTTTAACTGTTTGAATAATTTTTTATCCCTATTTTTTAGTAATTTATATGCATTAATAACATCCATTATCATAAAATTACCAAGAACCAAAAAGTCAGATAAATCATTTATATCATTAGCAAATTCTTCATCTCCACACGTATAATATATTAAATCTCTATTAGATAACGCAGAAGCTAACATTTGTTGTAATACCTTGACATATCTATCGGATACAACAATGCTATCTTTACCCCATAGACCAGTTGCTATTGGTGGCATTTTACCATTGTTTTTTGTATAAAATCCTATTAAGGCTTTATTCAGATCTCTAAAAAATTCTTTTTGATATTGTTCATATATATTTAGAGTTGAATCTATAAATATAATTCTAGTTGATAAAGTACCATCATTATTTACTTCTGAACAATCTTTAAAATCATCTATAAATTTAAAATCATTATTAATACTATAATCACAAAACTTTTCACAACCTATAATTGTTATGGCTTCATTAGACTCCATACGTGCACAACAAAATCTGGCTATGAGTGCTTCAGTTCTTGATAGAATCATTGCATTACTTGATGTTTTGCCATCCAATATATCCCCACCTATAAGTCTATTTGAAAAATTTACGAAGTCTGTAGTAGGAGATTTATCAATATCTCCTTCTGATGTGGCAAGTATTCTTGTAAATTTTATAGGTAACTTACTCCACATCGGTACATTATTTTCTCCCATAACTATACGATTAATAATTATGTTTCCATTATATTTATTATGTAATTCTAAATTATATATTTTAAGAAAATAATGCAATATACATTTAAATGGTTCTATTAATTTCTTTTCATATATATCTATAAAGCTTAATTTTTCAAATATGTATCTTGAATTACATATAATTGGATTATAAACATCAAATATTCCTAAAAATACACATGCTAATATACTAGACACAAAATGTCTATGTAATATTTGTATATTTGTCATCTGAGGTAACATTGGCATTATACGATTTTTTTTAGATCTTTCTTTTATTTCTAATATGATTTTCTGAATATATGGCAAGATATTATTAAAGAAATATTCATTTGTAATTATAGGATTTTCTTCCTCAAATATATATGTTAATAAAAATATTAATTTATCTATTGGCATCTTAGGATTTATATTGATTAATAATTTTGAAAATTCTGATATATTATTAATTTTTGTGCTTATTATAGTTTTTAATTCATTCCAATGATCAAATTCCCATGGTAATCTAATAACATCCATATCTTTATGTAATATTATTTTTTATTTTAATATTTATATTTTATTTTTGGTATATCTTTAACAAAAAATAAAATATATTTTTTAATGTCACTTAATTTTGATTAATCTTTTTTATATTCAGGACATAAATCCCAATCTTTAACTAACCATACCAAAAATATCATTAAAATCATATTAATTAATGAACCAATTCTTCCTATTCCTAAAACAAGAGATCCCAGAAAAATCATAATAGATATAATTGCTAATATGAACAATATATAATATGCGATTTTTATTTTGTCTTTTACTTTAACATTTTTTCCTTGTTTTTTAAATAAATGTGTGAATTCTTCTCGTGGTTGTTGTTGTCGTTGTTGTTGTTGTTCTTCTAGACTACGTAGTGGAACAGGAGTCTCTGAAGGAAAACCCCTTGTTTCTGCCATAAGATATATATTTTATATATTAATGTTTTTATATATTAATATTTTATATATTAATGTAATAAAAAAAAATACATATTAATTAATCATCATTATTAATTAATCATTGTTATTAATTAATTATTGTTATTAATTAATCATTAATTTTGATTAATTTTTTTATATTCAGGACATGAACTCCAATCTTTAACTAACCATACCAAAAATATTATTAAAATCATATTAATAGATGAACCAATTATTCCTATGCCTAAAACAAGAGATCCAAGAAAAATCATAATAGATATAATCGCTAATATAAACAATATATAATATGCAATTTTCATATTGTCTTTTACTCTAATATTTTTTCCTTGTGGTGTAATAGGTACATCACGAGGGGGTAAAGGAGGAGGGATACTAGCAAATACTGGTAAATCTCCATAATCTGATCGTGCCGTCATCAGATATATGTTTTTATATATTAATGTTTTATATATTAATGTTTTTATATATTAATTTTTTTATATATTAATGTTTTATATATTAATGTTTTTATATATTAATGTTATAAAAAAAAATACATATTAATTAATATATATATATGACCAATATATATATATTAATTAATAACTAGCATAACAGATGATAATAAGTATGTAAATATGTTAAAAAAAATTGAAAAAATGAATATTGATATATATTAGTATTATAATTTAGACTTATAATCGATTAATTATATCATTCCTATATATAAAACTATCAAAACTCCTATCAAAACTCCTATCAAAATCAATACAATCCATATATCAAATCAACATAATACATAGATATAAAATGACATCTCAAGAATATATTATAGAGTCGGCTTTTGATAAGGCACTAGATAAACAAACTAGTGAAATTACCAAGAAATTCTTATCCATAATAGCAGAGGTTACTGCTGAAACAATGCAATCTATAGAGGGTATTAGACATCAACTTGATATAATTTCAGCTCAATTAGATGGGAAAAGGAAAATAACGACAAAAAGTACTACTCCTAAAACAACATCAAGCACAAAAAAATTAAAATCAATAACATTTAATGCTTGGTTTACGAAAAAATTTGAAGAACAAGATTTTAAAAATCGTATAATGAATGAAAATGTTAAAAAACTAATACAAGAAAATAAAATAATACAAGAAGCTAAAACAGAAAAACAAAAAAATGTGCAAACTCGTAATTTTGTATTTGAATTTATTAGAAGGAATAAAGATAAAAATGATGGTTTATATGAAAAACTAGAGGCTGAATATAAAGAAGAAATTTCTAAAGAGCAAGAAGACAATGAACAAGATGTAGAACAAAATACTGATGATGAAACACAAAAAGACAATAAAAATACCATAAACGGTCAAAATACTAATGTAGATGATGTTCTAGATAATGTTCTAAATAATGAAAAAATAGTAAACAATGATACTATAGTAGAAGATACAGTACATAAAGTGGATGATGTAGAATTAAATGCTAACACAATAGCACCGGTAGAAAATGTTACAATTAAGTCAAAAACACCAATTAAACCAGGAACACCTATTAAATCAAGAACACCCGTTAAATCAAGAACACCCGTTAAACCAAGAATACCAATTAAACCAAGAACACCAATTAAACCACCAACAATAGGAAGAAAATAAAATTATTAACTAGATAATTATTAACTAGATAATTATATTATTTTTAATTGTTTTCTATTAATTTTCTATTAATTAATTAATAATTAATTAATTTTTTAATAGAGATTGATATATATTATTTATCAATACTAGGATAAATACGCTTATGTTTAAACTTAGTATCAGATGTAATTTTTTTCTTAGCTATATATTCATCATCATAATTTCCGACGTAATTATCCAGCTGAAATAATTCAATAGGTGGAGTGTTTTTTATATTATTTTGTATGATTTTTATATCATTTAATATTTCTTTTATTTTTTTTTCTATGAATTCATTATCTGATGTTCCTAAATTTAAAATTAATTTCATAGACCATAAATCTATAAATTTATATCTTAATAATACATAATAGTTCCCTATTTTTACTCTATATGTGCCAAAATTTTTTAATTTAAGAAAAATATTTTTATATGGTATCAATTCAAATAATGAAGAATTAAACATATCCATAATTGAAATATTATCTTGTTTATTGTCAGATATATAAAATATATATTTAACTATTCTAAAATCATCTGGTAAATTAAGATCATAATTTATATAAATTATATTTTTATTTGTAATACTTTGTAATCTATTTTTTATGGCTTTTTGTATAAGTAATTTAACATCATTGGGATTCATATTAGATATCATTTGTAATCTTTTATTATCATCTGTCTTTTTAATATTTTCTGATAATTCATTATTTGCATCTATAATAGCATAATCTCCTACAATAATATTATCTGATCCACTTATTATTTCTTTTATTATAATATTCTTAATATCCGTTATATCATGTTTAGTTATGTTTATTTGTTTATCATATGAATTATAACCCCCTATAATTTTACTTTCTAAACCACTTATTGTTTTAGTATATACATTTTTTTCTATATCTCTATAATAACTATATGTTTTATATCCACCAATTTTATCAGCATATGGTGTATATAGTTTACGATATATATCTATCAAATAAACTTCTCCACTTATTACTTGAACCATTAAATTACTGAAATAGCCTTTTATATCTATGGGGCCTATTAAATCATACAAATATACATTTTTATATATTCCCAAATTAAATATTTTTATTATCAATCTCGTATTTATTTGTATATTAAATTCTTTATGAGTTAAAATAGTCTCTAGAAATATTGAATTATTTTTCTCAATATTATATAGTTTATTGACTAATTTTTTCGCCATTTCAAATGTATTATCAGTATATAAATAATATTGATATATATCCTTATTAAGTTGTATATCAGTTAGAAGATCCATACCAATTTGTCCACCTAGCAAAATTTTATTTTCATTGCAAAATTCTTCAACAACTTTCAAATATTTATCATAATAATTTCTATCATTTTTAATCACTATTTGTTTGGCCTCACATATTAGTACATCTATATCCATAAATTGTTTATACATTTTATATTTATTTAAATTTATATATCTATATTTTATATTCTTTTCTATAAAAAAAATAAGCATTTAATTTATTTAGTTTTCATTAATTATTGTTAACATTATTTATTTCTACTTCTACTTCTATTTCCTCTTCTACTTCTACTTCTATTTCCTCTTCTACTTCTATTTCTTCTTCTACGTCATCCTCTTCTATATCCTCTATTTTTACTTTTTTCTTTAATTTATTATAATTTGTCGTTTCTTTTGTTTTTTCTTGTACCTTTTCATTTAATTTATTATTTACTGTTTCTTTTGTTTTTAATAATCCGATTCTTTTTTGCATTTCTACAGGTATTTTACTTGTATCCCATTTACTAGAATATTCAGAATATTGTTCATTTATCATATCTAAAATTTCTTTGTTATATTTTTTATTATAATTAACTGACTCTCTAGATAATTTTTTTTTCTCTTCGACTGATGTTTCAATCAAATTAATACCATGACCCATCGTTTTCCAAGTAATTAAACCATTAGCTAATTCTTTTGCAAATCCAGAAACTCCTAAACTAGTACGATAATTATCAGCATGATATATACCTATTGATATACAACATATTTTATCATAATCATAAAATCCATTGTATGTTTTGGCGAAAAATGTAGGTGGTGAAAAAGGAAAATTTTTTGGTAAATCTATTTTAAATATGAATTCTCCTCCTAAATATTCATCGTTACTACCAGCAATATTATATACTAAAATATACCATTCATATGGATTATATTCATTCATTGCAAATTTTATAAATTCATTAGGTTCTTTAACAGCTTTCTTAAATTGTGCTATCATTCTCATAGAATCTTTGCTCTGGTTAGATGCCATAATTAGTTATTAATTAGTTATTAATTAGTTATTAATTAGTTATTAATATCAGTGTAGTTAGGTATATTAGTGTATATTTTATGGTATTATATATTTTTAATTCATTTTTCAATTTTTTATAAAATTAAATTAAAAAAATATATAGAATATTTTATATCATATAAAATATTATTTATACAGGAGTATAATGATAATAATCACTATATATATTGTTTAAAAATTTACTAGGATCTGTACCCTTGGTGTTATCTAAATTTAAATAACATTTTTTTGTGCCAGGAACATACGTAAATGAAGAATATGGCTTACCACCTGATCCTTTATACGCTGTATTCATACATGTACCTAAATCAGTAATAAGTATTGGATTTCCAAATCCACTGAGAGTTTTTAATGGGTATTTTATATAATAATCAGCTGGTGTACACGATCTAGATTCACAAGCTTGGATTTGGGTGGGTGATTTACATAACCAACCACTACAGCTTCTAGTTTGATATCCAGAACCACATTCAGAAGGGCATTTGTTCCAATCACCATATTTAGGATATATAAAATAAATAATAAGAATAATTATTACAAGAATAATTGCATATATTACATACCACCAATAATTATTCATGTTTTAATTATGTATATTAATCTATATATTGTTTTAAAAAAAATATTTTAATTTATATTAAATATAATAATATAATTTTTAATTATCAGAATTAGATACTAATCTTTCATTAATTAATTCTTGTATTCTTCTTTTATTTATATGTTCTATGTTATTTTCTCTTATTATTTCTCCTTCAAGTATTGGTAATATAATTTTTTTTTCTTCTAATGTTAAATCACATAGTTTTTTTTGTTTTATAGTTAATATTTTTTCCTGCATTATCTCTTGTTCCTGTAATTTTTCTCTTGCTAATTTCATTTTATCATAAATAATATCGGTATCTTGTGTAAATGCATCTAATAATCTATCTGGCTGTATTAATTGTCCTGATCCTTCTTGAACGTGGTCATTTTCCTCTAAAATTTCCCTAGATACTTTTTCAGATACTTCTTCAAATACATCCCCTAAATCAAGAGACATATTGTATATAACTTTCAATTATTAATATTAAAATTATATTTTAAATAAAAATTGAAATTTTATATAGAATATTTATTCAATTAAATTAATAAACTATATTATATATATATATTAATAAATCATGAGCAAAGTTATTTACAATGGCATAAAACTAGAACATGCATGTCAAATAATTGATGTTCCATATATGGGAAGAGAAAGAAAACCCACTAAAAAAGATAATCATAATAAATTAAATTATGAATATAATGATAAATTAGATGATAAATTAGATGATAAATTAGATGATAAATTAGATGATAAATTAGATGATAAAATAAACGATAAATTGGGTGATGAATCAGACGACGAACATATTGTAAAGAAAGAAAAAGATAATAAAATGACAAAAGAAATAGCTGAAAATAATTACAATATTATGACTGATGAAGGTAGATTTACTGCTTTTTGGAAACTTATAGACACATTTGAATGGAAATTAAAAAGTGATGGTGTGTTGGAAAAGAATGATATAACAAAAATTACCGATAAATGGGATCTTTTTAATGAAATTATATTTATGAATATTTATCCAATTGTTATAAAAAATATAGAAGATGTTTTGCAAAATCAATTAAATGAAAAGAAACTAAATAAACAAAAAAAACATGATGCAGTAGGTCATATTATTGCCATGGGACAACACTGGTATAATAATATTATAGAAACACCAGACTTGGCTGAATTCTTACTTCTAGATGATGAAATGCAAAATTTTCATTCGAATCTTCCAAAAAAATTATTAGAAAAATTTGATAATTAATTATTTTCTTCTTCATCAATCATATCAGCCCATGATGATAAACATTCGTACTTATTTTTATTATTTTTATCTTGTTCTATAATTTCTCCTAATTTTTTCGTTTCTTTTATTTTCTCTATTTCCTTTTTATTATTATATATATTATTTTTTGTTATATTTATAATAAATCCATCTTCATTCATTTTATCATTTTGTTTAGTATGTTTGTTAATATTATTTAATTTTACCTCAAATTGATTATTGTTCATATTCCATATAATGTATGTATCATTTTGTAAATTTAGTATTTTTTTTATAAGAAACCCATCTGTTAATAATATATAACCAATATTTCCACTATTTTGTAAATAGATACTAAATGACCTTTTATTTTGTTTATATAAATATCTAATAATATTTCCTATATATTTTTCTTCAGTATTTAGTTTTGTTACTTTATTAAGAATATCTGTAAATTCATTAATAGAATTAGTAGATTTATCATTATTTACTACCATATTACTATATTTCAATTCATGTAAAATATCACTTAATTTATCATTTAAATTCTTAGCTAATTTTGTCATATTTATTATATACTATAATTTATTAATTATTTAAATGACAATTTAGACATGTTGCTTTATAAGACTCATCTCCACCAACTAATATTTGTGAATTATTATTAATTAATCTCTTTGTATAATTGGCTCTACGTCCACATTCACATACAGATTCTAAAGATATTATTGTGCATAATGGTATTAATCTACTTATAGTTTCAAATGGTTCTCTTTTATAATCTCCATTAAGTCCCGATATATATATTTTTTTAATAAAAGATAAATTGTTACATGCATTTATAAAATTAATCATATCTGTATAATCAAAAAACTGACCTTCATCAATAGCAATTATGTTTATACTCTGTGATTTTATAATATCTAATACATTCATTATCGTTCCAGTTTTTATCACTTTACAATTGTTAAATATTATTCCACCATGAGTCTCTAATAATCCATCCTGTGTTCTTGTATCTATTTCATGTCTTACTATAAGACACTTTTTTTTACCTCTTATATTTTTTTCTATTTCTTCGATTATTCTAGTTGACTTTCCAGAAAACATAGGACCTATTATAAGTATATTTTTCATTATTATATATTTTTGTATATTTTTGTATATTTTTATATGTTTTTATTGTATACAAAATAATATATTTATGTATATTACATCTACTTATATATATAAATTAATATTTTCATTTTTTATTTTTTTGAAAAAATTTAAATATACTTATTTAAGAATATTCTATTTCTGTATCATATATTCCATATCTTCCAGTTTCTATCGAAAATGTACCTTCTTTTGTGTCAGAATATATATTTATATATCCATCAATTGATATTTTTAATGATCCTAGACAATCATTACTTATATTAGTTACATATACTGGAAAATAAGAATCGTGTGTAGGACAGTATTCTTTATCTAATACATCCACAGATTTAATAATAGATCTAATACTATTTTCATTTTTTTCAATATTCATTATAATAGCAGGTATTCTCATATTAATAGTATTAAATACTTTTGATGAAATATTATGTGTATTTTTTGTAAAAGAAATATTCACTGGTATATTTTCTCCCCATGGTCCAGAAAAGTTAATTACTTTATTAAATCTATCCATTTTTATATAATATATTAATATATTATATGATATTTTATTTCTAAATATTAATTATACCAGTTAATTAGATATGTTGATATAAAATATAATGACTGTAAAATTAGTGTAAATTCTAAAGAACGTCCAAAATCTCCAAACCAATAATATGTAAATAGTAAGGTTATTATTATAGATATTATTATTGCAAATATAGTTTTTTTCAATACATTATTCATGATAATCATATATTTATATAATTTATATAAAATTATATATTTATTTAATTTATATAAAATTATATAATTTTATATTAATTCAATTTAAGATGAAAATTCTAGAATTACCCCGACTATAATAGGATTAGTACCAATACCTGCTGATCTCTGTATTTGTAATTGTAATTCGGCATCGCTTACAGGATTATTAACTGTGAAATACGTTGATGATGTAGTATTTATACCAATTATAGATCCTAATACAGTGTTATTAGTAACATCATATAATCTAACATCTAAATTTTTATTATTATCTATAATTGCTCGTAATATAATTTTACCATTACTATATGAAGAATATGCTGAATCTAACCATGGAAAATATGCTACATCTGTCCATGTCATTGTAGATGCAGCTACTTTAGTAGTTAACAAAGGATATTCAATTATATGTGAACCTAACGTTACCCATTTTAATCCAGTCAATGTCGCATTATCTGCTGATAATACCTGTCCAGGTAAACCAACATTTAGCACATCCAATGTTAATCCATTATTAGTTAATAAATCACCTTTAGATGCTAAAATATCAATATCCATATCTAAATCATGTGTTATAAGCTTCCAGTCAACATTATCAATATCATAAACAAATTGTGCTATTTCATCTGGCTGATCTATAAAATAACTATTACTTGATTCTATTGTATTTCCTGCATCACCTGGTAATACTCTTATTTTATTTACACTATTATCTAATTTTTTAATTACGAATATAGGATGTGGATATTTATTTCCCTTTAATAATTTTACATCTACTTGTCCACTAGTAGCATTAACTAATATTATATTATCATCAGTTTGAACATTATATGGAGAATTTGCAAATGTAATTGTTCTTAAATTAAGACTTAATCCTCTTATATCATTGCATACATTTCTATTTAGGCATGCATTATTATTATCATATGATCCTGACATAATTTTATATAAATATTTATATATATAAATATATATATTTATATAAAATTTTACTTAAAAATATCAAATATATTATACATAATGTCCTATATATTTCCTGAAATATCTACTAATATAATAAATGAAGAAACACCAAATAGTGGAGTCTATATTGATAATGTATTATTAAAAGATGGGTCTTTATCACTACAAGATGCATCCTCCACTAATACTTACAATTTTATTACATCTGAGCTAGCTTCTAACAAAAATATAATACTTCCTATATTAACTAATGATGATACGCTTGTATTTGACAACCATACTCAAACATTAAAAAATAAAACTATAGATGATTCAAATACAATTGATGCATCAGCAATAGCAGGAAAATTAGTTTCCAATACTGAATTTGATTATATTAATGGATTAAATCAGAACCTAACAACCACATCTAATATACAGTTTGGTAAAATAAATGCAAATGATACAACTGATTCTACATCAATAAGTACTGGATCATTAATGACAGCTGGTGGCTTGGCTGTAACAAAACAATCATATTTTGCGAATAATATAAATGTACAATTTACTACTGGTGGTTTTACATCTAAATACCTTCAAATTAAACCATTGAGTATTAGTCCAAGTGTTGGTGCTTATATTCTTATGTATGCAAAAGATAATGGTGTTAATTGGGCTTATAACTTAATACAGTGCTTAACAAATGTTGATGATTCCCAAACACAAGGAGTATTAGAACTTGTGTTTGGTAATGGAACAGATGCTGGTTTAAACACAAGATTGAATACTCGTAGATTATTACGAATATTCAATGGAGGTACTAATATTATTACTATAAATGCTGATGACATATTTCAAGTATTGACTAGCATTACTACACCAAGTGTTAAAGTTGATAAAATTTATTTCAATGATTCAGCATCAAATAATACTGTATATCTATATCAAAGCAATAATCAAGTAGGTGATTATTCAGTAAGCTTTCCATTATTAATAGGTAATGATACAATGGTATGTGCAACAACATCAAGCACTCTTATTAACAAAACAATAAATGCTCCTGATAATACTATCACTAATATATCTAATGCTAACATAAGTGCTACAGCGTCTATAGACGTAACTAAATTATCATCTGGTGTTGTAGATAATACAGAATTTAATTATATTAATGGATTAAACCAAAATCTAACTACTATATCTGATGTAACATTTAATTCTACATCAGTTACTCAACCACAGGGATGCTTTATGTATGGAACATATACAACATTGTCAGATGCTTCTGGTGGTATTGGTTTACTAGTTCCATTAACAGAAGTAATAGATGTTAGATCTCAGTGGACTCCAAATGCAGGAGCAACTGACGGAATTATTCAATATACTGGAATAGCTTCAAGATATTTTATTATTAACATTAGTTTTTCTATATCAACATCCAGTGGAGGTTCATCTACATTAACATTACAGTTACAATCCGATACTGGTGGAGGATATACTAATATATCTGGAGGTTTTACCAGTAGATATTTTTCTGGAACTAATGATGCTACTTCTGTATGTATTAACATTGCACATCAAGCTACCACAAATATAAAATACAGAATATTAATTACTTCAACTAATTCCTTAGCACTATATACTTTTAATAATATAACATTTGTATTTTCTCATATGATGTGAATTTTATATCTATTGAATATCATCAATATAATATTTTTATAAAATTATAGATTATTCATATAATTCCAATATTTTATTTTTAAATATTAATATATAATAATATCGTAAATAACTCAAGTAAAAATAATGTCTTATATATTTCCTGAAATTTTAACTAATATAATAAATGAAGATACACCTGATAATGGTGTAACTATAGATAATGTTTTATTAAAAGATGGTATAATTGATTATTTAAAATATGTTCAAAATATTAAAAATAATTATACTTCGATGATTCCTCCAACTGCAAATGATGACTCTTCATTAGACTATTCAGTCGGAAGTATATGGTTAGATAATGCTTCTAATCGCTCATATATATGTCTAGATTCTACTAACGCCGCATCATTATGGAGAGATATTTCAAGCACAGGCAGTTTTATAACATATCCTGAATATATTACAGTTGGACCAGCTGGTAGTGGTGCTGATTATAATACAATTGAGGCGGCTTTGATAGCAGCAAACGCACTTATACCATCTGAAAATAATCCAATAGGAATTAAAGTATTTCCTGGTATATATGTAGAAAACAATCCATTAAATACCATAGAATATGTTGACATAAATTCTGTAATTGGACAACATGTTACCATAGTAAAACCAAATACAACAACAGCAGAAATATTTAATGTAGTAAGTAATGTAAATTTACAAGGATTAACTATTACAGGTGCTAATGGTGTTGGCGGTATAGGAGCAAAAATTGTATCTGTTACTTCACATGGCCATGTACGAGACTGTACTTTTTATAATTGTGAAACTTGTATTAAAGTAACAGGAGCAAATGTTTATGCCAGTATACATCGTATTCATATTCATCAACAAGCAGATAATAATATAATAAATGCAATAGAAGTAAGCAATGGTGCATGTGCTGTTATACATTGTACAGATATATTTCCAAATGCAGGTACATCGTTTACTAAGGGTGTTTATGTAGACGGTGCTAATACTACTTTACATTTATTTAATTCTTTTGTAGAAAGTTGTACAGATGGTTTATATGTATCAAATACTGCACATTCAACTATATCAGCTATTCAATTTAATAAATGCATAAATGCCATACATACAGCAATTAGTAATGGCGGTATTAATATGGTTGGGGTTGAAATAAATAATAGTACAACATATGATATATATTCTGAAGGTACATCAGATACATTTATACATGGTAGTGGAAATAAATTACTTACAGAAAAAATAAATGTTACTAATGATTCTATTTTTAATATTGGATATGCATCTATTACTGAGGGAGATTATGCATTCCATGTAACGGGAGAATTTAGTGTAGGATCTTACCAAAAATCTTCTGAATCTTCTTTTGGTCAGGGTGACTCTTATATTATAGGAATGTCTGTATTTAGAAATACAAATTTAGAAGTAGGAACTTGGTCTGATGTTACAAATGAAGCTAAATATATTTCTAGTGGTACTTTTAATATATTTCCAAATGTAACAGCTAATAATACAATATATGTAGGTGGTAATAATGTATTCCCTGGTATTAAAACAGAATTAACAGTTGCAATTACATTAGGTAGTGGGTCTATAGCATGGGAATATTGGAATGGAGTAATATGGAAATCATTTAATTTAATGAGTGCCATGGAAAATAATCCATTTACACAATATGCAGAAAATACATTTAGTATTGCAGATGATCTTCATATTAGATTTGGAACAATGACAGGTTGGGCTACAAAAAATTTAAATGGCACTACTAAATATTGGATACGTTGTAGAATTGTAACTGATATAATAATATCACCTACTGCAAAAAGAATAAAACAACATACAGACCATACTGAAATAAATAAAAATGGAACTATACTACATTTTGGTGCAGCACGTCCATCAAGTGAATTAATACCACAGAGTGTATCATCTACACCTAGTAATCAGGATATACAAGTATCCACCAATATAACTATACCATATACTAAAAATAAGTATGATAATAATATGATAGATAATTCATTTATATTATTATCAGTAGAAGATGGAGTTGATACTTCTTTAGATACAGAACTAGACATATATTGGGTATCAAATGCTACATCAGGTACTATTAATTTTACATTAATATATACGTATGTTAAAGAAGGCTTGGCTCTTGGAGACCTTACAGAAACAACTTTACAATCAATAGTAACTGTTCCAGGAGTTGCAAATACACTATCTAAATCAATATTCATGATTTCTATTAACACATTAATTCCTGGAGATTATATCGCTATCAAAATACAAAGAAATGCCACTGCTGGTAATCTAAATGATACTGCTAATGGTTACGCAGCAGTTACTGGAGTTAGATGGACGGGATATAGATGGAAATCAAAATAAAAAAATAAGACAAATTTAATATATATTATTTTTACTAATATATTACAAATATTTGTTTATACGTTTTACCAACTTAGTTTTATTTAGACCGCAAAATGGAACGCCTAAAGTCTTTGCAACATGTTGTAAGTCAGATGTTCTCATTTCAGTAGTAACCCTAGATGGTCTTTTGATTTTTCTTTTTGCATGACGTTGCTGTCTAGATTTTCTTCTTTGCGATCGTCTGCTCCTACTTCTGCTTCTTCCTGAACTTTTCTGTGTCATTATTTAGTAATTATTAATTATATATTTTTTTTATCAAAAATGATAATTAGTTATATTAATAATTATATATTTTTTTATCAAAAATTGTTAATTATATTAATAATTTTTTATTAATATAATTAACAAAATTATAATAAATAATAAATATACTATATTATATTTATTATTTATTGTTTATTAAAATTATGATAAATTATGCAAAAGTAATTAATGGAATATATATAGGAGATATTCATTCTATTAATGATAATGAATTCCTTATTAATAATGATATAAAATATATAGTAAATGCATCAGGCTATAACAAATTAAATAATTTAGGTATAACAACATTATACCTTGGTAAATTGAAGGATATAGACTTCATAACTTTACCGATATTTGATAAAGAATATATTGATAAATACATATCTGAATATATAAATAAAATGCTTATTTCCTCTAATAAAATAAATAATGAATATAGGAATAAAAATAATATATTAGTACATTGTATTGCTGGTATAAATCGTTCTGCATCAGTTATTGCTACATATTTAATGATGTATCAGAAATACACTTATAATGACGCCATAATACTTTTGGAAAATGTAAATAAAAAACGATTTCTTCCTGTAATAGCTAATAGAGCATTTAGAGATATGTTAAAACATATAGAAAAAAATCTCAAGTTCTTTGACACTGTAACATAAAATATTTTAATGATATTTCTATACTTTTATCTTCAAGCCTATAAGGATATAGTATATTATTTTTTTTATTTTCGTTATATTTTATTTTTCTAGATTGTATAGGTCGTGCATATAGTACATATTTGTTTATATAAGTGAATATTAAATAAAAGAATATTGCATCCAATATTACTTGTATTATATACATTATTTCGTCTAATATTATTGGCATAATATACGTTATATAAATATATTATTTAGTTTTCTATTTTATTTATAATATTACTCATTAATTTAATACAGTATTCAATTATAAAATCAAAGTACTAAAAATAACGATCATATATTTTTAATATAAAAAAATATATTAAAATTGAATTTTGTATTTCTATAATTTAATCTATATCAAACACACATTACACACACATTACACACACACATTACACACACATTACATACACATTATACACATATGGCCTGTGAGCAAATAATTGCAAAAATAGATTCTGATTATTGGAATAAGGAATATGAAAAAATATGCAAAACTACCATAGAAGAATATATGACAACACATGATAGAAGAGATAAAGTTATAGGAATTATTCATTTAGCATTAATTAACAAAAAATATGATATTGCCAATAAGATTCTCAAAATGGTCATAATAAAGGAGGATGAGGATGAATCTTGTATTCAAGATTTGTTTGAAATATTATGTATGAATGGTTGTATTGATACGATAAAATATTTGGTTAATAATTTTGATATGAATGAATATTTTATTCCAGCATATAAATATATGATTAGATCAATATGGTTGGGTATACATTATTTGAATTCTGGATTTACATATAATCATGATGTAATTAATCTATATATGGTATCAGAATATCAATGTAAACTATCACAAGAAAATAAACAAATTATGTATAATGGAATGAAAAAGTGTGAAAAATACTTGAAGTATATGATAGGAGCATATGAATACTCTAAAATTAAGTTCTGATTGTTGTAATTACTTTTTAGAATAAAATTACTTTTTAGAATAAAAATTACTTTTTAGAATAAAAATTACTTTTTAGAATAAAAATTACTTTTTAGAATAAAAATTACTTTTTAGAATAAAAA
>Ga0209542_10010352_pt1 | contig 16855 bp, 21 predicted proteins | sample RifCSPhighO2_01_FD_184028 | JGI IMG/M metagenome (GOLD analysis project Ga0209542, IMG submission 184028) | Soil microbial communities from Rifle, Colorado - Rifle CSP2_plank highO2_0.1 (SPAdes) (version 2) | ecosystem: Environmental > Terrestrial > Deep subsurface > Rock core/Sediment ...
TCCAATAAACCTTTTTGGGCAGTCTACTTTACCACTGTTTCCCAAAGGGGAAACAGTTCTTTCCAAAAAGCCCTCTATTTTATCTTTTAATGTCAAATCTTCTTTCTTTAATTCTATTATTCTCATAGGCTAACCATGGATAACCTATCTTTTAAACATTATTATGCTTGAGAATATAGGTTATTTACTTCAGAAAGCTAAGCAAGTACTAAAATTCAGTCAAGATTAGTCAAATTAGCGCTAAAATAGAGTTCCAATTCTTTCCCTTCAAAAAACTCATCAAACAAATAACTATAATTCCCATCAATTAAAAGTTCTAAATGAGCCCTATTACCTATAAATTTGGCAAAAACAGGAGCAACTTCATCATCATAGAACAGATCTTCTTCAAAAATCTTTAATTCCACTTCTGATCCATAACAACTCTGCCCTCTAATATCGATTGAAAAGTTTTCTCCAAAGTTTACGGAAATGGAATTTGGTGAAACCGATTTAATTTTACAGTCTTCAGGACTCAAAGAAACAATCCCTCCCTGAGGCTCAAAATCAGCCCCAGCTCCAAATTCAGAAGCATTCACAATAAAGTCATCATCGGAGAATACTGGATTTCCAGTAATTAAACCTCTAAACTTACTAAAAAAATTAAAATAAAGGACCAAACTAATCAACAAAACTATTATTCCAAAATAAATTAAAAATCTAACCTTTTTATTCATAGATTATCAATAGAATAACAGTTTATAAGGATTATTTAGCCAAAAACCACTAATTAACAAAAACGCAAATTTATTAACCCCTTAAAGACACTCCCTCATATGCTAGATAATCTATCAAACGCAATAAAAAAAGCAACAGATAAAATAGCAAATGCTATATTTCTTGATAAGAATCTTATTAATTCAGTTATAAAAGATCTTCAACGTTCTCTAATCGAAGTTGACGTAAACGTCCAGCTAGTGTTAAATATAACTCAAAAAATAAAAAAATCTGCACTTGACGAGCGTCTTAAGGGCATCGAAAAAAAAGAACACATAATCAAGTTATTACATGATGAACTAAAAGAGATACTAGGAGAAAGAAGAGAATTAAAATTAAAATCAGGACAAATAAATAAATTCATGATGCTGGGCCTATACGGATCTGGAAAATGTATCCATGGAAACACAAATGTTCAGTTAAGTAATGGTAACATAAAAAAAATAAAGGAAATATATGAGGAGAACATCTCAAACAATGAAGAAAGGTTGGAAGATGGATTTATTATAGATATATCAAATCAAAACCTACTAGTTCCTTCTTTTAATCCAAATACATTAAAGATAGAAAACAAGAGAGTAACAGATTTGTGGAAACTTAAAAAGGAAGATTTATATGAAATTTCATTAGATAATGGAAACGATTTCTCCATAAAAGTAACTCCAGAACATCCATTTTTTGTATTAAGAAATGGCCAAGTTATTAAAACAAGAGCAGAAGAATTAAACAATAATGATTGGATAGCAACCCCTCAGAAAGTAAAAGTAGAAGGTAAGAACATAAGTATAGAAGAAAATTTAAAAAAACTACCAATCTCAATTATATTACCAAGAAGAGAAATAAAACAAATTATTGAATATCATAAACAAACAATCAAGCAAATTAATAAAAATCTAATAGTAAAAAGAAATTATTGTAAATTCACACAAGAATTAAAATGTGGTCAAATTCCAATAGAATTAGTCGATAATTTACCAAACATAATTTTAGCAAGAGAGAAAAATGCCTCTAAAATCATAACTATTCCAACATTACTAAATCTGGATTTTGCAGAGTTTTTGGGCTATGTAATGGGAGATGGAAATATAAGACCTCAATATATTCAAATTTCAAATGAAGATCCTGAAATAATTAATAGAATAAAAGAACTAACAAAAATACTTTTTAATATAGAACCAACAATAAAGTTCGCTAAAAGAACAGAAAAAATGTATGATATTCGAATTTGCTCTACAACCTTAGTAAAAATAATGTCTATTTTCGGGCTATTTCCTGGTAAAAAAGGAAAAAATTTATCAATTCCTCAAGAAATTCTTTTGTCAGATAATGAAACTGTTAGACAGTTCATTAAAGCATACTTTGACTGTGATTCATACGCATCTCCAAATAGATACATTGAATTAACTTCTGAAAGTCATATTATTATTGAACAATTTAATATGATTCTTAAAAGGTTTGGAATAGTATCTACAATTTCTAAAAAGATAATCAATTTAATTCCTTATTGGAGACTAGCAATAAAATCAAGATATGCTGAAAAATATGCAGAGAAAATAGGTTACCTAATAGGCTACAAAAGAGAAAAAGTTGAAAAATATAAAGATATAGGATTAATTCAAGGATGCGGAAACCAAGATATGATTCCATTTCACACTTTCTTAAAAGAAACTCGTCAATCTATGGGATTTTCAATCGGAGAAATACAAGATAATGCAGTTTACAGCTTTGGAACATATGAAAATAAAGGATCAATCTCAAAAGAACAGCTCAAAAAATTAGTGAATTATTACAGATTAACAAAAAAAGGAATGTATTCACAATTTCTTGAAAAAATACAACATAAAAATAATATCAAACAAGAATATGGAACCAAATTTCTCAATGGAATAAAAAAGCATCTACAGAATACTGGATTAGCAGAACTAAAAGAAAATGAATGGGTTATTTCAAATATAGGACAAAAATATTTACAGCAAATTAAAGAAACAAAGTCAGGAGAAATAATTCAAAATCTATCTAATTTGGCCAATTCAGAAGTTTGTTGGTTGCCAATTAAGAACATATCAAAAATAAAAAATAATGAAGAATATGTTTATGATCTCACAGTAGAAGATAACCATAGTTTTATTGCGGAAGGGTTTATAGTCCATAATACAACCACAATTTCAAAACTAGCACTCTACTATTCAAAAAGAGGTTCTAAAGTTTGCGCAATAGGTTTAGATGTACACCGGCCTGCAGCATCCACTCAATTAAAACAACTTTGTGATAAGATAAACATAGCTTGTTTCATAAAACCAGAAGAAAAAGACCCAACAAAAATTTGGAAAGAATATGAAAAAGAATTATCAAAATATGATTTAATTCTAATAGATACAGCAGGTCGAGATGCATTAGAAGCTAGCTTAATAAAAGAAATCAAATCAATAGCAAAAATAGCAAAACCAACAGAAACACTTTTAGTTATCCCTGCAGATATAGGTCAAACGGCAAGAAAGCAAGCAATAACTTTCAAAGAAGCGGTCTCAATCACGGGAGTTATTATTACAAGAATGGATTCAACTGCAAAGGCAGGAGGAGCCTTAACCTCCTGTTATGAGGCAAAGGTTCCAGTAATATTTATAGGAACTGGGGAAAAACCTGCAGATTTAGAGCAATTTAATCCAGAATCTTTTCTATCTCGCATGTTAGGAATGGGAGATCTAGAATCTCTTATGGAAAAAATTCACACTGTTACAGACGAACAAAAATTAAAAAAAACTCAAAAAAATATAGAAGAAGGAAAATTAACATTAAGAGATGTTCAATCTCAACTTGAATCTATGGAATCTCTAGGTAGCATGGACAAGATAATGAGCATGATTCCAGGACTTGGAAAGGCGAAAGAAAAAATATCTTCTGAGAAATTAGAACAGCAGCAGCAAAAACTGAAAGGGTACAAACATGCAATAAACTCTATGACTAAAGAAGAAATAGAAAATCCTGAAATAATGGAAAAAGAAACTTCTCGTATTCAAAGAGTGAGTAAGGGTTCAGGAGTTAGTACTACAGATATTAGAAATCTCATAAAACAATATAAAATGCTAAAAGAAATGCTCAAGTCAGGCAAATCGTCAAGTTCAGATATGCTAGATCAAAAAAACTTAATGAAAATGGCAAAGAAACTTGCAAAAAAAGGCATGAAAATATAATTTCAAATGGGAAAGCAAAAAAAGGCCTAATAAAAAATGTAATAGAGACACCTTCAAATCTCTTCCTTGCAAGACAAAACGTTTTAGTCAAGGGTTCAATCATTGAAACAGAGCTTGGTAAAACGGTCATAACAAACAGACCTTCCCAAGAAGGAAACATCCAAGCAAAAATAATTCAGTAGAGTTCACTACTTTTTCTCAAACTAGTATCCTCCCACAAAACTTAGACTGCCCACAATCAAACTCATTAAGTAAGCATAAAGTAAATAGGTAGCCTATAAAATGCTCAAGGCAATTTTCTCACAAAGAGCAACAATATAATAAAGTTAACAAAGAATAATCATAAGACGCTTTATAGTTACAATAACCATAATAAATAAAGATACTACTTTCTAATTACACCAATACAAATATTTAAATAGCCAAAATATAACTAAAATTAATGGTAGAAGAGAAACCAAATCCTTATCCAATAGATGTTCCTGCCCTTAGCTCTGAATCCAGGGTAGAGGGAATTAGACCATATGATTCTCTAAAGGGTGTTGTTTTAGGTAGTATTGGAGAAGTCAGAAAGGCAATTGAATGTTATGTAGGAAATAAATGGACTTTAAATGATTCTGAAAGGGAGACACTAAGGCAAATGAGTGAACGAAGTCATGAAGCACTAGCTCTTGGATTGTTTGGAAGTATAAATAGGCATGAAGGATTTCTTGAAAGACTTTTAACTACCGTTGAAGAAAATTTAAGAAATAGGGATAGATTTACCCATCATTTTGAATATGAAGCAATGGGTACTCCTTTGTTCAAAGAGAGTTTGGAAGTTGGAAAAATAGTAGATGGTGACACAGAGGGTTATTTATTAGAATTAAGGAGAAATGAAGAACTTGTAGCTCAAACCTTAAATAGACCAAGGGGGATTGCAGGAGTTGGAATTTCAGCAGAAATAAGTGTTGTTGATGATTCTTGGTTCAATTTAGATCTCAAAAATTTTCTGAGAATTCCTTCAATTGATGCCATGTATATAGGTAATCTAATAACCTGGTTAAGGGGGGATTTTTCAGATTGTGAAGAATCAGACAGATCAGAAATAGAAAGAGAATATAATCGAGGAGGTTTTGGATTTGAAAAGATAGGAGAAACACTTATCTTACATGGAGGAGAAGAATTTTCATTGGGAATTCGATTTGAACACGGAACTGGAATAACCAGGCGCACTACTATGCCAGACAAGTATCTTTTAAGATTAAGGGAAGGAAGATTGGTAGGTCCAGCCTTTCAATATGAGGGAGATTATTCACAGCCATATCTAAAAAGCGTGCCTAGAAAACCAGAAATAAAAATTGACCTTAATCTTCCACAAAGAAGTAAGTTAGGAAGAGTAACTATTAACCCTAAAAAAATATTAGGTTTAAGAGCTATAAGAGATGATCTTCTTTCAAAAATTAAATCAGAATTTTAACAAAGAATAATTATAAGATGCTTTATACTCACCCATTCAATTGAAAATCTTATTTTACAAAAAGCATTTCTCACGCCTTTTCACGAGATACTTTTGTTTTTCCATTTCTTGCTCCTTCGAGTTCTTTTTTTTGCCAAATCGGTTAATTCTATTTCTCCTTTTTCAGCTATAAGCATCTCTTTTATTTGAGTTGCATCTAGACCGATTTTTTGAAATCTTCTACCCTTACATTTACCTTTTCCATAAAATATTAAGAATTTGACTTCTAATTAAAAAACAAAGTTTTAAATATCAGTATAACTCTAAGTATAACATGGTAGAACTAAGAGTAAGACTAGGGTCAAAAGGACAAGTAGTAATTCCGAAGATATTTAGAGAAACATATGGAATGTATCCAAGACAAGAAGTAATGATCTCTGAAGGTGAGAATGGAGTTTTAATTAAAAAGGAAGATAAAGACCCATTAGAAACTCTAAAAAAAATAAGAAAGGAAGTAGAAAAGAAAATGAAAGGAAAAAAAATAATTATTAATCCCCATGATATCTATGAGCAATATGACAAAAGAGCAAAAAGAGCAGGATTATAAAAAAGAGGCCATTTATCTTGATGCAAACTGTTTTATCTATGCCGCAATAAATAGCGAGCTAGCGGGACAAAAAGCGAAAGAGATTTTAGAAAACATTAAAAAAGGATTATATGAAAAAGCATATTCTTCAACGTTAACAGTTGATGAATTTTTATGGAGAGTACAAAAAGAGGCAGGTAGGGATCTATCAGCAGAAGGATCGGATATATTTTTTTCTCTTGCAAATTTCGAATTAATAAACATCGATAAACAAATTATCTCAAAAGCAGTAGAATTATACAAAGATGAAAGACTCGATCCAAGAGATGCAATACACCTTGCAGCGATGCAAAGTAAAGGAGTAAAGACAATAATAAGCTCAGATCCAGATTTTGATAAAATAAAAGATATTAAAAGGATAGATTTTACAAAATAATACTATGAAAGTAATAGCCAGAGGAGCAGAGGCAATAATAACTCTAAAAAACAACATAGTCACAAAAAACAGAATCGAAAAATCATATCGTTATCCAGATTTAGATAAAAAAATAAGAAAGTTAAGGACTAGATCTGAAAGTAAAATTCTCCAAAAAGCTAGCAAAATAGTAAATGTACCCAAAGTAATAAATGTAGATGAAAAAAACACAAAGATAGAACTAGAATACATAGAAGGAAAGAGATTATCAGAATATTTAGAAAAAACAAATTATAAGAAAATGTCTGAAAAAATAGGCAAGGGTTTAGCAAAACTCCATGACAACAACATAATTCATGGAGATTTAACAACTTCCAATCTAATTCTAAATGAAAAGAAAAACAAAGTATATTTCATTGATTTTGGATTAGGTTTCCACTCACCAAGAATAGAAGACAAAGCAGTAGATTTACATTTAATAAAACAAGCCCTAGAAGCAAAGCATCCAACAATTCACGAGGGTGCTTTTAAATCAGTAATAGAAGGTTATCAAAAATCAAAAAGTGCAAAGAGAACAATAGAACAACTAGAAAAAGTAGAAAAACGAGGACGTTACAAATCCCAATATTAACTCTCCTTATTTACTGCCCAAATGGTAAAGAACTAAGGTAACTTTACTGCCCAAACAGTCAAGAAAAATAGCCTTATCCTCGTAAAAGCGTCCATTTTCTTACTGCCCAAATGGTAAAATATATAAAGCCAAATTACCCTAATTTGGCATGAGCTACTTAGAATCAAAATCATTAAATAAAAGTAGATATATTTACTTTGTAAAAAAGGTCTCTTTTATGGGTCAGAAACTCGTGATAAAGAAGCACATAGGAGTTGAGCCTGTAACAATAAACAAAGAAAAATATTTGTTAGATAAAATTGAAGAAATCTCAAAAGAAGAGTTCAATTTTAGAAAGAAATTTCTAGATAGTATAAAAGATAGACTTTCTTATAATCTAAATCTTCCAGAAAAAGTAGAAATCAACTCAATCCAAATAGAAAACCTAATAGAAGGAAAAAAATGTCAAGAAATCATAGATAATGAGTTTGCAAAAGAATTTATTTTTAATTCAAATAATATGGAAGGTTCAAAAATACCAGCAGATAGAGTAAGAGAAATAATAGATACAGGAGATACCAAGTATAAAGATAAAAACGAAGTAAAAGAAGTAAAGAACTCAATTCTAGCTTTTGAATATCTAAAAAAATCATTTAAGTTTAATTTGAGTTCAATAAAAAGATTATATAATATTCTAACCAGAGATTTAGTAAGGGATGGAAATCAAAAATATCCAAAGGGTTTCAAAAAAGAGACAAATATAGTTGGAAATTCAGAAACAACTCCTCCAGAAAAAGTAGAAGAAGAACTAGAAGCACTAATCAGTTGGTATAAAGAGAATAAAAATAAACTTCACCCATTGTTACTAGCATTTGAGTTTCACAGAAAATATGAATTCATTCACCCATTCCTTGATGGTAATGGGAGAACTGGCAGATTAATCATGAATAAGATATTAATTGTTAATAACTATTCCCCAATAATTGTTTACAAAGATAATAAAAGATCTTATTTTAATGCAATCGAAAAATCCCAGCAAAACAACAAGTTAAAGAATTATTACCATTTTATGTTGAAACAAACAGATAAAAGCTATGATTATTTGTTAAAATCAATAGAAAGATATTAATCTAAACCCTTAACTTCGCCACATGGCTCGTGAAGTTAAAATAGCTATTATCACAAAACTTGGGGGATTTGCATATAAACAAACTCAAGAATCAACGCAATAAAACTTATTAATTGAATCATCAAGTTGTCAAAATGGAAGATGAAGATTCTCTAAAAATACCGATAACTAAAAAAGTTCCCCAAACCGAATTTAGCAAAAAATTTACAGAAGGTATGTATAATAGAATGGCCACTTCTTTTTTTAAATATGGTAAAGTCGCAGAAGCATATCCTCACAAAATAGATGCAATAGCAAGCTTAAATGTCAGGCTTGAAAGATATAAAGAAACAGGGAACACAGAATGGCTAATGGATGTAGCCAATTTTGCAATGATTGAATACATGCATCCTAAACACCCTAAAGCCCATTTCTTTGCCACAGATTCAGAAGATTCTCCAGGTAGAGTATTAGATGGAAACTTAACGATAGATAAAAACACAGATTTAAAACTCAAAGAAAAATAAGATAATCTACCTTACTTTGTAAGTCTCAAGATCTACCCTATCAAAATCAATAAGCTTTTTGTCTTCAAGATCATACCAAGAATTCTGATACAAATTTTCTTCCCAATTAAGCTTGAAAGGATTTAATTGAAACAAATAAACTATTGCCTTAATTGGCCTTCCAGGATAACACATAAGAATCCATTTTTGGTTATTCTCTATATATTCATTAGGAAGCTTAACTTGATTCTTAGCAAGTAAATAAACCATTAAAGATTCTTCCAAAAAGAAATTAACTTGGTTTTCTTTCATTTCTCTACCAAAAACTTTACAATCCTCTTCGAGATATCTCTGGTAAGTATAATCTTTTGCATATATTTTCTTGAGCCTTGCAAAAAGATCCTTAAAGTCTTTAGTTCCAATATAAAGCTGATTCCATACGAGATAATTAAACGCGTGTTGAATCTGAAAATCAAGACTGTGTTTTTCAAGTAATTTTTGCATACTATTTCTATGATTAATTATTTGATTCATAAATGAGTTCTTTAATTCTGGAGCAGGTTCATTGCTATAAAAATATAAAAAATCTGTATATATAAAATTCAAACCAATCAAAGGTTTACTCACTTTGGTTGGAGAAATATAGTATATGTCTTTAAGACATTTTTCAGCGTTTTGTCTATTAGAAAGTTTATTCATAGACAACCCAAATAAAAGCAATCCCTTCTCAGGAGGCAGTTTATTTAAGTCAAAAAACTTGTTCTTTTCAAGACCCTTATCCTTAACCATAATCTATAGTATCATACTTAATTTATATAAATATCTCACAAGTCAAAAACCATCCACCTATACAAACTTTCGCTCCAAGCACCTTGCTGTTGATACCATTTTCTTAACCTTTCTTGTTCTTCATGAACTACAAATTGTATTTGAGTAAAACCTCTTTTTTTAGCACGCATTTTAGCTTCATCAATAAGCTGTTTCGCAACACCTTTCTTTCGATACTCGAAAATAACATTTAGTCTCCATGACATCGCTGCAAACCCCATATCAATAAAATAAGCGCTTCCAGCCACATGACCATTATCTTCTGCTACAATTATAGATTCTGGATCTCTTGCAATCATCCTAGACAGTAATAATTCGCTATCCATATCTTCCCAAAATAATCTGGCAATTTCTAAATTAGATCTTATCTGGGGATAATCCTCAGCTCGATAATTACGTAAAGTTACAACCATAATTTTTCAATAAAAACCTTACTTATAAATATAGTCCTTCCAGCCAGATAACTAAAAGTTATTTATCAGATTATTTTATGAGGGCATTCTTAAAAAAGGCAGTACTGCCCCATACCACACCCATTTATATGTCCTAATTAACTAAATTTTTTATGGAGAATAAAGTCATTATAAGAATAGATGATATTGGAAGAAAAGTATATCCTATAGTAATTAAACAAATGTTAGAAGAACTAAACAAAAGAGAAATACCATTTACTCTTGGGGTTATTGCGTGTGAACTTGAAGATAAAAGCAATTATATAGTTTCTTTAAAAGAGTTTACCACAAAGAATAAATCTGAATTTGCATTACATGGTTATTACCATAAAAAAGATGCTAACGAAAACCCTGAATTTAAAGTACTTTCTAAAGAAGATGCACGTAAGTTGATTCAAAAAGGCAAGAAAATTATGCAAGAAAAATTAGAGATAGTTCCTACTACTTTTATTCCACCATGGAATTCTGCATCACCAGAAACAAAAGAAGCACTTATTGAAGAAAGATTTACAATATTCTCTGGAAATAAAGATGAATTTGATAAATCTAAATTGCTTTCTATAGGCTATAACACAGCTACAGCAACTTTTCAACCACACGTATTAGTTGCACTTACACAAATTAAAGAAGACTGTGAGAAAAGTTTTGAAAATAGAGGATATTGTGTAATTATGATTCATCCTCAAGACTATCTAATTGATGATGTGGGAGACCAACATAAGCAAGATATTGATTCTGAAAAGTATAAACAATTTATTCATCTTTTAGACTACTTGGAACATAAAAAAGTACATTTCACAACATTTAGTGAAATGGCTAAGAAATTCTAATAATAGCTGTCTAACATTTAAAGTTATAGCCTCGTCAGCTTTTAAACTAAAAATTATTTATCAAACTTTTGCATATTTCTCTGAGAACAAATAATCCAACAGTTACTTGAGAGCCTCTAACATTTTATCGTAATCTTTTGTCCATTCAGGATGTGTTGTCCATTTAACATCCTGTCCATCCCCTTTCTTTCTTGGAGCAATATGAAAGTGTGCATGAAATACATCTTGCTGTGCATCAATACCGGAGGAATTAATAATTTGGACATTTTTAATTCCTATCTTTTTTTCATATAATTTAACTAATTTCTTTATAACGGACATAACTTCTTTTAATTCTTTTTCAGGAATATCAAATATGTTTGTATAATGTTTTTTTGGAACGATTAGAGTATGATATCTGTTCATAGGATGAATATCCAAAAATGCATAGACATTTTCATTTTCATAAACCTTCCAAGATTTAGCTTCTCCTTTGATTACCTTACAAAAAATACAATCTTTCATATTTTCATTAGTGAGTACTTTATTTTAAACCTTTTCTTAATCAAATGACCGACGGATTATTTACATCTTAATTTGCAATCAGGATTCTAACCTTTAATTTCATAGCCCCGCCAGCGACATACTCATTAGAGTATTTTAATGGGATCTATTTATTCTTCCAATATAACCTTTGTCCGGGATAATATTTTTTGAGCCAAATCCAAAAGTTCTTTGTATAAATTTTCATTTATTGAAAGTTTTGTTCCGTATTGGTACTCTTCTCTTATTTCTATGCTTGTTGAAGATTCTTTGGGAACTTCTATAGACACAACTTTGCTTAATAATTTTTTGTCTAAGTCTATTTTTTTATCTTCAATCAGGCTTTCGATAAGTGCAAAGGTACATTCTTGATTTCCAGACTCATATCCAAATTTAGATGCAATTGCAAGAAAACATTGATAAATTGAGTAGAAGAAGGCACTTGCAGACCAGTCTGAATATCCTGTTTTTGAAAAATCAATCGCAGCATTAAGATTGTGCTCTGCTTTTTTTATGTGCTCAAAAGATTTCTTTTTATCAGGAGTTATTATGATAAGACCTCTAGGTTTACCTTCTTTTTTAAGTTCTTTCTCTGCTTTTTTCAAACACCAAGTTAGTTAGTTTTTAGCTTGACTCATTTTAAAACCTCAAGTATTTTATTATCACCTAAAATAAAAATACCTTTTATAGCACTTAATACAATCTTATCTTTCTCCCTTATGTGTTTTTCTAAATCTTCTATTGTTTGGTATAGTGGATGGATCTTTTTTTCATTAAGTTGATTTATGTTTTCAACTTCTTTCTTTACCTTATTAAAGTTCTTTTTATTGACTATAATTAGTGCGTCTATATCTCCTGCTTCTTTCTCTTTTCTCAAAACAGATCCAAATAAAATTACTGCATCTGCACTTTTTATTTTCTCAAGTTCCCTTGCCCACATCTTAATATAAGGAGAAGCCCGTTCAAATTCTCTTTTTAAGAGAAATTTAATGTATTTTCTAGAGTAGTCGTTAAAATTAATCTTGTAGATTCTTGCCCTTCCGATATTTCTAGATGACAAAATTCCCTCTTTTTCAAGATTTTTTGCTATTTTAAGAGCCCCCATTGAGCTAATTTCCATAAACTTAGCTATGTTATTTGCATTGTATTCTATTTCTGGACTTTTCAAGATGCTTAATATAAAAAGCATCTCATTATCTTGTTTCTTTTTCATATTTTATCTATATCAACCTACAGTTTATATAATTAAACTTATAGTTTATATATGTTTTGGTCTCTTAGTAGTCACCTATCCGCAAAACCCCAAAAAAATTATAAATGGTAAAAAAATTAGACATATCTCTCTAGCCACAAAACACTTAACTATTTGGGTAGCTATCTAACCTTTAGTTTCATAGCCCTCCCGGATTACTACAATTCGTAAGAATTGGAGTTGCCAGAGTTCTAGAGAACTATGAGCACTTCAAATCCGTTTAATAGCCCTGCTCGGATTACTTCAAAATATACTTGTTTTGAAGTATCAGTTACGACTTGCTCGTAACTGAGCGTTCGAATCCGTTTAATAGCCCTGCTCGGATTACTTCAAAATATACTTGTTTTGAAGTATCAGTTACGACTTGCTCGTAACTGAGCGTTCGAATCCGTTTAATAGCCCTGCTCGGATTCGAACCGAGGTTTCGGCCGCCAAAGGGCCGCGAACTTGACCACTATTCTACAGGGCTAAATTCCACATCCCAACCTTATCAAGATGCTTTATATTATAGCGAGAAAAAGTGTTTATAAGAGTTTCCAAAAGCAAGACCATGCTCCTTGACTATCCCACCAAAAGCTGCAACCATAACCTTTTAAAATCTTCAAATTTTGTCGTTTTTAAAGCTGAATGTGTTAAAAAACCCAAAAGGTTAGTTTTTTAAACCCCCCTAGCGAACTCTCAATATGGTCGAGAAAGCAGATTGGACAAAACTTAAACCAGCAGAAGTTGAAAAATTAATTGTAAGTTTAGGTAAGCAAGGCATACCTCGTGAAAAGATAGGGTTAGTGCTTCGTGACCAGCATGGAATACCAAGATCTAAACTTCTAGGATTAAAGATAAATAAAGTCCTTATAAAAAACAAAATTATAATAGATACTGAAAAAAACAATCTAATCAAAAAGATAGACAAACTGAAAAAACATTCTGAGAAAAACCACCATGACTATACTGCAATAAGAAAGGCTGTTATGTATTCTGCAATATTAAATAAAAAAGAAAAAGAAACACAACAATAAAGATAGTGTCTAAACAAATCAAAGTCTAAAAATGGATAAAAGTAAACTAATAAAAATAAAGTGTCCAAGATGCGGAAATGCGCAAACAACTTACGGGCGAGCAACAACAATGGTCAAATGTAAAGGCTGCAACATACTCTTACTTAAACCAAAGGGAGGGAAAGCAAAAATAAGAGCTTTCATAAAACATGTCTTCCATTAATGATATTCAAGAAAATGACACTGTGCTCTGCACAGTTAAAAAAATAGAGGGAACAGGAATATTTGTAAAATTAGATGAGTATGATTGTGAGGGAACAATTACCCTTTCAGAGATTTCTCCAGGAAGAATACGTAATATTAGAGAATTTGTAAGTGTAGGAAAAAAGATAGTTTGTAAAATTATGCGAAAAAAAGATAATTCTTTAGAGTTAAGTTTAAGAAGAGTTTCTGCAAAAGAAAGAGACTTAATACTTGAACATTATAAAAGAGAGAGAATTCTTGCAAGTATTTTAAAATCCGCAACTGGTGAAAAGTCTAATGAGTTGATGACGGAAATAAAAAAAGAAAGAGACACTTCTGAGACACTTGAAGAAATGAGGACAAATCCAGGTATATTAAAAAAATATCTAACACCTGCTCAATTAATCAAATTAAAAGAGATTCTATCCCAAAAAAAAGAATCTATAAAGGAAGTGCAGAAAAAAATAACAATTAGATCAGATGATGAAAATGGAATAATTAAGATAAGGGAAATACTAGAAACAAAAGAAGCAAATGTATCTTATCTCGGTTCATCAAACTTTCTTATAAGGGTAAAAAGCAATGAATACAAACAAGCAAACAACCAATTAGAAAAAGTTATAGCATCAATAAAAGAAAAAGCAAAAAAAGCTCATACTCATCTTGAGGTTAAATGATTTTAAAATATTATTTAAATGAAAAAAAAGAAAAAATATACACCCTAGACAAGACTCATCAAAATAAACAAACCTTAGAGGCACATTATAAGTTCATAAAATTTATCCAAGACCCAAATAAAGAAGATTAATTTTTCTGAAGTTCTAATCCAAAAGCAAGATTACCTAGATCAACTAATTCAATAGTCTTAAAACCAACATCTTCACACATTTTTTTAAATTCAATTACATCATAAGATCTCGAAATCCCTCAGGCTTTGGAGTAAAAGATTTCTTTTTTTAGATCTAATTTATATTTTATATTATAAGATTTATAATAATTAATTCTAGATTTTAGATTTCCGCGCTTTAGGCCAGTAATAAAACATTTTTTAGATGTAATATTATACATTTCTTTTATCGCTTTTTTATCATATTCTATATTTCCAATAGTATTCCATAAGCAAACACTAGTCTCAAAAGAATTTGAAGGAAAATAATTAGAAAGTTTAGTAACGTCCATAATCTCAAATTTTATTTTACCATTTTCTAATTTTTTAGCCTTATAGATAGCTTTTGAGTCTAAATCAACACCAAAATATTTATCGGTCAACTTAGACAAAAAAGAAGTAGCTCTCCCCTCCCCGCATCCAATATCAATTAATGAAACTGTATGTTTTATTCTACTTTTCACCCAACTTTTTTCTTTTTTTATGTAAATCTGATATAATGGAGGAGCGCTTTCAGTCTCCCTAACACTGCTCGCTTTAATATTGGACATACCATAGATTAATAATTTAAGTTTATATTTCTTTCACAAAGCACAATAATCATTAAATACCTAAACAAGCAAAACCCTAAGTGATAGACACTCAAAATAAAATAAAAGAGTTTAATGATGCTCGCGCCTGGTCAGACCATGGCTCAATTAAAGATCTCCTTCTTAATGTAAATGAAGAAATAGGAGAATTCTGGAATCTAATAAAGTGGGTTAATGTTGAAAAGCAAAAAGAGTTAATAAACAACAATAAACCTCTTTGCGAAGACTTCATAGGAGACATGATTTATCTTGTCCTAAAAATATCCTATCTCTGCGAAGTAGACTCAAAAAAAGCAATAACTGATGTATTAGAAGAATATGAGAAAAGATTTCCAATAGATAAAACAAAAGGAAATCATGCAAATTTGAAAGCAGGTGGAGTAGACTTAAAATATTAATAAAATGAGTAGAACATTATTTCATACAGATATAGCAAGAAGGTACAAAGGACCTTTTATGTATTTAGCCGAAGGATTAGAAAAATATATTGCAGGCCAAAAGCTTGTAATATCTGAAGGAGCAATTCCAGCAGCAGGCAGATTTTTTCTATCAGCACATGAAGGAGCTAAATACAATGAAAGATTACCAGAATTAGAAGAAAAATATCAAAGGGTCATAACATATGCAATTAGAAGAATAGAATCGGCAATACCAGCCAGGTGTAAACTAGAAGAATTATATGAAAGGGCAACAGGGATAAAACTAGAAAATGCAAGAGAAATAGGCTTAGCAGCAGTAAGATTCTTAGATTTGTTAGACAATTTAAAAACTCAGCCAGACCTAGAGATAGAAGAAAGGCAACAGTATAATTCCTTGCTTCAATTCAGTAAAGCATTAATACAAGATCCAGAGTCTCAAAAAATGAGAAGATGATGAGTAATTCAAGATAAACTATTTTGTAAAATCTCTTTCTTAACTATTTCAATATCTTTCTCCCACTCTCCAAGTAAACTTCTATTGTATATTATTGCTGCAGGGTGGAAAAGAGGAATAAGCTTGACACTTAGCCCATTAATTTCAATCATTCTAACCTTCCCATGCACAGTTGTTATTCCAGGCTGATTTTTCATCCCATCAGTATCAGTTCCAGCAAGAAAGAACTTAGTAGCATAATTACCTAAAGAACAGATAACTTTAGGTTGAATAACCTCAATTTGCTTTAATAGCCAAGGCGTATGAGCTCGAATCTCTTCATCTGAAGGATTTCTATTCTCGGGAGGCCTATACTTCAATATGTTTGCGATATAAACATCCTCCATGCTCAATCCAACTTTCTCAAGGAGTTTATCTAAATTTTTTCCAGCAGCACCAACAAACGGAAACCCCTGTTCATCTTCATTCCTTCCGGCAGCCTCCCCTATAAACACAATCGAAGCATCTGGATTTCCTTTTCCAAAAACGAGATTTTTAGCAGTCTCTTTCAGAGGTAAATTAGCATCAACAGTTGCCTTTTCTATCAATTTAAGTTTTTCCTGATTATCCATCAATCAACAACAAAAAAAGATTATTTAATATTTTAGATGCAAATCAATTCTTTAGTAAACTTACTCAATAATTCAGATCCAGAAGAAGTAACTAAAACATCATCTTCTATCCTGATCCCATATTTGTCTTCAATATATTCCCCAGGCTCAATTGTAATAACCA
>Ga0209542_10010355_pt1 | contig 16849 bp, 17 predicted proteins | sample RifCSPhighO2_01_FD_184028 | JGI IMG/M metagenome (GOLD analysis project Ga0209542, IMG submission 184028) | Soil microbial communities from Rifle, Colorado - Rifle CSP2_plank highO2_0.1 (SPAdes) (version 2) | ecosystem: Environmental > Terrestrial > Deep subsurface > Rock core/Sediment ...
CAATGCGATTTTGTTTCTTTGCATGTACCGTTATTGGACTCGACCCGGCATATGATTAACGAAGCCCGGCTCAAAACAATGAAGCCAGGCGCCTATTTAGTTAACACCTCGCGCGGAGCGATTGTTGATGAAAAAGCGCTTGCCCTAGGCCTGTCGAATGGTTGGATTGCCGGGGCGGCTTTGGATGTATTTGAATTTGAACCAGCCATTACTCCGGAGCTGAAAAATTTAGATAATATAATTCTTACCCCGCACATTGCTTCCGCTACAAAAGAAACAAGACAGGCGATGTCAAAGTTGGCCGCAGAAAATATTATCGAAGCGCTGGAGGGTAGAATTCCACCGAATCTTGTGAAAAGTTGACCTTCCAGAGGTGTAGCGGGACATCAGACACTTTTTGCAAAAGTGACTGGTTTGTACCCCGAAAGCCTCTCGAGATTATGACAGAGATTATTCCCGCAATTTTAGTAAAAACAAAAGAAGAATTATTGGAGAAAATTTCGGCGGTAGAGCAATTAGTCGAGTGGGTGCATCTGGATATCGCTGATGGAATTTTTGTGCCGAATATGACCATTGGAGGATTCAGCGAAATTGAAACCATCGAAACTTCTTTGAAATTCAAAGTGCATTTGATGGTTTCTAAACCGGAAAACCATGTCTTGCGCTGGTTGAAGACCCCGGCAGATAGTTTTACTTTTCATATTGAATCTACCAATCAACCCATCTCCGTTATTGAAAAAATTAGGGAAGCGGAAAGAGAGGTGGGATTAGCACTTAATCCTCAGACTCCGCTTTCGACTATTGAATCATTGGTGAACGAAGTGGATTTTGTCCATTTTATGACCGTAGAACCGGGATTCTACGGCAGACAATTTCTAGAAGAAGTTTTGGACAAGATGTCCGATTTTCATTATTTTTATCCTGATAAACCGATGGTGGCAGACGGGGGAGTAACTCCGGAAACCGCCTCCAAACTAGTCCAAGCCGGCGCGAATACTTTGATTGCTGGCAGTTATATATTTAAAGATAATAATCCAGCTAAAGCACTTGAGGAATTAAAAGCAATCATCGCTTCGTGATTATGTCTTTTTCCGGACGCTCGTTTGCTTCCAGCGAGCAAACTCGCTCTTTGCAGTCTGTGGATTCGGAAAGAGTTGAAAGATTAATTATACTCTTTCCGTCCAGCTCGCCACTTTTTCATCTTATTCGAAACGAATGGGCTGAAAATAGCGGCTCGCGAGCAATCCACAGCCTACAGAGCCTTCAAAAGACACAATCACTACGCCATATTTAATCTATGTTCAATTCTAAATTCGACATTGTCTCTATCGGTTCGGCTACTCGCGATGTCTTTTTGAAATCGGCTGATTTTGAATTGCGCAAACACGCCGATTCTCCGACCGGAGTAGAGCAATGTTTTTCTCTCGGTTCAAAAATTGAGGTTAAAGAAATGGTTTTTACTACCGGTGGAGGGGGAACTAATGCGGCGGTTAGCTTCGCTAGGCAAGGCCTTGAAACAGCCAATATCGGAGTAATCGGCCGAGATTTTAACGGCCGGGCTATTTTGGAGGAATTAAAAAAAGAAGGCATCGAAACAAAGTTTTTCCAAATTCATGATGATGATTTTACGGCTTATTCCATTATTCTAGTGCATTCCTCCGGTGAGCGGACGATCTTAAGCTACAAAGGAGAAGGCCAGCATTTTGATTCCGCAAAATTTCCTTTTAAAAAAATAAAAACGGAGTGGTTTTTTCTCAACTCTTTGGGAGGAAATTACAAAATGTTAGAAGAAATTTTCAACCATGCTGAAAAAAATAAAATTAAAATTGCCATGAATCCCGGAGGAAAAGAGCTGGGTCATGGTCTCGAAAAATTAAAACCTTTTTTTGAAAAGACAGAAATATTGATTATGAATAAAGAAGAAGCGGCCGGATTGTCAGTAGGAGGATTGGCTGATTTAAGTCAATTTTGTCCTGGTATTTTGGTAGTCAGTAATGGGCCAAAGGGGGTAGTAGTAAAAGATGCCAATCCGCCAGCCGGCGAAAGAAAATTTTATCAAGCGGGAGTGCCAGATTCTCCCATAATAGAACGAACTGGAGCGGGAGATGCCTTTAGCTCCGGGTTTGTTTCGGAATATATCAGAAGCGGGGATATTATTAAGGCGATTCAGTTTGGTACGGCCAATGCTTCTTCCGTAGTTACAAAATATGGGGCGAAAGAGGGTATTCTAAAAAAGGGCGACTGGGGGCCATGGCCATTGGTGGAAGTTAAATCTAATTTATAAAAAAAGGGCCCCGCAGCTAGTGCGGGGCCAAGGGTGATGGAGGAATTTATAATGATGGCCCTCCGAATTCTTTGTCAAATCTAGGGAGGGTGTGGTATAAAAACTGTTATTTTATGGTGTTTTTGATATTGATATATGTTACAATAATTTTAAATTATGTCTGTCGAAACAATTGCTAAAATATTGAGAACTGACCCGCGGGTTATTTTAAATTTGGAAAAAGAGATGGAAGCTCTGACCGGGAAAACCGGGGTTTTGGAACGGGTGGCTGAAGAAAACAGAATCTTGGTTGACCGTACTTTAGAAGAATTCGGTTTATCGAGAAACGCTTCAGCAGAGAAAGTTTATCATGCTCTCATTGAACGACTTAAACATACCGATGCGCATTTGAATAAATTTTTGGGCCAACCCGATCTTTCTAAAATGTCCAAAATATGCGGGAAACTTTGCACGGCCGCTTTATGGCTGAATCATCCTTCAAAAGGGTTCTTTATTAAAAAAGAAAAAGCCGTTCAAATGCTGGAAAAATTTCCCCCGCAAAATCTTCTCGATTTTTTTGGCTATAGCACTACTTCTGAACTGGTAGAGAAAAAAGGCTTCTCTTCCGTTTTCAGCGCCTTACGTTTTGCGCAAGATACGGCTTGGATGCATCGGTTTTTTGACGAGGCCTACAATGAGCTGATCGCGGATGATTTTGAAGAAAGAGAAGTGGAATTAAAAATTTTGGAAGCTGAATGGCTGGAGGTGGCCGAAAAGTTTTTGGATAAAAAATATCACAATGTCAGCCATCTGAAGGAATTCGGAGTGATTTTTGTCATTCCCCTCCAAATCGATACGCCGGGTGAAACTCTTCGTTTATTCACCCTCATGCTTCATTATCTGAACGAAGTTCCTTTTTACTCCAAACTTTTCCGCGCTTTTGCTGCCGATAAAGATTTTCCATCAAAGTTAAAATCTCTTTTACGGGGAGATGTTTCAGAAAACCAGCGGCCCGAAAAATCAATCAGAATCGTCCAAAGATATTTAGCTAAAGATGACCCTAATGATTTTCGCCTTGCGGAACCACACATCAATCCTGAAGCCGAACATTGGTATAAAGCGGAGGAAAATTTGGGCTGGCTTACCAGAGCACCGGAACTGAAGGGGCATACTTTCGGTTATTGGCACGGATTGGATTTTGTGGGAGAATTTTTTCAAACTAAAGACGGAAAAGAAGATCTGGTCAGTTTTGATTTGATTGATTTAGTGATGTCTTTAGTTAAAAAGAGGGAAATTAAATATCTTTATCACCAACAGGAAGCTTTGTGGAATAAAATTTTTATTGAATATCTGGGCCGGGAAAAAATAGATGAACTGGTAGAAAAAAATATTATCAACGGCTTTATCCACATGCAAGGTCCAACCTCGCGTGTGAATAACTAGAGTTATGAGAACACTTAAAGAGTATTTTGTGCAGGCTAAAGAAGAAAAATGGGCGATCGGGCATTTTAATTTTTCTACCGCGGACCAATTAAAAGCGATTGTGGAAACTGCTAAAGAATTTAATTCTCCGGTAATGGCGGGGACTTCCGAAGGAGAAGCCAATTTTTTCGGTCACGAGCAGGTAGTAGCTTTGGTTAAATCTTATCAGCAAGAAGGGTGTGCTGTTTTTCTTAACGCGGATCATCACAAAAGTTTTGAAAGTGCCCAAGCAGTTATTGATATTGGTTATGGCACGGTTTTAATTGATGCTTCTAAAATGCCTTATGAAGAAAACATCAGGACGACATCTCAAGTCGTGCAATATGCGCACGCCAAAAATCCAGAGATTATGATAGAAGGGGAGCTAGGATATCTCAAGGGTCAGTCTGAAGTGCAGGAAACGGTGGAAATAAGTCTGGCGGACTATACCAAACCAGAAGAAGCCAAAAATTTTGTGGAGCGTACGGGTGTGGACCGTTTGGCCATCGTTTTTGGCAATATTCATGGTATTGTAACTAAGCAAGAGGAGAACTTAGACATAGCCGTTTTACAAGCCATAGTGGTGGCTGTTCCAAATACTTTTCTGGTTCTTCATGGCGCTTCTGGTTTGCCTGATCAGCAAGTTAAAGAAGCCATTCAAAATAGGATTACAAATGTTCATATCAATACTGAATTGCGTGTAGCGTACCACGATGCTCTGGAGACCGAACTCCAAAAAGAGCCGGATCAGACCACGCCTTACAAATTTCTGGCCCCCTCTTTTGAGGCCATGAAAGAGCTAGTAAAGAAGAAATTGCAGTTATTTGGATCAGTCGGAAAGATTTAACACTTTACAAAGTTGTTATTTTTAGATAATATAATCAACATGCAAAAAGTGGAGATAAAAGGGGAAAAAAGAACAGTGGTGGGGAAATCACTGCAAACCATTAGAGATAATGGTATTTTACCGGCGGTTATTTACGGACATGATTTTAAAACTTTGCCGATCCAAGTTAACTCTAAAGACTTTGAAAAAGTTTATCATCAGGCCGGAGAATCTTCTTTGGTCTATGTAAATTTAGATGGTCAGAATATTCCGGCTATTATCCATGAAGCGGTGCGTGACGCTATAACCGACAAGTTTATTCATGCCGATTTTTATAAAGTAAACTTGAAAGAAAAAATTATTGCTGCAGTCCAATTGGTTTTTATTGGTGAATCGCCGGCGGTTAAAGAATTAGCTGGAATTTTAGTCAAAAATATTAATGAAATAGAAGTGGAAGCTCTGCCGCAGGATTTACCTCACGAAATAGAAGTTGATATTTCTCCGCTCGTTGATCTTAATAGCCATCTTTTAATTAAAGACCTCAAACTTCCTTCCGGGGTGGAAATTAAAGATAAAGAGAAATTGGAAGAAATTATGGCTTTAGTGCAAGAGCCTATCTCTGAAGAAGAACTTCAGAAACAATTAGAAGTCACAGCCGGAACAGTAGAAGATGTGGAGGTAATCAAGAAAGAAGAGGTGCTTGAAGAAGGAGAAACTGCTCAAGTTCCAGAGGAAAAACCTATCGAAGAGAAGTAAATTAAAACACCTCCGATTTGGAGGTGTTTTAATTTATTGAAATTTGACTCTTTTGGCATACTTTTCCCATTTATTCAACTGGGAAGCAGTGAGGAGTTTAGATTGATTAATGGCCGATTTTATTTCCCCGGCATCGATTGTGATTTTTTTGCCTATTTCAATTAATTCCTCTGATATTTTTGCGCTTAAGGCATTTTCAATAAAAATCTTTTGTCCGCCGGTTAATTCTATTTTTTCCTGTTCCAAATATTTAGCCAGCACCCGTCTCGCTAAATGAGTTTGCCCGTCTCTTGGCCGGACTGTTTCGATAATCAAGTTCCCATCAACTTCGGCTTGCTCTCTTTGGGGGTTGACCCCTGGCCGGGCTAAAATTAAAAAGACAATGCCAAAAATCAAAACAAAACGAGTGGCCCGACAGAGAGTGCAATCCCATCCTAAAATATATTTCTTGGACCACTTTTTGAGTTTTTCTCCCCAGCCGGGGCCTGGTTCAAAAATTGGTCCTGGGGCGGTGTATTTATTTTCCATCTTGTAATAAGTTTAGAATCGGGTCCAAATTGCCGTCTAAAATATGTTCGATGTTACCCCAGCTTTTTTTCAGACGATGATCGGTAATGCGGTCTTGGGGAAAGTTATAAGTACGGATTTTTTCGGAACGATCGCCGGTACCGATTTGCTTGCGCCGTTCTTCGGTGATATTGCCGGTTTGCTCTTCTAATTTAAGGGCATACAACTTGGCGCGGAGAACTTCCATGGCCCGATTGCGGTTAGCAATCTGGCTCCGTTCTTCGCGCGAGGAGACGACAATCCCGGTCGGTTTATGGGTAATACGTACTGCTGTTTCAACTTTGTTTACGTTTTGTCCGCCCGCTCCGCCGGAGCGGGAAAAATTAAATTCCAAGTCATTAAGATTAATTTGCACATCTTGTTCCGTGGCTTTGGGTAATACCGCTACGGTGGCGGTGGAAGTATGGACCCGTCCGGACTTTTCGGTCTTAGGTACTCGCTGAACCCGATGCACCCCTGATTCATACTGCATTTTGGTAAAGGCACCGGAACCATGTATTTCAAAAGAAATATACTTATACCCACCAAGAGAATTTTGATTCGAATCCACTATGGATACTCTCCAGCTAACCCTGGCGGCATAGTGTTTATACATCTCAAAAAGATTAGTTGCAAAAAGAGCGGCCTCGTCGCCACCAGCACCAGCCCGTATTTCGATAATAGCTTCATCAGTCGGGGCAATCGACTTCGGTTGCGGTTTATAGGGGATATATGAATAGTCACTCATATTCAAAGATTAAAATTCTAAGGTGATAAATCTATTAAACTGACTGGAATCCTGATACACATTCGATAAGGTATTAGGGAATCGGCGCCGACATTCTTCAATTGCTATGCCAAGCTGATTGTCGTCAATTTCAAAAATACAGAACAGTGGTTTTTTATCTAGGTATAGGATTTGGTCCAGTAGTTGGCGGTATATGTCAAAACCATCTCGACCTCCATCCAACGCAATATGCGGTTCAAAATCCCGTACGCTGGAGTCCAAATGAGCGATGCGCTCACTGGCAATGTAAGGAAGATTGGCGGCGATAATATCAAGTGGTGTGGAAATGGGTGAAAGTAAGTGTCCTGGTAAAAAATATATTCTATTACTAACATTATGTAACTTAGCGTTATGTCGGGCAAGGGCCAGAGCGGTGGTTGAGATGTCAGTCGCAAATATTTTGGCCTTAGGAAAGTTGATGGCAATAGTCACGGCAATAATACCGGAACCGGTACCAATGTCAGCGATGTGAAAAACTTGTTCTGGGTTGTATCCCCGGCACCACGCCAGGATTTTTTTAACAATAAATTCCGTTTCAAAACGAGGAATTAGAGCACGCGAATCTACGGCAAATTTTATTCCGTAAAAATCTACGGACCCTTCTGTGTATTGGATAGGTTCGCTCATTTACTTCTTTACACGGGCCTTTTTCGTTTTTGGAGCTGAAAGAGTAACACTCTTTTCCAGTCGCTTTTTAAACTTATCTATCCGTCCACGAGTATCTAAAATCTTTTCTTTGCCGGAATAAAAAGGATGGCATTTGGAGCAAATTTCCACATCAAGTTCCGGCTGGGTAGAGCCGGTAATCCAGGTATTGCCGCAGGCGCATTTAACCTTGGCAGTCGGATAATATTGAGGATGAATTCCTTTCTTCATTAAAGAAGAGTATATCAAATCTTGATTTTTTGTTCAAGTTTGGTATACTTTCCCAGTATCATTGTTTATTATGGAAACTGTACCAAATCAATCTATGGAACCCAACATTCCCGCTTACGAAGACATGGTTAAGGCCGGCATGCATTTTGGGCGCAAAAAATCTGTTTTCAATCCGAAAATGAAGCCCTTTGTTTATGTGGTTCGGGATAATATCTACATCATTGACCTAATCAAAACGAGGCAGGGTTTGTCTGAAGCCATGGAATTTTTGAAAAAATCCATGGGGGATGGCAAGCTGGTTTTATTCGTTGGTTTATCTGCTCAATCCGCCGACTTGGTCAAGGACTTGGCGGAAAGTTTGAGCATGCCCTATGTTATTAATCGTTGGCTCGGAGGCACTTTGACCAATTTTAAGACCATCATTTCTCGGGTTAACTACCTGGAGTCACTGGAAAAAGAAATGGCTTTGGGCGGTTTCGAAAAATACACCAAGAAGGAGCGGATTATGAAAGAAAAAGAAATGGCCAAGCTTCGTGTAAGATTCGATGGGTTAAGAAAATTGACCAGATTGCCGGATACGATTTTTGTGGCTTCAACCAGAGAAAGTAACTTGGTTTTGAAGGAGGCCAAGAAATCCAAAATAAAGACAGTTGGTTTAGTTAACACAGAAAGCGATCCTACTGTTTTGGATTATCCTATTCCGGCCAATGACAATGCCCGGCGATCGATAGAACTAATCATCAATGCCGTTAAGAGTTACTTGAAGTAATCACTCAAGATTTTCTGATCTTATGTCTGAAATTGATAAAGTTAAAAAAATCCGCGAAGCCACCATGCTTTCGGTGGGAGAGATTTCCAAGGCCTTAGCAGAGGCCGACGGAGATGAACAGCGGGCGTTGGAACTTCTTAAGGCCCGCGGAGCGGAAATTGCCAATAAAAAATCATCCCGGGAAATTAAAGAGGGAGTAGTGGAATGTTATATCCACAATACCAAAAAAGTCGGAGCCATTATTGAACTTGGCTCAGAAACTGATTTTGTGGCTCGTAATGCTGACTTTCTGAAACTGGCCCGTGATCTGGCTATGCAAGTGGCTTCCATGAATCCTCAGAGCGTCGATGAACTTTTGTCCCAGCCGTTTATCAAAGATGCCGATGTGACGGTCGGTGATCTGATCAATCAATACGTCGCTAAACTAGGTGAAAATATTAAAGTGGGTCAATTCTCTCGCCTCGAAATTTAAAAAGGTTCGACCTTAAGATATTATGTATATTATTGTTCCCTTGATAATTATTGCTATATCAACAGTCGTAATGGCCGTGATTGTTGGACGGAAATTTTCTTATCTTAAGAAATTGCCGATCGATTCAGTTTCTTCCCCGGAAACCGGTCTTTGGACAGGATTTTTTCCGGAAGCTAACCATTACTTAAAAAAAATAGATTTTCATTTATATCGCGATTTGTTTTATAAAGAACTGGAAAAATTTTTAAGGCGATTGCGGGTGGTTTCTTTAAAGTTGGACAGTTTTACCCACCATCTTATAGATAAGATCAGGGCGAATGGAAACGGCACAGTGGAGCATCTTACCCCCGAATCAGAATCGAAAGAAACAGAAGCAGCCGTTGCGGTTAACCCTGTCTTATCTCGGGAAGAAAAACAGAAAAAAGAGGAGCACGCTTTAATTATCGAAATTGCCAAGAATCCAAAAAATCCCGAACTTTATAAAAAACTGGCTGATATTTATATTCTGACAGAAAATTTTGCGGATGCCGCCGAGGCTTTGGAAACGGCTCTCAAATTAGACCCGGAAGATAAAAAGACAGAAGTAAAACTAAGGGCAGTGCGGAGAGCATTGCCCATGTAATTAGGCCGACCTAGCTCAATGGCCAGAGCGTTCGCATCGTAAGCGAAATGTTCCGGGTTCGAGTCCCGGGGTCGGCTCTGGAAACACTACTCTTGTGGTAGGATTATTGTTTTCTAAAAAATGATATAATAAGACATTGCCGGAGTAGCTCAATGGCAGAGCGTCGCATTTGTAATGCGAATGTTATCGGTTCAAGTCCGGTCTCCGGCTCAATGCGTTATTCATTTTACGACTCTGAGAAATACAAGAAAAAACAAAGTATTATAACTAAAAAAGCTTGGAAAAGAGGCGATTTTAATTGGTTACATAAAAGAGTTAAGAAAATCTGTAAACGCAATGGATGTGATGAAGTTTTAGAGGTTAAGCCAAGTGATCCAAAAGTTTTTTGTTCGCAGGCCTGCGCTGCTACCGTAAATAATATTGGCCGCCGGAGGCGGCCAATTGTGAATTGTTTAAACTGTAGCAATGAGACAGCCCGTTCGACTTTTAAATATTGTAGCAATGCCTGTCAAATAAATTTTCAGTATAAGTTTTATATTAAACAATGGAAAGATGGTAAGAAAAGTGGCTTAAAGTGCACGGGAGTTGTAAATAGGTATATTAAAAAATACTTAAGAGAAAAATATAACAACAGATGTTGTTTGTGTGGTTGGTCAAAAGTCAATCTAAAATCGGGCATCGTGCCCTTGGTTGCTGATCATATTGACGGTAACTGGAAGAATAACAAAGAAGAAAACTTAAGATTACTATGTCCTAATTGTGACTCTTTAACTCCAACTTACCAAGGGCTTAACCGTGGCAATGGGAGAGAAAGTAGGGCACCAAGCAAAAGATCTGAAATTAGCAAAATACTGAGCCAGTATTCATTAATTGAAAAAACTTGAAAAATCTGATAAATTATGTGGATACTGGGGCAGGTACCGAAGTAGTCAAACGGGGTGCGCTGTAGACGCACTGGCCTTGTGCCTTCGGGGGTGCAAATCCCTCCCTGCCCACAATACTAATTAAATATGCCATTTGGCATATTTAATTAGTACAGTTTGGATAGTTGGGGAGGGGTTTGCACGCCGGAGCGATGTTTCGCCAGCAGGCGAAACCGCGAGACGGTGGTTAGACCGAGGCGAGCGACGGCGAGCCGAGAGTCGAAACCAAATCCCTCCCTGCCCACAGAAAGTTTAAAAATATGTTGCCGATGTAGCTCAGCGGCAGAGCAATTCCATGGTAAGGAATAGGTCGTCGGTTCAATCCCGACCATCGGCTCCAGTTTTAATAAAATTTTTAACATCGATTCCAATTGATATCTCGGATTTATCGGCATCTGGCCTTCGGCCAGGCCGATCCGACCATAGAATTGCTTTAAAGAAGCAAATCTCTCGGAAGCATGAGGGACTTCTTTAAAGCAATTCTACTGATATCAATTTGAACCTTCGACGAGATGCCACAAGAAAATTTAATCAAACTGAAGTGCGGTAAGAGTGCAAGCGGTTCAATTATTTTACCACCAAAAACAAAAAGAAGGTGGAGCGTTCGATTACCTTAAGCAAGTTCTGTAAATGGTGCCGAGCGCATACCGAACACAAGGAAAGCAAGAAATAAGCTTTCTTTGGGAGTGTCGTTCAATGGCAGGACCGTGCTCTCCAAAAGCACTAATTCCCGTTCGAGTCGGGACACTCCCGCCAACAATAACCATGGGTACTATCCCACGGGGATGGTGCCCATGGTTATGCTCGCCAAATCAAAAAGCCCTCTTGGAGGGCTTTTGGTTTATCTAAAGTCTTTACAGAGTACTGGGAAGGAGTTCTTCCCAATCTATTTTAAATGGTTTTTTGAAATAGTTTTTGATGTAAGTTGCGCTTAAGGTCCGGACAATAATTGGACCGTTTTCTGGTCCTTCGACTGGTACTAAGAGGAAAGATACGCCGGTATTGTTCGGCGAAAATCCTCTTTTACCGTACTGGTCGGTATGGGAACCGGAGGCGCCCATGTGGTAAAAAATACGCGGAGTATAAGTGGAAGCAAAGAAGTGTTTGTCTCCCACTGTGGTAATTGTGAAATATCCGCTCTTGTGGCCTTCCATGTCGCCAGCGAAAAGGTCGTTCCTGACAAAACCAAGCAACGGGTCGGCCCAGCTGGCAAAGCGGGGAGTAGTGCCCCGGAAATCAACGGCATATTCGTATCCTCCCGGCATGACAATCCGGCCACAAGCAAAAAATTCGTTGCTGTGCACCGGAGCCCGGACAAGTTTTCTGACTATTTGAGGATTATTTTTCCATCTTTCCAAAGCCAGTAATTTATCTTGCACTTTGGTGGCGTATAAATCGCCTTCGGTTACAGCCCCCCAAACCGTATGGTCGAGATGGTTGCCGGTTCCATAATTTACTGCGCCGACATCTCTGGTATCTTTGCGATCGCCGGTAATTTCCGAAAGGCCTTTGTATTGCACCCCGGAGTCGACTACTCGCGAAAGCAAAGCATCAAAGAAATCTACATTTGGTTCAATGTGGCGTTCAAAAACTTGGTGTATTTGTTCTTTCGGATAGTCTGAACCGCGCACCTGAAACTGGTCTCTAATCAAGTCATTTTTCTCCATAACCCAGCGTTTAATTTCCTCCGGGTTATTGGATTTCTCGATTTTTTTCTCAAATTCAGCCAGATCACCCTCAATCTCAACATAAGACATTTGTTGAGGGCTGGGTTGATATTGGGTCTCGAAATTCCTGGCTTGGACGCCGTCATCATTCATGTTGTAACAATGGATCCGCATTTTACCGGACTGGAAAAGTCCTCCCTGACGCTCCATTTCGATTACTGCTTCTACCATGCCAAGATGTCGCTTGTTTTCCTGGTCGTAAGCATATACCTTAGAACGACCTCCATGGTGAGGGTCGGTGCCAGTTTTAATTACAAAAAACTTGCCGGAATAAGTTTCCCGACTGTCTTTTAGTTGTTTTTTTCGATTCTGCAGAGCCAATGACTCCATAGAAAGGTGATGAGGATTGATATCTCCGTTGGAATATTCCAAGCGCAGCATTCCCGGCATAAATTGGTAACTTCCAACTGCTTTGGCCAAAGGATGTACCCGATGAGCTTCGTTATTCAAAGCCCGGCGCAAAAACTTGTCGTCAACCAGCGGGGGAGCCACAAATATCTTGGTGGGCATTAAACGCTGGCCTTCCACATATCGTTCCCGCTCGGTCTCTTTAGCACCCAATGTACCGGAGGGCATCACTACTGTAAAATCCGGCATCTGATTGAGAAAACTTTTTCCACCAAAGGTTTGATTGTATTTTTTAAGATATTCGTCCGTGACCGTCTCGTTATCTGGAATATGGCATTCGCCAAGTAGGCCATTGATTTCAATATGGCTGGTGCCCATGCCGATTACTTGGCAATTAGGCCCCAAAGCTTTTTCAATTTGACGAACCATAAAAGCCAGGACCCGCTTGTAAAATCGCCGATCTTCCTGGCTATGCACCAAAGAGATAATAGTGCGGGCGATTTCTCTATTCAATTGGTCCAGTTCTTCTTTCTTGGCTCCACCGCGGCCAATCTTTTCAGCGAGCATACCTTTTTCAAGATTAAGCTTGGCAATTCGTGTTAGGGTGATATACCGCTCTTCCATATAAGCGGCTTTGGCCACAATATCCTGTTCTTTCTTGGTTAAGATCACATAAATCTTCCCGGAATATTGAAGTTTGTCTTCATGATTAAGAATTTTACTTAGGCCGGACACCACATCGTGAAACGATTCGGCCACGGTCTCATAAAGCACCATATCGTCAGGCGACTTGTCAATAATTTCAGCTGCCCGTGTTCGATATCCCGGGTCAATAATTTCAAGATTGACATTCAGTCCGGAAAATAGCGAGCGGTAGATTTTTGTGGCTGACCCGCTGGCTTTGCGAATGTCCAAATCAATGATGTTGGCCAAAAACATGGCCACATCTCCGTTGGATTCAGCATCTACAAAGGCCCGCCAGAGGGGATTCTCTTTCATAATAGGATTGTACAGAGTGCCGATAAATGGTGCGTTGGGAAAAGAAGTTTTCCAACTTTTTTTCTCGGTGACTATTTTGAAAGGCCGTTTAAAAGTGCTTTCCGGGAGTTTAAACTTTTCATCTTTCTTATGGGATGTCTCATCAAGGATTCTACCCAAACCGCGCCGGAAAGATACGGCTTGAACCAACCTGCTTTTACCACGAAGTTCTTCAACCCACCCATCAATCATCTTCTTTGGAATGTGCGTGTTGTAGGCGTAGAAGTCGGGAAGCATATCTAGCCGGAGACAATTTTCTAAATTTTCTGATGTCTTTTCTTTGGCTACTTTGAGTAATTGTGTTTTAAAAGCATCTTGAGTTAGACTGGTGGCCACTAATGGAAATTCAGTGCGGATTTGCTCAAAAATATTTTGAATGTCCGTGTTGACCAGCACTCCGCTTTTGACAATTTCAGCCAATCTTTTTTCGATTAACTTTTCAACCTGATCAGGTGTTTTAATGGCCGTCACGATCTGTAGGCGGTTGCGGTTTTCTCCCAGAAAACGGGCGGCGTGACGAAGTCCTTCTTCAGTCGGGCAGGCCCATTCTTTCATCAGATCCAAATTTGAATTGCCCGGGAGCCGATAGTCTGATCTGAAGCGTTCAAGAAAATTTTCCTGGAGTTCTTTATAACGGACAGGATTTTTCTCTGCCAAAACTTCAAACCAGTCCTTTCCGGTTGGCGGAAGATCTTTTTGTTCTGGACTCCTTCCGAAAACTTCCAAAGGAGCGCCCCAGCCGAGTGGGGCAGAGATATCTTTAAAACCAAGAGTTTTAATGCGCTTGTCAGTGAGGTTTGAGATGCGGGCACTGAAAGCATTTCTAGAAGTATGTCCCTTAAATCCGGCTACTTTGAGATTTTTGACCAGTTCCTCGCGGATTTTCCGGAGTTGTCTTCGTCCTTCGCCCGCTTTTGAATTGTATTTATTAGATTCAAGCACGGCGTTAATCAGGATTTTATCCACTTCATCGTTCCAGAGAGTTGATTCTAGTCTGTCTCGGGAAATCTTATGGAAACACATTACTTTTTCGAGAGTGGATCTGCTGGCCGAAAACATTTTTTGAAGTTCTAGCCAATCATCTTTCCGGTGCTTTCTAAGTTCTTCAATTTTTTCCGGAGTCCACTTCCGCGCTACCTTTGTTTTATTGGGCGCTTTATCGCGGTCTCGGTGAATACCGTTGTTCCCCATAACATGTTTGATGGCTTTCCAAGTTTTTCCTTTAAACTTTTTTAGAATTTCACTTTTTGGCTCGTTGCAATTTTCCCGTAGCCACTCCACTTTTTCCGGTGTCCAGTATAATTTTTTTCTGCTCAAGTTCTTCTCCTTTTATTTTCGCTTAAAATTGTAAAAAAGCTTTCTTTAAGTGCATCGTAACAGTTGAAGATTCAATTTCAATCTTGACACTGCAAAGTTATCCACAGTTTTGTCTGGAAATCTCTTTTTTTAAAGTATAATCTTGAAAAAACGATCTTTAAAAACATTTTTTGGAGAAAAGAAATGGGAAAATCTACGAAGTTGTACTTTGCGCATCCTATCAACGTGTATAATACGCCACTGGAGACAGCACTGGAGATACTAATTCAGAAAACGCTTCCCGAATATGAAATTGAATCTCCCGGTAAACCCCATCACGAACAAGAATATGAAAAATGGAAAGCAAGAACTGAAATAACCCGAGACAAACATAATGCCATGGCGTATTTTTACGAAGTAGTGATGTCACAGTGTGTTGGTTGTGCCTCACTGCCGTTTCTTGATCGACGCTTGGGATTGGGAGTAAACAATGAAACAAAAAAGACCATTGAGCGCGGACAACCCGCGTGGTTCCTTGCGCCGACCCGGACTGCCACACAGAAAGATCTTGAGGAGTTCATCGCCGATCCCAAGAGCGGGCTCTTTATTGTTCGGCCATTTACCGAAGACGAAGTTCAACTTATTTTTCGCGAGGACCCGTTGATCTGCGTTCCTCATCAGGAAACACGCCTTCGCACTTTTTTTTGTTTATAATGGTCGCAAGAGACCGTACACAGAATCCCATCTTGTTCAAATGCCAATTCCAGATGGATTTTATCCAAGTGGCTAGTTAAAAAAATCCCGTTTCTCGCGGGATTTTAAATTTCTTATAACTGAATAACTACACGGCAGCCCTGTTTTACAGGGCTGCCGTGTAGTTATTCAGTTTCGATGATCAGTTTGCGGAATTTTGGTTTCTCTGGTGGAGGCGGTAAAAAAGTTTTTCCTTTGCTTTGTTCAATCTCTTTAATCAGTTTTTCTATGTCTTCAATTTTGTAAAGACGATAGTTGTTCAGGGGATTGCGATGGGCGACCAGACGGCCTTTTTGATCCCAGTTACGAATCGTCAAGGGGCTGACCCCGAGAATTTTAGCTACTTCATTTACGGTTAAATATTGTTTAGGCATAAGAGAGAAATTTTACATTTAATCTTTATTAATTTGAAATTTTTATATTTCATAAAAAGTTTTTACTTAACTTTTTATGATAACTTATAAAACTTTAGATACGAATGTTTAGTAATGTTTTATATCTAATATTATATTTCTACTTTGGAATAAGCGCAAATAGCTAATTGTTGATAACAATTTTAGATCAATCTCGCTTCATTTTTATAATTTTCTGTCTGAAGAGAGAATAATTTTGGCAGCAGGTTGAGTTATCAACAAAAAAAAGTTCTCTGGTGGTATAATTTTTACAGTTGAATGGTTCCAAAAACGAGATGGAAAAAGGTTTGATGGATATATCGGATAGCATATCGGATAAAATAAAAAAATCTTTCTTGATAAGGATAAATAACCAAAAACTCGCCCGCTGTTTTCCGTGGAAGGTGACAGCGGGCGAGTGGAACGCTTTGCCTTTAACTCTACTCTGTAAAGAGTAAAGCTTCAGCTTTTAAATTCTAGCAAAAAAATGACCTTTGCTCAATACATTTCTCTGGCTGAAGCATCTAAACTTTCTCCTTATTCCCAGGAGTATTTAAGTTTGCTGGCGCGGCGTGGAAAAATTTTTGCTAAAAAAATAGGACGCAATTGGTACACTACTCGCGAAGCGCTAGCTGATTATCTTAGCAAGCAAAGCGCCGGAGAAAATATTTCAGCTTCTCTTACTTCTGTTTTTTCCGGTGAAGAAAATAACCCCCATACGGAGCACTCTGAAATTTTTGAAGAATTTGAAAAATTAAATATTAAAAAAATTCCTGTTATCGAAGAACCGGACTCCAAATCAACTCCTACTTCTTCAACTCCTCTTGCACGGGTACCGGATAATTTTGTTCACAACCTTCCTGTAACTGTGCCTGATCAACATTCGACTGAATTGGCAGAAATAAAAAAACGAGAAGAAGAAATTGCCGGAACACAAAATGTAGTTTTTGAAAAATTAGATCGGCTGTCCGGTTCGCTGGAAAAATTTGCCCAA
>Ga0209542_10010357_pt1 | contig 16848 bp, 24 predicted proteins | sample RifCSPhighO2_01_FD_184028 | JGI IMG/M metagenome (GOLD analysis project Ga0209542, IMG submission 184028) | Soil microbial communities from Rifle, Colorado - Rifle CSP2_plank highO2_0.1 (SPAdes) (version 2) | ecosystem: Environmental > Terrestrial > Deep subsurface > Rock core/Sediment ...
ACAATCTCAGCAAGAGTAGAATTAGATGAATATACAAATAAAGTTCTTGGAATAATAAAAATAAAGTTTGGACTAAAGGACAAATCCGAGGCATTAAACAAATTTATCGAACTATATGGAGAGGAAATTATTGAAAAAGATTCAAACGAAGAATATACTAAGAAAGTTATAGAACTAACAAAAGAACATTATAAAAAATACGCCAGAAAAAAAATGACTCTTAAGGAGTTAGACACTCTTTCTGAAATGTAAAATGTTTGATTTTAATCTAACAGATAATTTAAAATTAATAATAAAAAAACTTGTTAAAAAAGATAAAAAGAAAGTAGAAATAATAAATAAGAAAATTAAAGAAATAATTTCTAGCAATAAAGATTCAATAAATCATTATAAAACTTTAAGGCATGATTTAAGTGATTACAAAAGAGTTCACATTGATAAAAATTTTGTATTAGTGTTCCAAGTTGATATTTCAAATAATTTTATTTTATTCGTGGATTTTGACCATCATGACAAAATTTATGGGAAGAGGTTTTAGTTGATTCAATGGGTTAAAAGAATAAAACTTTTTAAACTCCTTTCTCATCATAAAAGAATGAATAAAAAGAGGTTGGTATTGGGATTTTTCTTAACGATATTTTTAGTGTCATCTTTTGTCCTCGCTCAAGGAACTCAAAATCTTTCAAAAGTTGATTCAGCTTATCAATGTGTAAAAGAGAATGTTGGAACAGATTGTTCAAAATTACCTCAAGAAGAACAGGCGTTTACATTATTATCTTTAGGAGATGTTGAAGATTGTTCTATAGAATTTATCGCAAATTCTGAAAATGAAGGAACTTGTTGGCCAAAGGGAAATTGCAAATTAAAAGATACGGCAATAGCAATGATGGCTTTAGAACATATCGGAGAAAACACAGACAAAATTCAATCGTGGTTGTTAAACCAAACTAAAGTCGCGTCGGCGTTATTATGGTATTTAGAAATTGATGCAGAAGATGCAACATCTTGTGATATTGCTTATGATTCAAAATCAACAAAAATTTCAATTAACGAAGACAAAACCATTGCAGGAGTTTCAGATTCATGTTTTTCACTTTCATCAGGAAATTATTGGTTGCAGATAGCAAGCAATTGTTTAGAAAAAGAATTTGTAATTTCGTGCGATAAAGATTTCAAAAGCACGCTATTATATCAAACACAATCTTCTTCAACTATCCACGTTTCTCAATCAGTTCATAGTTCAGCAGCCTCGGGAACAACAAACGAAAAAGTAAATTTCAAATGTTTCGAGCAAGGAACAACTTGCAATTTTGAAGGAAGTTTATGGGCGTCGTTGGCATTAAATAAAAAAGGAGAATCAGTTTTACCTTATCTTCCTTATATTAAAGCGTTCGCGCCGGAAAACAAAGGAGAATTCCCTGAAGCATTCCTTTACATACTTACAGGCGCGAATGAATATTTAGCCTCCACAATTAACGACAATTTTAAAACAAATTACTGGCAGGTTGGAACAAAAAATAAAGAATACAACACTGCAATTGCATTCATGGCGTTGGGAGAATCTTCAATTCCTCAAGTAGAAAAAGCAAAAAATTTTTTCTTAAAAAATCAAGGTGCCGACGGATGTTGGAATAATGCAAGAGATACAGGATTTTTATTATACGCAGGATGGCCAAAATCTACAACAAGAACAATTTCTAAAGATTGTACTGCTGACACTGATTGTTTAGGAAATCAAAAATGCGTCGCAGGATTTTGCAAATCTCTAGGAAGCACTACTTTAGCAGATTGTGAATCAAGTGGCTTTTTCTGTGAAAATTCTTTTAATTGTCAACCTATTAGTCAATTAACTGGATATAGTTGTTTAAACCCCGGAAAAATTTGTTGCTCTGAAAAATTAGAAAAACAAACTTGTGCATCCCAATTAGGAGATATTTGTATTTCTGATGAAGAATGTCCAAATGGAAATTATTTACCTGCTTCAGATACTGGTTTCGGAGAGTGTTGCGCAACTACATGCCAATTTGTTTCTCCAGATCCAACTCCTCCTACTGAAGAATTATGTCAAGGTAGTAAGGGTTCATGTAAAACAACATGTGCTTCAAATGAAGAATCAGATAATAGTCTTTCTTGCGGAGCATCTTCAGGACAAATTTGTTGTAAAGAAAAAAAAGGAAGTTTGTTTTGGGTTTGGTTTTTCCTAATCTTAATTGTATTAATAATAATTTTGATTTTATTAAGAAATAAAATTCGTTTATTAATTTTCAGAGTTAAATCTAAATTTAGTAAAAAACCTTTAGAAAAACCAAGGCCTGCATCTTTTAATTCTTCACCTCCTCCAAATAGATTCCCTCCTCAAACTATTAGGCCTATGTATCGTCCTCTTCCTCCTCAACGCCCAGTGAATAAACCTGTTTCAAAAAAAGATTCTGACTTTGACGAAACTCTGAAAAAGCTTCGAGAGATGAGTAAGTAGATGAGTAAGTAATAATATTCGCCCTAATAAATTTATCCCAATAGTTAAATAGTTTCCTCAACTAAATATTTATTAACTATATTTTAGTTCTATAAAAATGAAAAAAGGAGTGTTATTTTTATTTGCTATTTTTCTCTTAGCAAGCGTTTCGGCACTTTCAATTACTCTTCCTGAAAATGTTAATCAAGGTTCAACAATTATTGCTACATTGCAAGGGAATATTTTAAATCCGATAACAAAATCCGATGTTGGTTTTTTTGAAGGACACGTGCAAATTCCATTAGATTATGATATAGAAAAAATAGAAGACACATATTACATTTACGCGTTAGTTCCTTATTCAGAAAAATTATACACTTTGAAAATAAACGACGTATATTTCAAAGAAAATAACGCATTCAAAACAGCAGATTTAGAGGCCAATTTCTCATCTTCAAATTTAACCGCAGATTTTAATGTAAATCCAGGATTCATAATCACAAGAGAAAATTCTTTCCAATTAGATTTGTATAATAACTTGAATTCTAATTTAGACATTACTTACACTTTGGGAAATACCGAGGGTTCAAAAACAATTCCTTTACAAGAAACTTCAAAATTGAATATAGATACTTCAAAAATAAAAGGAACTTCCCTTAATCATTTAATTATTTCTTCTCAAAATTCTCAATATGATATTTCTGTTTATGTTATTAGAAATCAAACATTTATTCAAGTAGAAAAAAATGATTCAAATAATTCAATAATTGAATTTTTAGAAGGACCAAATTTGCAATTTTCAATAGATAAAATTGATGAAACTTTGAAAATTGGAGAGGGTTATGAATATCCTTTAGTTCTTGAAAATCAAGGAGATGAAGATTCAGGAGAAATAACTTTGAAAGTTTCAGATGAGTTAATTGATTTTGTAAGTTTGGAAATAAGTTCAATAGAAAATTTGCCTCCGAATGCAAAACAAGAAATCAAATTTTCAATTTTTACTAAAATACCGATAAATTTAGAAGGAGGAATATTGGCAGAATCATCTAAATCTTCCGACGAATTGAAAATAGTTTTATTTGCTGAAGAAAATGTAGAACCTGTTTCATCTATAAAATCAAAATCGCTTTGTAAAGACCTTAACGGAACAATTTGTCTTCTTTCTCAAACTTGCTCTGGAAAAAGTGTCCCCTCTTCAGATAATATTTTTTGTTGCACTAATGGAATTTGTCAAAACCCTGGAAATCAAACAACTGGAGAAGGAAATAATTCTAACACCGTTTCAATAATAATTGTAGTTGTTGCTTTATTAATTATATTAGGATTGATTTTTTGGAGATTGAAAAAAACAAGGAAAAAACAAATTACTCAATCAGCGAGATTAGAGCCAAAAAAATCTTCCTTAAAAAAAGATTTTGACATCCCGAATTTTAGAGACGTTTAGTTATTTAGTAATCTCAATTTGTATAATAGAGGATAACAGGCTTCGTCTAAATTTTAATTTTTCTTACTTTCCCCACTTAAGATAGTGAGATATTGCCCGCAGTCCTTTGGACAATTTATTCGTTAAAAATTTATAATATGATTAGTATTATTAAGTAGTAACAAATAGAAAGACTTAAATAGTAAGATTTTTTATAAAAATTATAAAAAATAAAAGGAGAAACTATAAATAATAAAATGGATTCATTAGAAGAAAGAGTTAATGAAAATATGAAACTGAAAGTTTTGAGTTATAATATTAAAGATGGATTTTACAATAGCTTGTTTCAAAATCCAAATCCACAATATCAATCTGAAAGAGAAAAACTAGCTAAAAAGGTAGTCTCGGAATATAATCCGGATGTTTTGGTTCTTCCAGAAGCATGCTCTTATAGAGAGAACACAAAAACAGATAGGGTTCAAGACTATCAGAAAATATTTGGAAAAAAGAATTTTCCTTTTGTAGGTTATGCAGATATGTTTCAGGACGGGATTTTTGGAGTGGCGGTTTTATCAAAATATCCCATGACAACAGAAGATTTATCTGACCATGGCAGAGCGTTAGTAAGAAGTTACATTGATCTCCCAAATAATAGAAGAATAACTCTTGATGGATTACATTTAATGTCTAGTGAAAAAAATAGAAATGGGTGCAATAGCAAAGATAAAGCAAAGTGGTTAAGAGGTAAAATTGAAAAAGTGCAAACTCCTTATATCCTTGCAGGAGATTTTAATGGATTGTCCCCTCAAGACACTTATGATAGAAACAAAATGTTGAAAGGATTTAATTCTTTACCTTGGATAAAACCAGATGTATCTTCATGGATTGTTGATGATTTATTAAAATCAGAGGAAATTAAACAAGTTTTATCAAAAGGAATGATAGATAGTTATAAAAAAGTTCAAGCGAAACAAGATTATACTTTACCAACAAACCTCAATGGTTCAACAACAGATTCTGCTTCAAGAGTTGATTATGTTTTTTGTTCGGCTGACATTAAAGTAAAAGATGCAGGGATAATTAAGAGTGAATCAGCAGAAATGGCTTCAGATCATTATCCAGTTTTTGCAGAATTAGAATTTTGAAAATACCGATTTTCCTCATTTCATTCGGAAAAAAGAAACAAAAAAACGAGAGGGCAAACAATAAAACTTAAAACCTTTCTTTCTATATAATTTTATGAATAATCAAAGAGTTGTTATTTTTATCGACGGAAGTAATTTGTATTATAGCTTGAAAGACTTGGAAGTTGATAAATTAAATTTCAAAAAGTTTTTACAAACGATTTCTAAAGATAAACTTCTAATTACAACCTATTATTATAACGCCTCCTTAGATATAAGTGTAAATCAAAAGAAATATTGGGAACAGCAAAAATTCTTTGATTTTCTTAGAAAAATTCCTGATTTCAAGGTTGTTTTGTGTAGAATGAGAAAACACAAAAAAGATGGAAAGTTCATTTTTGATGTTAAGGGTGATGATGTCTATCTTGCAGTAGATTTGGTTTCCGGTGCTTATGAAAATCTTTACGATATTGCAATAATTGTTTCTGGAGATGAAGATTTTGTTCCAGCAATTCAAAAAGCGCAAAAATTAGGCAAGAAAGTAATTAACGCTTATTTCAAATCAACTTCTTCAAATTATCTAAAGCACACTTGTGATAAATCTTTTTGTGTAGATAATATAATCAATGAAATAAAGGAATAAATATAAGTGCCCGGCATTGCCGAAGCCATACCGGGGAACATATTAATAATATCATAATTTCAATCTTTAAATATTCTTCGGTAGCCCCCCTTCTTTTCCTAAAAAAGTCACACCAAATGGTGTCCTGTTTTCCTCATTTCATTCGGAAAAAAGAAACAAAAAAACGAGAGGGCAAAACTAAAAAATAGTTAACCTAAAATTATTTATAGCTCTTTTTTTTATCTGTTAATTCTTTGAGTTTGTTTTCTAATATTGCTTTTTCAATTGTGATTCTTTTTGCAATTTCATCGTATCTATGCAAACGCAAAATAATATTTGTTAAAAGAACATCTAAATCTTCGTTTCTTATGAAAAAATTTTCAGGTTTAGTTATTTGAATATGTGAAGGCATATAATTGAATGCAATAAACAATAAACTTTCTAAGCTATCAAATTCAGCGTCGACCTCCGCAAAAGTTGTAAAAATATCACTCAACACTTCCATTTTACCCTCACCTTTCAACCCATTTTTAATTTTATCTTTTATTTTCTCATCAATTTTAATTTGTTCATTATTTTGTTCAACTTCTTTTGGTTCGTGAATTTTTCTACCAACAATATTAACACCTTTTTCAGTGCCGAGTTTTTCAATTAATCTTCTCAAAGTATCACTAAGATGTTCAGCTGGTTTTCCCATCATTTCTATAATAAATGAAGCTTCAATTTTTGGTCTATCGTCTTCCATTTTAATTTACAAAATTTTAAGAGTCTGCACCTTTTTATTTGTTTTGTTTTTCAATTAATATCAAAATAATAATCAAAACACAAAAAATAGCAAAACCATAAATTGCATATTCTTTTATTTTATTATTCTTTGATTCAAATATAATTTCCTTGCCAGAATCGTTTTTTATATTTTGTGGAGATAAATCAATAACTTCTTTATTATTCAAAGGCAAAATTTCTTCTTTATTAACGACTTCTTCTTTGGGCATACTATTATTTTTTTCCATATCTTCCTCATTATCTTTAATTGTTGTTTCTTTTTGATTAGTTTCAGGTAATTTATTTTCTATTGACTCGCTTGGGACAACCTCAATTTTATAATCTCCAAAACTAATGCTGGTTCCAGATGAATCTCTAATTTTGATAATAATATCGGCTTCTCCTTCAAATTCTTTATCAATTTTTAACTTGATTTTCGCTTCGTTATTTTCAAAAATATCTTCTACAAAATAATATGTTGATTGCCATTTTTCATTATATATTTGTCCTATTCGGTTTCCAGAACCTAAAATGTCGATTTTTAAATCATAATTGCCCTCTGCAAAATCTATTAATTTAATTTCAGCTTCAAATTCTTCCCCAATATTTACTTTATCTGGATAGCTGACATCTAATTCTTTGGCTAAAGATAAATTTCCCAATAATACTAAAATAAAAATTATTCCCAGATACCTGCAATTTCTTTTCCACAAGCGCATTTTCCATTATTAATAAAATTAAACCCTTTTTCAGTATTTCTATACACGAGTGGCTTAGTGCAATTCGGGCAAAAAGTGATTTCTCCGTCAATATTGTTCCCACCGTGAACATAAACATAATTCAAACCAGCATTTTTGGCAATCTTTCTAACCTTTTCCAAAAATTCATAATCTATTTTATCCTCCTCTTTATTATAAGTCATAAAATGCAACGGCACATTTGCATCAAGATTATTAAGAATCCAGCTAACTAATTTTCTTACATCATATAAATCCTTATGTATTTCCGGAATCAAATCCATTTTAACTTCAATCCAGACATTTTCATTATGGAAAATTTTCATTGTATTAAGAACAGAATCCAATTTTCCCTTTAGAACATTTTCATAAAAACTTTCATTCATAGATTTTATTTTAAACAAAACAGCGTTGATTCTTTTTGTCAATTCTTTGACAGGTTCTTTTTCTAAAAAACCATTTGTAATCATGACATGTTTATTTCTACGTGAGTTATTACTTATGTCTTTCATAAATTCAAAAAACATTCCCGGTTCAGAATATTTGTAAGCAATTATTTTGATTTTATTTTCTTCAGCCTGTTTGATAATTTTCATTGGGTCTTGATTTAAAGTGGGAATTTCATCAAAAGATTTTCCGTGAAAATATTCATTTTCCCAAGGATTTTCAAGATTGTCTCCTATAGCTCCAATTGACAACACTTGAGATTTTGGAACAAAATGATAAAACGGAAATTCTTCAATAGTTTCATATTTAACTGTATGTGGTTTTCCATAATTCATCGCTTTCAAATTTCCATGAATATTCATTCGGACTTTACAGATTCCTACTTCTCCATTATTAATGATACATTGATGTGGACAAAGCCGGCATTTTACTTTTTTATTTGGCAGTTTTTTATAATATGACGCCTCTTTAAAATTTACCATGTTAAATATTATCTAATGGACTTTTTATATTTTTAATTGATGCTTGAGAAATTTGAGTTGTTTTAATTGAGGAATGTCCAAGAAGTTTTTGGATAACTCTTAAATCAGTTCCATTTTCCAATAGGTGAGTTGCAAATGAATGTCGCAACATATGAGGGGTTAGTTTTATTCCAATTTTCTTACTCGCATTTTCAAAAACTTTCTGAACAGATTTTTTAGCATATTTCCCATTCCTACCTTCAAAAACATATTCTGTTCTAAATGTATTTTTACTATAATACTTTAATAAATCCATTTTCAAATTTTCAGATAGTAAACTAACTCTATCTTTTCCACCCTTTCTTCTTCGAATATTAATCAAATTTCTATCAAAGTCAATCTCTTTTCTTTTCAATACCCCAACCTTCTTTCATAATCTTTGTGGTCCATCCATTCAAGAATTATGGACAAAACACAAACTTCTCCATTTGCAACAGAATATATTAATCTCCATCCTTTAGGCAAATCGTATTTCCAAAGATTATCAATTCCATACTTATCTATATAAATTTTAGGGATTAATCTTTTTTGTATTCTTATTCCACAAAAAGCATTTTCTTCTAAATCATCCAACGCTCTGTTTATCCACTCATAAAGTTTCTTATCTTCTGTCTTAGAATCTTTAAGTTTTTCAAGACTTTCTTTTAGTTTCTCTTCTGCAAATTTGATTTCTGATTTCATCTTGATAAATGAGGTTTAGAAAGATATTTTCTTACCAATTCTGGATTCCAAATCCAAACAATCCATCCTTCTTTGTCTTGTGCTATTTTTCCAGATTCTAAAAGATAGTCAAAAATCACACAGAAGGTTTGATAAATCATTTTTCTAGGTAGAGTTTCCCATAGAGATTTCTTCTTATATTCTCCGGAGTTCTCTCTAATGAATTCTTCAACCATTAGAATAGTATCTAATTGTGGATAGTGCAATATGTTTTTTCTTAATGTTTCTTGTGGCATAGGTATACATACTTGTATAACTATAAAAACTTTTCGTTTTGTGAAAAATCCATTCTTTTTTAGAAAAAAACAAAATAAGAACCCCCTATTTTCTTTTTAGAAAAAAGAAACAAAAAGCGGGCGGGCAATCTCTCTTATTTAATGATCGTCGCTTCCACCTCCTCCACCACCCTGAAAGAAAAATTAAAACTCACGAGGTCGCTTCTTGCTCCACTCGTGCCTCACTTCGTTCGGTCAAGCAACAGCAGATTAAACAGAAAAATGTTTTCGCTTCGCTCACCCTCTTTTTTCGGGACACATTTTTCCCAAATTCAAAATCAAAGATTTTGAACTCTTGAGGTCACTTCGTTCCACTCGAGCCTTTACGGGTTGTTTAGTCGCGATGTTAGTAGAAATAAAAATCAATTTTCTTACCCACCTAAAGATACTGCACACAAAATCTTTATTCAAGACAGATTTCCTTTTCTAATTCACTTGGGGTATGCTTAACAGGGTAAGGAACCCATTCTCCGTTTGTGTCTTCATAACAAGGAAGAATTTCAACATCTGCTGGGGGAACATATCCTCTTCTAGATGCTTTTTCGGCAGCTACTTGCACATCAACACAGCCTGCTCCCCAAAGATGTTTTCTAAATTCTTCAAGTTGTGGCAGGAAATCTATATTATACATCGTTTTACTTTAGTGTGGGTTCTATAAATATCTTTCGATTTTGTGTGCTTATTTTATTTTCCCACCTTGAAAATTGATTTTAACTCTGCGAAATTCTTTCAGAATTTCTTGTCACGCCTTGCAGGCTCTCACTCCATTTCATTACGCTCGGGGCTGATAACAGCGATTATCTGGGATTTTTCACTTCGTAATTGAAACAATGGAAAAAATTTATATAATTCGATTACTTTTTTATAAATAATAATGAGAGAATATGACTGATAAAACAATTGCCGTCGGTGTGATTCATAAAGTTCCAGAGGACTTAAGAGAAGTTTTAATTTCCAATTTAGATATACTTGAGAAATGGAATAACCTTACATCTCTTGCACGTAATGAATGGATTTGTTGGATTACTATTGTCAAAAAATCAGAAACAAGAAAACATCATATAGAGAGATTATGTTCAGATATTCTCAAAGGGAAGCGTAGACCATGTTGTTGGCCTGGTTGTCCTCATCATAGACCAAATGCAAAAAAGTGGTTTAAAAAATAAAGATATATTTTATCTCTCTGTAAATATCCTGTTTCGGACAAGCTCCGTATTTCATAGCCTGATAAGTTAGCATATCTTAATCTTTCAGCTTCGACTTCATGTTGGTAGCTTTTCATCTTAATTGTGCAATTTAGCAGGGGTATTTAATCTTTTTGGTTCTTCAACTTTTTTAGGTAAATTTGTGGAAACTTTTTTTGGTGTTAATATCTGAAAAATTAAGGTCGACCGCAAACTATTTAATCATCAAAAATATATTAAATATTATGGAAATGATAAGTATACCAAAAGATGAATACGAAAGATTGAAGATGCAAGCAAACATAGATGTAGATTTATTAAAGCAATTAGTCAGAAGTGTAAAAGACATAAAAGAGGACAAAGTCATACGAGTAAAATAATCCTTAAAATTTTAATCTGAAGAGATATCCTGCTCGACTAATTTTTCTATTTCTTCTCTAAAAAAATCCAGAAAAAGTTTAATAGTATTTATGGTCTTTTGCTGTTCTTTCTTTCCACTTATTGCAACCATATAAACTGCTTGTAAATTATCGTAAATCAAGTAATAAACTCTGTAATTTCCAAATCTCGTTTCTCTGAACCATTTCGTTCCTAACGGATTTCCATAGCTTGGATTAGACATAAGTTTGTCTTCAATTTTGTCAATTCTATCCTGAAACGATTTGTCGTATTTTGAAATTTCTTCTTGAAAGGCTTCAGAACGAAACACCTTATATAATTTCAATCCCATTTCTCACTAAAATCAATCAACTCAATACTCCCATTTTTCTCACCTTTCTTCGCAATAATTATTTTACTGAAAATCTCATTCTCCAAATACCATCGACATTTTTCCTTTTCAATTTTATCAAGAAGTCCTTTCATTTTAACCTCAAGACCAATAACTTCATATTTTCCTTTTGAAATTTTTTTAATTCCTACAAAATCAGGAAAACCAGTTCCTATCGTAAGAACTTTCATAAAAGGATTAAACTTTCTCTTAGCAGGAATTAATTTTTTTGTTTCAAGATCAACATTATTTGTCCATTTATCAATAATCCAACCCTTGTCTTCAAAATCTTTCCGAACTTTTGATTCAAAACGAGCTCCCTGTGCCCGAGATAATTTACCTTTTTTAATTTTAGATTTATCTTTCAGAACAACTTTTCCTTCAGAATCAAAACTTGCAATATGTTTCACTTCTTCTACCATGTTATTTTAACATTTTAAGTCTATATTAATTTTATTATCGAAAGTTTTTACATTACAATAAAAAGAATTACTCTGTAAATTATTTATAATTCACAAAGCGCTATTTCTCATATTTTAAATGCACAATAATTAAAGCAATAAATGAACCAATCATATTAGAAACTAAATCTAATCCTGTATTAAAATATCCTCCAACTCCCGTCGCTGGAGCAACAACTACAGCAATAAATTCTACGACTTCATTTAACGCACCAGCGCCCATTGCAATAAAAACACATAAACCATAAAGCAAACTAAGATTCATTTTTTTAATTCGTGGTTTTAATAATTGATAAGCAACAATCGTTGAAACTCCAAATCCAAAAGCATGCACGAACTGATCAAATTTAATAAAATAAGTATCTCCAACATTTGCAATTTTCCAAACTTCAAAAGCATACAATACATTTTCTCCGACAATTAACCCTCCTCCAGTCATATGCAACAAGCCCCAAAGAGAAAGTCCTCCGAGAGCCAAATAATCAAAGTTTGTCTTTCTTAAAGTTAAACCAATAAGTAAAGCAAACCCCACTAAAACAACAACATACCAAAGAAATTCATAATTCTTTATAGAAAGATAATAAATTGTAAATGGAATTATGTAAGCTAAGTTAAACAATACAAAGAACCATTCACCACGTTTTAATTTCATAAATCCCTTCCCAAAAGTGTCCGTCGATTATTTGCTCTTGCTCTTTTAATACCATTCTCTAAAAGTTCATCAACTTTTTTCTGAAGTTCGATAGAAACATCTCCTGCAACGCTGGAAATGCTATTTTCTTTATCCAATTCTTTCACAGCTTGTTTAATATTATTCTTAACTATTAATTTTACCATTTTGTCTAATCTTTTTGCCTTTTGAAAAGATTATTAACAATTAATTTCACCATCTTATCTTTGCATAGATTCCTTGATTTAATAATTCTTGTGATTGTTGATATTTTTCACATAAATTTAAATTTCCTTCCATAACTGATTCTTCAGCTTCAGGATTTATAGGAAGTCCTTTAAATCTATCTTTTTTATGAAAAACTTCACATCTTTCAAGACGGATTCCATCAGTATGATAATATTTTACATGTTCACAATTTGTGCAGTTAGCAATTATTTCATTCATTTTTATTTTCTGGTTTTACCAACGGGAAAATGACTGTTTCTCTAATTGGTTTATCAACTAAATAAGAAAAAAATCTTTCACTAACACCAAAACCGCAAGTCGGAGGCATTCCATATTTCAACGCTTCAACAAATCCTTTATCATGTTCCATACTTTCACTATCTCCTGCTTTTTTTAATTCAACTTGTTTTTTGAAACGCTCATCTTGGTCAATCGGGTCATTTAATTCAGAATAACCATTTCCTAATTCAGTTCCCGCAATTATTACTTGAAATTGTTCAACTTTCCGAGGGTCTTTAGAATTTCTCTTTGCTAACGGAGAAACCTCAACAGGTTGATTAATTAAAAATCCAGGTCCGGTTAATTTCTTACGACAATATTTCCATAAACTATCTACTAAACGCCATTTATCTACATTAGGATTATATTCTACTTTTAATTTATCTAATGTTTTTTTAATTTCATTTTCCGAAGTTTTATAAATTTCAACACCAGTATATTTTTTTATCAACTTTTCATAATCATATATTTCCCATTTTTTTCCTAAATCAACTTTGTAACCATGAGATTCAAATTTTAATTTTCCTAAAATTGTTTTAGTCACTTTTTTATACATTTCTTCAACTAATTTCATTCCATCTTCGTAATTTGCATAAGCCCAATAAAATTCCATCTGAGTGTAATCTTGTAAATGTTCCATATCCATTCCTTCGTTTCTAAACTGGCGTCCGATTTCAAAAATTTTATCATATCCTGCAATCATTAATTTTTTTTGCCAAAGTTCTCCCATTGAAATTCTTAAAAATACATCTATGTCTAAAGCATTATGGTGAGTCTTAAATGGCGTCGCTATCGCTCCGCCAGCCGAAGTTTCTAAAATTGGAGTTTCAACTTCTAAAAATTTTTTATCTAACAGAAAATTTCTTATCGTGCTCCAAAATTCGGCTTTTTTAATAAATAATTCTTTAACTTCTGGATTCATAATTATATCAAGGTATCTTTTTCTATAGATTTCATCTTCATTTTGTATTCCGTGGAATTTATCAGGTAAAGGTAAAATCGCCTTCGACAAAATTTCAACCTTATCGATTAAAATAGAAAGTTCTCCTCTTGAAGTTCTTAAAATTTTTCCTTCAATTCCCACAAAATCGCCACCATCTACATATTTCTTAAATAAATCTCTAACTTTATCCGATGTTTTACCCTCTTGAGAAATTAATTGAATTTTACCTCGAGAGTCTTGTAAAGTTGCAAAACTAATTTTTCCCAAATCTCGCTTAATCATAATTCTTCCAGCAATTTTAACCTTGTCATTGGTTATTTTATCTTTTCCAAGTTTTCTGTATTTTTCATGCAATTCTTCAGAATAATTTTTAACATCAAACCTATTTTGGTAAGGATTAATTCCCTGTTCTTTCAACTCTTTTATTTTTCGAATCCGATTTTCAATAATTTGTTCCTCTCTTCCCATAATAAATAAAGTAAAATTGTATTTATATAATTTTAGAATTAAGAAATACAAGCTCCTTCAGAGCATCCATTCGGACATCTATAATAACTTATCATCATCATAGGGTCAACTTTAGAAAATTCGTTAGGAATATTTTTAGGACAATACCCCTCTAATAAAACATTTTCGTCAAGTTTATCCGAAGATTTAATTCCTCCAAAATTATATACTTTATTTAAATAAATCTGAAGATTTATCGAATCTAAATTTTTTTCCAAATCCTTCAAACAAATATCTGTAAATCCCACTCTTCCCGTTTCATCGCTTCCAGATTTAACCATATTTTGAGAATAAAAATCATTTATTTTTCCTTCAGGGTCATCACAAATCCCATCAAGATTATTTTTTAAACCTTTATTTGAATAATTAAAATAAAAAACCGCCACAATTATCACTAAAATTAAAATAACATAATAATATTTTTTATCAACTCTTTTTTTTATCATTATTCTTTTTAGAGAATATTCTTTAAAAATCTTTAGATATGTAAAATTTTAAATTCCTTAAAATCTTGGAAAGGTTGTTCTTCAACTAACACTTCCTTTATGACACTATGTTTCGGTCCAGTTTTACAAAACTCGCAAAGTTTGTCAACATTTTCAATTTCTCCCTCTACAAAAATTTCAATAGCCCCATTATCTAAATTTCTCACAAATCCAGTTAATTTTAATTTATCTGCTTGGTCTTTGACAAACTTCCGGAAAAAAATTCCTTGGACACTTCCTTTAACTTTAACTTTCACAGCTTTCTTCATATTTAAGTAAAAATTCATACATTTATTAAATCTATGCTTGTTGAATTTAATAGTTGTTTTCTAAGCTAAATTCTGTTCATAGAATTTCAAAAATTATTAAACCCCTGCACTTAAACTAGAATTAATTAGTACGATGAGTGCAACTTGAAGAGCAAAAATTAATACAGCTGTTGTAATTACTACAAATGTTGCTTTACCTGTCGAAGTTTTTTGAAATGTTTTTAGAGCATTAATTCCGAAAATAATAATATGGATATGCACTACAATTGAAACAATCAAACTCAATAAAGATAATTGGTTACTAACTAAAAAATTAAATGACGCACCAATAATTGTTTTGAAATCTTCTGCTCCTGTCAAAAAAGTTTGTAAACTTTGTCCATCAAAAGGAATAATTAGAGCAACTATTAATAAAATTATACTATAAAAGACCCACAATATTAATGTGTAAATTCCTGCTTTGTAACTATTAAAATAATCTCCCTTATGTCCAGTCAAAATCAAAATAAAATGCATAACTCCTGAAAAAATAAGTATTATCACTAATGAAAAAACAATTCCTGCAATGAATCCCATTACAGATTGTAAGGGAGTTACAGTTCCAGAATATAAACTTATGGCTTGTAAAACTATTAAATAGAAAATATAAAATAACACAAAACTTCTCAACAAAGATTGATATGAATTTTCTTTTTCAACACTTTTAAAAAATTCCTTCGGATGAAAATAAAGTTTCTTGAATTTATTATGAAAATCAAATTTAATCACATCGTCATTTTTTTTAGGTTCAACTTTAACAACATTCTCTTTTTTAGATTCAGTTTTAGCAACACTCTTTTTTTTAACTGGCATATTTAGAATAATAATTCTTCTTTTATAAATATTGCTAAAACAATAATCCTTATTAATTCTCTTTTTTTATTTTTTCTATGACTGAAACAAAAATTTCTTTTGGGAATTATGAACTGGATAAATTTTTTGAGGGCGGATATGAAAATGATATTATCACTACAATTTATGGACCAGCAGGATGTGGTAAAACAAATTTGTGTATGTTGGCAACTGTTTCACAAACAAAACAAGGTAAGAAAGTAATTTTTATGGATACAGAAGGAGGTTTTTCCGTCGATAGATTTAAACAAATCGCCGAAGGCGATTATAATACTCTTTCAGATAAAGTATTATTATTAAAACCAACTTCCTTTGATGAACAAAAAAAAGCATTTGAAATTTTATCTAAGGAATTAAACAAAACTCCTATTGGATTAATTATTGTCGACGGAATGACTATGTTATACCGATTAGAACTTTCAAAAGATAAAGATGAAAATAAAATCTATGACATTAACAAAGAACTTGCAAGACAGATGCGCATACTTGCTGAAATTTCAAGAAAGAAAAATATTCCAGTAATCGTCACAAATCAAATATATTATTCTTTTCAAAACGAGGAAGAATGGAAAGGCGGTAAAGAAAAAATAGTTAATTTGGTTGGCGGAGATATTTTAAAATATTGGAGTAAATGTTTAATTGAAATCAAAAATATCAACGGCAAACGCACTTTAATTTTAAAAAAACACCGAAGTCTTCCAGAAAAAGAATTACAATTTATAATTACTAATCAAGGAATAAAAAAACGAGGATTGTTTTAATTAGGATAATCTTTATAAATCTATTAAATTTAAATATAGAAATGAAAAAGAGAGTGAAAAGTAAAACTTCAAAAAAAGATTCTTTTAATTTAAAATCTGCTTTTATAGTTTTTATTATTTTAGCTCTTTCATTATTTCTTGCATTCAACAATTTTAATCCAAGTCCTTCATTAAGCGCAATAGACGCTTATTCCGGTTTGCCAAACGGATTTGAACCAGAGGTTGCTTATTATAGTCCTTTTGCAGGAGGGTTAATTGGATTATGGAGTGGACAAGATTATTATATTTCAACAGACGGAACTAATTTTAATG
>Ga0209542_10010358_pt1 | contig 16848 bp, 19 predicted proteins | sample RifCSPhighO2_01_FD_184028 | JGI IMG/M metagenome (GOLD analysis project Ga0209542, IMG submission 184028) | Soil microbial communities from Rifle, Colorado - Rifle CSP2_plank highO2_0.1 (SPAdes) (version 2) | ecosystem: Environmental > Terrestrial > Deep subsurface > Rock core/Sediment ...
ATTACCACAAAAAGATCAGGGCACCTTATTTGAAGCGTTGCTCGCACAATGGGCGCAAGTTGCCGGCACTGCGCTTAGAACATCACCGAACACGTTGTATTGTTTTCTTGATGAGATACAGCGATTGCCGCGCTGGGAATTGTATATCAAGCGCTATATTGATTTGCGATACCCAATTCGTTTTATTATTTCAGGTTCAGCGTCTCATACTATTTTTAGGAAATCCTTGGAAAGTTTGCTTGGCAGGTTAGTCGACATCTCGCTTCCGCCATTTACTTTTCGTGAGTTTGTTCGCTACCATTACCCGGAACACGGCGCATTTTTGAGTAAACTAGCAGAGAGCGTCTTGGATATAGGCGAGGCTTCATCCGTAATTCAATTTAATCGGCGACTAAGCGAAGAAATAAAACCAAGCGCCATTCAGCAATGGAATCTTTATGCGGATGAATATGCCCAAAAAGGCGGCTTTCCTCAATTGTGGATGATGGGCGCTGCTGCCGAGCGTTCTGCGTTTATTGATCAACAGTTTGTGGAACGCGTCACGCTGGAAGATTTGCGTCTTGTGAAAGAAATAAGACGGCCGGAAATTTTTCACCAATTTTTGCGTTATGCTTTTGCTCGGACGGGCTATGAATATAACCTTGAAGAATTAGCGTCCCTTATTCATACGACACGCGTAACGCTTACCGAAGCATTGCCACTTCTTTTGCAGACAGAGTTAATTCGCAAAGTCGAGCGTTTTACGGGCAAGCCAGTGCGACTGCGTTCTACCCATGCCAAGTTATACGCGGCTGATCTTGTGCTTATGCAGGGAATAACAAAAATTATTACTTCTCTTGGAGGAGAGGAGCGCGGCAGAATTGCAGAAACACTTGCTCATAATGTAATTCGATTATTCCCCGGCGTTTCAGATATTTCATACTATCGCGAGCCAAGTGGTCAACAAGAGATTGATTTTATAGCGCGCGTTGGAAGTCGTGTGGTACCAATTGAAATTGTTTATAAAAATCAAATAGATAAACACCATCGTGATTCCATTAGTGCATTTTTGGAAACACAAAGAAAGCAAAGTAGTTTCGGTATTCTGGTCACAAAGGAAACTTGGAAAATTGAACAGCCAATTCTTGAAATGCCCTTGCCGATTTTCTTATTAACAGCCTAGATTAATATGAAATTACCAAGTCGTTAGGCGTTCCTATGGAAGAATTATTAAAGCAATTCAAATAATATGAAAATTATATTTGCAAAAATTATCCTTTTGTTTGTAGTGGTTTCATTTATTCCGCAAAATATCTATGCTTAATCTTGCGGTTCTCTCAAAGAGATTTTTGAAAATAGCGATTACTGCGATAACAATAGCGTTTTCATACACGGAAGAGTATATGAACTTTTGGATAATAAACTAACTTTAGGAGGGTCAAAATATGTTTATGGCTTCCAAATTACCGATGATGGCACACAAATTATCCGTGTCGTTAGTCCGGACGACATGGTTTTAGTAAAGGATTCCGAAGTGGTTATTGACGGAAGATATTACAAGAAACTATATGCCGATGGTCTTAACCTGGACGATACAATTGTCGCTTCGGGGAAAAATATCAAAGTCATTTTGACGGCTGATGAGTTACGAAACGAGATTCTTGGGCCTTGGGGAGCAAGCATGGAAAAAGAAAAGGCACTGGCACGCAGAAATATCATCTTTGCAATTCTTATTCCGCTAGTTTCCGCAGGCGCGTTTTGGTTTGGTCTCATTTTTTATCGGCGCAGACAAATTAGAGGAGCTACTTTTGAGGGATATGTAGAAAATCTTTTTCGCGCGATAGCAATGGAAATTTGATTTAATTTATGACGGAATCTGACTTTTTAAACAAACACCACCGCTATTGACAAAAAATAGCCAAACTGCTTATATTCTTTTAGATGTCTTTTAAACGGAGGCTTTTATGAACGGCCACGATGTTTTAGCCGGTATCAAGGATGTGGATGCGAATGTTCCGATTGCGGGACCCGGGCATGCTGAAAAACTGCTTGAAGCCAGAATGAGGCTTGAGGGGAAAAAGAAAAGGGCGGAAAAAGAAGACGTCCGCAAGAATTACCAAAAAGCGCTTAAGGAATTTGGAGACAGATATTTCCCGGAAAATTCCTATTACGGATTTGATGCGCTTGACGAAGAAGAAAAGGAAGTTCTTACTCAAATTTTTTTGAAACGGTCAAAACGATATGTTGCAGTTAACCTTTTTTTGCTGTCAGCGTCTCTATTCGCGATAATTTACGCGGGCGGCATGTTTTTCGGTGGGTGGTTTTTGGGGATTGTGTTGTGGTTTTGGTATAGTCTTGGTGCGACAGTTTCAATATACGGTACCAAGGAGCCGGTTTTTGGCGTAGATTACCATGTTAAATTTTTGCGCGCCAAATATATGCTCGGCAAAATTTCAAAAAAAGAAAAATTGTTTTTGGAAAGCAAGCGGGAGGAGAAGGAGGAAAATGAATCCTGAAACAGAACTTGTCTTAAGGGAAGCGGAGGACCGGCCGATAACCGCGCAATCTGAAAAAGAGGAGCTTTTGGCGGCGAGAGAGCAATTTTTGGCGCTGGAGACCGAAAGAGCGCGAAAAAACAGAATTGGATATGCAAGAGGCGTTTACACAGAAGCTCTGAATATTTTTACGAGAGAGCATTTCGGTTTGAAATCGGAAACGCTGGCTCCGCGGAAGAAAAAATTGATTTCGGATTTGCTGCTGGCCGAATGCAAAAAAATGCGGAATAGATTTGTCGCTTTTTCTGCCGCGACAATGCTTTTAATCAATTACGGTCTCTTATCGATGCCTGTCGGAGAGCCGCCCGCGTTAAAATTATTTATGGGCAGTTTGTTCGGAGCTCTTCTGGCGTGGGTGATGAGTATTTGCGAATGTAAATTTGGCACAAAAAGCCCGTTCGGATTTTTAAGTTCCATGAAATTTATCCGGGTAAAGAAGCTTTTGGAGAAACATGATAAGGGAGAATCAGGAAAAACCGAAAACAAAACATAACATAAAAAAGCGGCTATTGACGCCGCTTTTGTTGTGTGCTAAGACTGGGAGCAGGAAACTTGTCAAACAGAGATTAGTCCGCCTTAGGCGGAAAAGGAGAAGAGATGGAAAACGAAGAAAAACCGGTTAACGGCGGGTCTAAAGATCCGCTTGATGAACTTGGGGACAGAGTAAGGGAAAAGCTGGCTACGGGAAGGTTTGTTTTTGACAACCTTTTTGTGCCAAAAGCTAAAGAGGTTTTTGAGAAGGCAAAAAGCGCTGCCGAGGGGCAATTAAATAAGGTAAGAGATTCGCTGGACCCCACAAGAGGCCTTGCCAGAAACGCGGTAGACACCCGCAATTGGCTTATGGAAAAAGGTTTTAGCCTGAAGCGGGCGAACGAAGCCGTTGTGGAGACTGTAGCCAAGGTTCTGAAGGAAACAAAGCCTGAAACAAAAAAGCCCCGCGACGTTGCTCAGGGCAAGGAGGAAAAGAAAAATGCGTAAACTGGAATTCCGGGGAATAAGAGATATTGAAATTTTCGGATTCAGCGCGAAGCGCGCGGTAAAAGTTATTTTTTGTCTTTCCGTTCTCGGCTCCGCATATTTTGGGCTAAGCCTTGTGTGGTCGGCGGCGAGCCTCGCTTTTCTTCCGGTGACATTTGTTTTGGGGCTGGGCTGGAGCGTTTTGGGGTTCGTGTTTGCGCCGGTGAAATTTTTGTTTTCAGCGACCGTTATCGGCGGGCTAGCTTACGGCGCTTACAGATTTTTTACCAGAAATCAGGGATAAAGGAGAAAATAAATGCCGCCGGACATCTTCCCCGTAGTAATTACAGGTAAAAACGCGCTTTCCAAGCGAGAGATTCTTTTTAAAAGAGACAGAGAGCTTCAAAAAGATTTGCGCGAGCTGAAAGAGTGCAGAAAAGCCGCTGAAGCATTGCCGATGTGGCTGATGAAAGAACTTGAGCTTCCTCAAAGCAAAGCGAGGAGGTTGGTGGCCAAATGTTTGAGGCGCATGCTTCCTGCAAAGGTCTATGATTTCATGCCCGACGGTCTGGCGAGCTTTGTAGAGCAAGAAACAGACGCGGCCGCATTCATGGAAATGCATCTGCGAACAAAGGTAAATAATACCCAAGAAGTTATAAATAGGCTTGTGGAAGGCGGACGCGAAGAAGAATCTGCGATAGATAAATTAAACCAGGATATCAAAACCGCGGAAAGCGACGACTGGAGTGCCGAGAAAATATTGGACTATGCAGTTGAAAAAGCCAATGAATATTTGCCGCAAGAAACCCGGCAAATTGTGATTGATGACCGCATCAAAGAACTTCTTGAAGACAAATCTCAGATTTTGTCTAAGGAAGAAAAAAATAAGCGGCAAAAAACAATGCTAAGAAGACTGAAGGGTAATTTAGACGGCCGAAAACAGCTTCTGGCCGGTTACGGAAACGCGCTAAGCATCGGGTTAGAGGCGCTAGAGACAATTGTTTTTTCGTATGTAGACTATGTAACGTTCGGCAAGCCCGCCAATACGCTTTTCGTTGCGGCGAAAGAGATGGCTGAAGGCAATTTGGCGGGGCATGCCGCGAGAGAAGTTATTATCAAACAAGTCCAAATCGCCGTAAGCACTTTGGGACACTTGGCAGACATTGTTGCGAAAGCTCCGCGATACGCAATTGTCTCCGGCGAAGTCAGTGAATTTTTCAAAGCGGCAAACCAGCACTTAGAAGAAAAGTTTAGGATGATAGAAGCAAATAGGGCTAAACTTATTGCTTTAGATGACCAAAGAGCGGCCGAAATTGAAGTTCGCGCGATTGAAGACCAAACAATCAAAAATGAGAACGCAATACCCGCGGCTAACTAGCCGCGGTTTTAGTTTGGTTGGAATTGACAAATTAAAACCATCATGCTATTTAAGTATTAGACAAATAAGGAGTACGAAATGGACGCATTGTCTTTAGGTAAAGAATTGGCCGAAACAGAGTCGAAAAATATCGTTGCCCAGACGCCAAAAGAGGAGCTTTTGAAGGCGATTTTCCAGGCTAAATTGCCGAGGATAAGAAAAGATTATGAGAAGCGCCTGCTCGCGCTCGCGCAAAAGCACTTTGATATCACGAATGCAGAATTTGAGTCTTTAGATCAGGGTAAGATGAAGACTCTGATAGAATACATATTAGAAAAAGCGCGAAAGGCTTGGCCAAAAGAAAGTAACCGGGCAGTAATGTGCTTGGAATTCCACGGAGGAGCGGAAAATGAATGACGAACTGGTCATAACGGACGATACGCCGATAGTGAGCGCGAATGGGAAGAGAGAAGAGCTGTTGCTGGCACTTGAGAAGTTTAAAGATCATGGTTTGACCGCGCGGAAGAAGGCGATAATAAATAAATTTGTAGAGAATTTTTGTTATGCGTATATTGATTTGGCGTGGGAGGAGAGCGGCATATCCAAAGCCCAAATCCTATCTCTTAACCGCGATCATTGCGAGGAACTCTGCAATCTAATCTACGAACGCGTTAAAGCCAGAGCTTTTTTGCAGAAATACTTCTGCCAGCCGATTTGCGTATGTTCGGTTTTTGGCAATTTGTTTATTTGGGGTAATTTTCGCGACGGAAACAGGGCATGGAATAGCTGGCAATATGTCGCCACAATGGAAAAACTAAAAAAAGTTTATGGGAAAAACTGGTTTCCGTATGATAAAATCATAGAATGGTGAGGTGGATAATATGCTTCCTGATTTTATTCCGCCAAAGCTTATCTGGCGCGAAGAAGCGGTTAAAAGAATCGCGGCCGTCAAAGAGGCCCTAAAAGCGGAATTGGAAAAAGAGCGGGATGTTTTTAAATTTCTTCCTTCTTGGGCGTTTTATGCGGCACTTTTAGGCGAGACAAAAACCCTGAACCGGCTCAACGGAAGCGGGCTTGAGATTCCTTTGCCGTGGGATGAGCGCGTTAACTTGCCCTCTTTGCCCACGCTCGGGGCGGACGCGGCGAAATGCGCGGACTTTATTAGCGTGAAAAACTTACGTTCTCTGCTTTCTTCTTTTGAGGGGTGGGTGCTGATCTGGGAAGAAAAAGTGGAGTGCGGATGCGGAGCGACGGAGAAATTAAGAGAAGTGGCTTATGGAGTCTGGGCAAATCATGGGCTTATTCCGGACGGAGGTTCTCTTCTCGTAAAACAATTCATACGCATAAGGTCGGAAGACAAGAGCTATTTAGAAAAACATTATTCCGAATATAAACCGAGCAAGGTTCTGGAAAGGTCAAATCTGGTCTGGACTTCCGTAAACAAAATAACGGTTTCCGGAAGCGGCGTAAAAATAGAGGATTTGGGAATAACGGCGGCAAAGCGGGTTTACGACCCGGAAAATTTTGACAAGTTCGTGTTCTGGAAAAAATTCCTGATGATAATCAAATCAGCCGAGGAGGTCTTTGATGATTGATGACGAAACGCCGATAGTCAGCGACGGACCGAAGGAACAATTGTTAAAATTGCAGGCGGAATTGCGGGATAAAATGCTAATATTGGTTCCCAAAAAAAAGCACGGCGAACTTCTCGGAGAAAAAAAGCTCATTTAACAATATTCGCAAAAAAATATTTCGGCGAGGATATATTTGAAAGCCTAACCCCGGATCAAAAGAAAGCTTTTGAAGAAATGCAACTGACATCCGGTCGGAAATCTTTGCGGAGACGCGCAGCTTTAGTCGCGATCCTGCTGGGCGGAGTTTTCGGAGCATCCATTCTGTGGGGCAGTCCGGTTCTTTGGACTTTAATACCGTGGGTGACAATCGTTCTCTGTATGTTTTTGCATAATTGCACTAGCTTCACTTGCGGTTACGCGTCTAGTTATAAAGGCGGCGGCTGTTTAAAAACTTTACATTTAAAAAGACCTATCCGGTTTCTTGGTGTCGCAAAGAAACTCAAGCAAATAGAACAACAAAATTCCTAGATTTTTCTGGGAATTTTATTTTTTGTTTTTATGTGCTAATTTGATTTTCAGGATAGGAGAGCTTAAATGGCGCAATATGAGACGCTTGCCAGACCAACGGGCGGGCCACAGGACCTGATTTTCGGTTCTTTTAAAAATAAGAAATTCGCGGAGAGAATTTGTCTGGAAGACGTTGCTACCGGTCAAGTATTAAATTACGGCGAAATGGACGACGAAACAGCTTTGGCCGCCGGAATCCTGAAAGGACTCGGCATAAGCCGCGGGCAAACCGTAAGTTTGCTTTTAGAAAACGGCCTGCATTTTTTTATGCCGTGGCTGGGAGCAATGCGCGTCGGCTCCGTTGCCAATCCCATTAATTGTCTTCTACCTGACGCCGATATTATTTACGCGATTGATTTATGCCAAACCAGGCTTCTCGTAACTCAGGAAAGATATGTTTGGGACGGCGGGAAAAACGGACCGAGCGCGCTTTTAAATTTAATCCGTGAAAAATTTCCTGAGCTGAAAATCTTGGTGATGCCCGATCCTCAAAATTTTAAAACACAGCGCGAGCCCAAACCTTACCGCGAAAAAGGCGCGGGTTATCTGGGAACTTACGGTTGGAACAAAATTAGCCAATTCTGCAAACCGCAATATTATGTTGAATACCGCGATTTGAATGATCCTTTCCAGCTGATTTGCACGTCCGGTACAACCGGACGCCCCAAGGCGGTCGTGCAGCATTGCGGAATGTTTCTACCGAATGTCCGGGATATAATAAAAACCTACGGCCTTTCGGGGGAGGATCGCGCTCTTCTTATCAACCGGCTGTTTCATGTAAACGCGCAGGTTACGAATGCGTTCCCGATGTTTCTTTTGGGCGGAGCTGTTGTATTGGGTGCGCCGGAACCTTCAAAAATTCTAAAAATCATTTCGGAAAAAGAAATCACTTTCAGCAGCATGATACCGCCGACGCTCAACGCGATCCTCAAGCACTACGAAAAAAACGGCGGAAAAATACCGCCTAAAAGCTCCAGAAAAAAAATGCGGTTTATAATTGTCGGAGCCGATATTTTGCGTCCGGAACTCCATAAGAAATTCATGGAAAGCACCGGAATAAGAATACCTTCCGGCTGGGGCATGACGGAGACTATGTGCTGGGGAACGGGAACGGCGTTGGGCGACCCTATATATTGGGGGTCAATCGGGAGGGCTTTTTCCGATTTTGAAGTTAAAATCGTTGATCCGGAAAAAAATTGGGAAGAGGCCGCGCATAACCAATGGGGCAGGCTGATTGTAAGGGGACACAATGTTTTTAAAGAATATTTCAGAAATCCGGAAGCCACCAAAAAAGCTTTCGCGCCGTCCGTTCACTGGGGCGAGGGCTGGTTTGATACGGGAGATACCTGCCGCCTGATTTACAAAACCGGACCGCTGTTTTTCGGCAGCCGGGCTTCAGCGGATTCCTGGAAAGTCAGGGGCGAATTTGTGGACGGGCCTAAAATAGACGAATATCTGTTAAAAAACGCCCTTCTTGAAGACGCGATGGCGGTGCCCGTGGCCATTGAAAGCGAAACCGAAAGCGTTGCTTGCGTCGTGCCGAAAAAACCGGAAACCGCATGCGCCAAGGTTTGGGCCGAATCCGAAATCTCAAACGAGATCATGGGTTATTGCGAAAGCGGAAGGACGGGCGGGACGCTTGATAAGCATATAAAAATAAAAAAAATTATCGTGGTTGAAAAAATAGAACTCGGAGATACCGGCAAAAGAAGCCGGAAAAAAACGGCGGAAGCCGCGCAGAAATATATTGATGAAAACTAATGCGCCCTCGGTCTTGACCGGGGCGCTTTAATTTTGCTACTATTCGGGAAGTTTAAAAAGGAGTACGTGATGGAGCGGATGCTTGAACTTGAAAGGTCTTTTAGAAAATTGTATGCGGCAAAAGAAAATAACTTAAAATTGTTACTTCTGCTGAAAGGAAAGGCGCATGCCTTCCTTGATGTTGATTCCAATAAAGAAATCCTTACAATGCACAACTTCCCGATGGTGCGCGGGAAAAGGATTGAGGATTTTGCCGTCATTGTCGGCATCTACGCCGCAATGACCTTGACGGCCCCCGACGAATACGTTCTTTACACAAAAACCACAAAGAACCAATTGTATGCACCGACCATCCAAGCCGAAAGAGGATTGAGAATAAACGCGCACGTTATCAATGACAGGCTCGCAAAACCAGACCTTATCGCCGTGAGCGTTGCAGTAAAGAATCTAAACCATATCCGCCGGACGCATACTTTGAAAGCTCAATATGTTTTTCATTATGTAGTCCGCCCTGCTGTCCAATGGGAAGAAAAGCTTAAGCAAATTGAAAAAGAAGAATTGCCGGCATTCTAATTAAGCGGCGCTTACCTTTCCCACCCCCTCCTTGTAAAGGAGGGATTTTATTGCTAGTTTTTGAATAGAATTGAAAACAAGAAAAGGAGCGCAAATGATAACCTTTGGCAAAGGAAATTTGAGGATTCCAAGGCTTTCGCGGTCGGTTTATGTTGTTGCCGCGGGCATGACCAATTTCCGGAAATTTTATCCAGAAAAGCAGACGGTTGAACTTTGCTTGGAAGCCATGCGAATGGCCGTCGTGGATGGACTCGGCATGGAGCCGAAAAAGTTCAAGGAATTCGTGAACTTCTGCGTCTATTCGCAATTCGCGGATCATTTTGGCGACCAGCTTCTGGCAGCCGCAAAGATACACGATTATATAGGTTTAGATCCCTTGGGAAATATTGAAGTAAAAACCGGAGGAGCTACAGGAGGCTCGTCTTTTTTGGCCGGAGTCATGGCAATCGCTTCCGGCTACGCTTCATGCGTTCCCGTCATCGGCTGGGAAAGAATGGACGAAGTTGATACTCGCCAGGGCAACGCTTATATCGCATCGGCCGCCTGCAAAGATTTTGAATCGGAGCTTGGCTGGAGTTATACGACCTATTACGCGCTTATGATGCGGAGATACTTGCGCGAATATCATCCGGCACGGGAAACTTTGGCGAAAATCGCGCAAAAAAACCATCATTATGCCGGATTTTCTCCTTATTCCCAGCTTCCGGGAGATTATTCTCTTGAAGAGATAATGAATTCCAAAATTGTTTCCGACCCTCTGACATTTCCGGAATGCTGCGTGATGAGCACGGGGGCGGCGTGCCTGATTTTGGCGGATGAAGATACCGCTTTCCGGCTGACGGACAGGCCCGTCAAAGTCATCGGAATAGGTTCCGGTTCTCATACTTTACGCGCGGCGGACAGGCGCGATATGCCTGTTTTGCTTCTGCCTCACGAAACGCCGGAAATGTATAAAGACAGGAAAAGTGATTGGCCCGGATTTACCGGTTTTCTTGCGGCACGATTTGCGGCTTATCTCGCATATCATATGGCCGGAATTCACAACCCGGTTCATGAACTTGATATTTTAGAAACGCACGATGCGTTTACGGTTTCCGACATTCAAACTTATGAGGACATCGGTTTGAGGCCTTACGGGCGAGGCGCGGAATTCGTGGAATCCGGAGAATGCTATTTGGGCGGAAAACTGCCGACAAATCTTTCCGGAGGACTCATAGGCTCAATGCACGCGGTCGGAGCTACGGGAATTTTTCAGCTTGCGGAAATTTTTTGGCAGCTACGGAGCGAATGGGATAAATTCCACGCCGATGAAAAGTACTGGCGTATGTACGGGAAAACAAAGCCGAAAGATTTTCAAAGCCTGCAGGTGCCGGGCGCGAAGCGCGGAATGGCGATCTCGCATGCCGGAACCGGTTCGCACGTAACCGCGGCAATCCTTCATAGGGGGTGGTCTTATGACAAGTAAGAAAAGGACCAAGGTAATAATTTCAGAGGATTATGCGGAAAAATTGGCCAAGGAATGGTTCAAAGAAAAAATTCCACCGGAATTTCTTGTCAGGTTAAATAGAAAAGAAATTCTCCACGCGCATTCGTACGGGGGGCTTTCAAGATTTTTTAAAGAACTGACAGAGGGAATTCTTTGCGGAACAAAATGCCCGGACTGCGGAGGGCCGAAAGGAAATATCTGGCTTCCTCCGCGAGTTCATTGTCCGGACTGCTGGCGCGAGATGAGCTGGGTAAAAGTGAACACGGAAGGGGCGAAAATTTACACGCACTCAATGACGAATTATCCCGGGGCAGGATTTAAAGGCTCCGTCCCGTGTCCGCTGATATCCGTTGAGATTCCCGGGGTGTGCACGAAGCCGATGAGCTACCTTTCCGAATTTGCGGAAGGCGAGCCTTACATCGGCATGCCCGTGCGTCCGGTATTCCGGACCAAAAACCCGACTTACACGATTTTGGACCTAAGCTGGGTTCCGGTAAACTAGAATTTAATAAAGCCGTAAGCATTTACGGCTTTTCTTTTTTTTGCTTTACTTGCGTGAGAGATTGCGGGTTCCATGAAAATAAAGACCGGCGATTTTGAGATATATCCTTTGCTGGATTGCTATTTCCGCTTAGACGGCGGGATGATGTTCAGGCAGGCGAAAGTCCAATGGCAGAATTTGTACGCGCCCGACGCATTAAACCGCATAAAGCTCGCGGCAAGATGTTATTTGATAAAAAGAAAAACGCTTACCCTTTTTGACACGGGGATGGGGGACCCGTCTGACCCGATGTTCGGAAAGATCAAGGGCATGCCTTACAAAGATTTTTTTTCAATTGACCGGACCGAAGGCGGTTTGATCCGCAATATGCGCATGTCGGGTTTTGCGGAAAAAGAAGTAAAATTTGTCGCGCAAAGCCACTTGCATCTGGATCACACGGGCTGGCATACGCAGACGGATATTTGTTCGGAGAAAATAATGCCTACGTTTTTTAACGCAAGCTATCTTGTGCATGATTTTGAATGGAGCGCGGCGGTAACGCAGCACCCGCTTTCCTTGCGGAGCTACCGCAAAGAATCTTACGAAACGCTTCTTTCCGCGGATCCTATGTGGCGGATAAAATTTCTCTGGAAGGTGAAGGGCATCAACATACGCGGATCGCGCGATGATTGGTTCGGCGTGGAGCCGGGACTGTTTTTAATCCGCACGGGGGGGCACACCAAAGGACATTGGTCTCTGCTCGCGGACGGAGGAAAAGAAAAAGCGTTTTTTCCCGGAGATTTGATGCCGACTTCAAAACATATCTCGCCGGCAAATGTAATGAGCTACGATTTATATCCGACCAGGGTTTACCGCGAAAAAATGAAATTTTTGGAGCGGGCTTCCCGCGAACATTGGCTGATTCTTTTTGACCACGACCCTGATTATATTGGGGGATATGTAGCTAAAAACCAAAAAGGACATTTTGAATTCCACCCCGCTTGCTAGAATTAACGCCGTTTGTCTTGTCTTGACAACCACATAGTACTATGCTATTCTTGCAACCAGAAGGTGAGTTTGCTTTGTGCTAGTTTTGATAACGGAATAACCTAAAAAACCCAATAAAGAAGGGGGAACAATGGGAAAGCTATGTGTAGATCAGTTGGCAAGCAGGTTGGTTTCTCTATTCAAAGAGACTGACCCGAACAATATCGACGAAGCGGTGAGACAGGCCAAAAATCAGCAAGTTACCGAAGCCAAGCAGGTAAAACGCAAAGACCTTGATAGACTCTTTGACAGCCAGATTACGACTCTTAAGGAACGCAATGTTCCCGAGCAGATTTTGGGAGTGTTCAGGAACAACAAAGATAAAGTTCTAAATCATGCCGAGAGTACGCCTGTTGCCGAAGGCAATCTAGCTTTAGCGCCTGTAATTACGCCGCTTTACCTCGGTTACCACGGTTACCACGGCCTAGCTTCGCTGGTCAGATACAAAGACAAGCAAGGGTATGTCTATATCGACCCAAGGCAGATCACGGACATCGAGAAAGTCTCCAGCGTACTTTACTATATGTTTGACATCGAAGACGGCACCGCAATGCGCGGGAAAAATCTTGAGGATTCAGGCAAGCTGATCGTAAAACAGGGCAGACTCCATGCTGTTACAACCGAGGTTCTTAGTATCGGCGTACACATAGATGTGCTTTCACGTCATTACGTACATGCAGTCGGCTCCCGCTACGGCTCCGACGGGACGCCGGGCTTGTATCTCGACGACGACGGGCCGAGGCTCGACTGGGGCTATCTCGCCGGCGCGGGTGATCGGTGGGGTGCCGCCTCCTGTGGTAGTAGACTGGGTCTTTGAGCTTTGCGCTATTTTTTCAGCTTCCGCCGAAGGCGGACTAGCGCGCAATATTTCCGAATGGGGCAGATCGAGTAACGACCTGCCCTTTCTTTTTGACCACGACCCTGATTATATTGGGGGATATATCAAAAAAGACGGCGGCTTGTTTAAATTTGAGCCTTTGTGTTAGATTTGCGGAAGAAAGCGGATTGACAAGTGGCAGGCCAAAAAACCCAGCCTTAAAGACGTAATTGCGGGGCAAACGAGGAAATGCAGGCTAGATGAAAAGAGTGCCAAGATATTCTATTGCGGAATAAATATAGAAGACTTGGCAGGCAAGGTTTCTTTTGAAGAAGTCGTGTGGCTGCTTTTAGCCGGGCAAGGGCAATACGCTAAGCGGCGCGATAATGACTCGGGGTTTAAAAAATTTTCAGACGATCTTAAAAAATCCTGGTGGAAATTTGACCACAAGAAATTTTGGGAAAATGCCGATTTGGCGGTGCGCGCCTGTCCGCGCGAAGCCCATGCTATGGATATTCTGCGCCAAGCAATAGGCGCTTTCGGAGCGCATGACGAAAGGAAAGATTGCCAGGAAGAAGGTGAGGACAGGGAAATAGCGGCGGACTTGATCGGAAACTTCGGATATTTCGCAGGCCTTGTTTTTAGATATAAATCTTCTTTAGAGCCGCTGCTGATTACGCCTATTGATAAAGGATCTCTGGCGGCGAATCTTTTTTACGTTTTGGGGAAAAAACCCACGGAGCTGGAAGCGGACATAATGGATTTGCTTTTTACGTTATACGCGGAGCACGAATTTAACGCTTCAACCTGGGGAGGCGTCAGAAACGCCGCGACAGTCGGTACTGATATTTATTCAGGCATCATAAACGGCCTGGATAATTTGAAAGGAGTTCTTCATGGGGGCGCGAACGAAACGGCAAGCAAATTTATCCGGGGCGCCGCCAGACTTGAAGGCAGATTGGAAGAATTTCTTATTGCGGAAGTAGGCAAAGCCCTAAGAAAAGAAATCAGCTGGAAGATGCCGGGATTCGGGCACGCAGTTTACAGGAACGGAGACGCAAGAGTCCCGATTTTGAAAGAATACGTGAGGGCGCTTGCCTGCCAGAAAAAAAACAAAGAGTTTTTTGATTTATGCGAATCAATAGAGAGTGCCATGCTGAAAGCCAGGGATATTTATTCAAAAGACCACCCGAATTTTACGTGGTGGTTCCCGAATGTTGATTTCTGGTCCGCTCCGGCATATCAATTAATGGAAATTCCCTTATATTTGAATACGCCGATTTTCGCGGTATCCCGTATCGCGGGGTGGTGTGCGCATTGGATTGAATGCAAGCACGAACTGAAAGAAAAAATCACCCGTCCGCGGGCGGAATACATCGGGGAGTGACCAAAATTTAAATGACCTAAACTTAGTTTAGGTCATTTTTAATCTTTGACTTATGGCGTCGGTTATGCGAATTTTGAACGAGATGAGTTTTGAAAGTTCGCTTGATAATGATAAATCTTTGGGGGATTCTTGTTTTTGTTGAATATTCGTTTTTGATATTTTTTGTCGGTAGTTTCGGAGTTTCTTATTTCTATATCAAATGGAGAACGGCGGAAACCGGAGAAAACTTATTTTTTTGGTCTTTCGTGGCCGCGTTATTTACGGCGCTATCTTTAATAGCGCATGAAGCCGGACACGCCGTCATAGCTTATATTTTAGGAATAGAAATAAATTTTGCTGGAATTTCTTGGTGGGGAGCCTTTGTAAATATACGGGTGGATAGAGAAGAAATTCCCCTCTTACACGATTTACTGATAAGCGCGGCCGGGCCTCTTGTAAATATTTTTATAGGAATAACGATGATTTTTTTGGCGAAACGCCTGCGGCAATCTGCCAAAAAAAATACTGCGCGGTTTATCAGAACTTATAATATTTTTACGGGGCTATTCAATCTTTTGCCGATCGGCATAGCGGATGGTTATTGGATAGTAAAAGACTTGGTAAGAATGCTACAGTGACATTCTTGAATTTTTTGCGGAAGTATGCCATGTTTTATGAAGATTCTGAAATCGGCGTCGCGAGATGAATACTGATTACAGAGTGAAATTTAAAAATCTGCTTGCTTCAAAAAAGAATTTATTGGTTGTCGGAGCGTCTTCTCCTGTTGAGGTCTTGGCGATGCAGGCTGCGGGGTTTGAGGCGGCATATCTTTCCGGGGCGGCGCTTTCCATAAAAAAAGGATTTCTGGATGAAGGAGATTTAAGTTTGGAAGAAGTTGCCAGAGAGGCGCGGGAAATTATGCGGGTTGCGGATATACCGCTTATCGTGGATTGCGATACGGTTCTTTTATCCGCAAAAACCGAATCGTATAAATCATATGAAGAAGTTGAGGCGATTGAAAGAATGGTTTTCGTGCTGGAAAACGCCGGTGTTGCCGCGGTGCAAATTGAAGACCAGGTTTCCGCTAAAAAAAGATGCGGGCATCTTGCGGGCAAAGAACTGATTTCCATGGACGACATGTTCTGGAAAGTGAGGATCGCGTCTCTCAAGAAAAAAAATCTTGCGGTAATCGCGCGGACGGACGCGAGGGCGGTTGAGGGCCTGGAATTTGCTATCTGGCGGGCGCATCAGTATATTTCGGCCGGAGCCGACATGATTTTTCCGGAAGCGCTGGAATCTTTGGAAGAATTTATAGAATTCAGGAAAGCGGTAGATTCAGTGCCTTTGGTTGCAAATCTTACAACGCACGGCAAAACTCCCAGCTCAATCAGCGCAGAACATCTTTTTGGCGCGGGATATCAAATTGTTTTATTGCCTGTTCCGCAAAGAATTTTATTCAAAAAATTTGAAGAAATTCTCAAAGAAGCCCGGCATTATGGTTCTTTAACCGCTCCGGTTATGCGGGGCGAAATGTCCTCCCGAGACCAAATCAACGATTTCATCAAAAAAAATTCTAAAGTTTATAAAAAAACGGCCGGATAGGCCGTTTTTTAGTAATATTTTTTTATACTTGTCAAGGCTGGCGGTTTATTCGGGAGATTCTATTATAATGGAAGATTGAAAAAGGTTTCTATGCCGAAAATCCAGGATTTTACACCAACAAGGAAGCGTTTTATTCCGACACCGGAAGAGTATCTGAAAATGTACAAACTTCTACTCCGCATGACTCTCTTCGGGCGGGAGCTGGACGCGCGGAAAGATGAATTTATCCCGAAAGTTTTTACCGGTTTGGGCCAGGAGGCCATCGCAGTAGGCGCGGTTTCCGCATCGGAAAATTATGATTGGTTCGCGATGGACCACCGGGCCACATTGGCGCTTTTAGGTTTGGGATTCAGCGAAGAAGAGTTGATTTGCCAGCAGGGAGCGTTTGCCGAATCTCTTTATCACGGCTATAACTTCGGCATTCATATCGGGGACATGAAAAGGCGCGTGATCCGTTTTATTTCCGATATGGGAGCGAACGTTGCCGTCGGCACAGGCGTGATTGACGCGGTTTATTATTGGCGCGATTTGATTTATAAAAAAGACCAGGATAAACACCCGGTACTTTTTGCTTTTTTCGGCGACGGAGCAATGTCGCACGCGAATTTGCATTCCGCTTTTAAAATGGCTACGACCAGGCATTTGCCGATCGTTTTTATTTTAAATAACAACGGACTGGCTATTCGTACCGGCGTTGAGTATCAGAGTCCGTTAATTTCCCTTGCG
>Ga0209542_10010360_pt1 | contig 16844 bp, 16 predicted proteins | sample RifCSPhighO2_01_FD_184028 | JGI IMG/M metagenome (GOLD analysis project Ga0209542, IMG submission 184028) | Soil microbial communities from Rifle, Colorado - Rifle CSP2_plank highO2_0.1 (SPAdes) (version 2) | ecosystem: Environmental > Terrestrial > Deep subsurface > Rock core/Sediment ...
CAACGCCGGGCCGAGATCTCACCAGATCAACTGGCAACGACAGCAGTGCCGTCTTCGAACCGCACCGAGACCATCTCCACGCCTGCGCTAGCGAGTTCGTCTCTCCTGACCCTGAGCACTGACTGTAATGCCCGATGAAGAGGAGAGCCGGGCTCAAGAATTCCTTTCTCGGCCCCTGCGAAGTAGGCGGCGTCATCCTCACTAGTGAACGTGTTCGGTCGATCGACGAGTTGTAGCTGTACCAAGAGCATTTTGTTAGGCATAACAGATCCTTTCTGGAAAATCAGGTTGAAGTTGCTGGGGGTAAAGGTTTTTCCGTCTGCAGGCCTTTTTTCTCCTTGGCCTTATCCCGTAGACCACTCCCAGCCAGTGATACAAAGATAACAAGAAGAGCAAAAACGACGAAGACGATGCCACCAAAGACAATCCCGAGCCAGCTCAGCCAATTCATGCGTACTCTCCAAATGATTTTATATACCCTGATTGACTATTAGTCAAATTATCGACTCTCCCCACCTTACACACTATTTCTCACCAATTTCTAGGTTTGCGAAGTGGGTGCAGACTGGTAAAATTACGAGATGCATATTCTAACTCTAGATGAAAAGACGGGCTTGCGCGTACCGCCACATTCTCTTGAAGCGGAGATGGCTCTTATTGGTAGCATCATGCTCCGTCCCGATGCTATTTACGAAATAATTGATATTGTCACCCCTGCATCGTTTTATTTCGAAAAGCACAAAACAATTTTCGAAACAATGTTCGAACTCTTCGGCAAACATCAGCCGATAGATATCCTCTCCCTCTCCTCTAGACTCAAGGAGAAGGATTTGCTCGAGCGCGTGGGTGGAGCGACGTTTCTCTCCGAACTCTCTTCCTCTGTCCCCTCTTCGGCCAATGCCAAGCACTATGCCGAGATAGTCATGAAGAAATTTATGATGCGTCAACTCATCGAGGCATCGGAGCATCTTTCGCACCTCGGTTTCAACGAAGCAGGTGAATTGGAAGAAATCTTGGATCAGGCGGAGAAAAAAGTTTTCGATATCACTGAACGCTTCGCCGGTTCAGCTCGCTTCAGAGATTTGTTGCCACTACTGCACGACGCTTTTGAGCGCTTCGAGAAGCTCTCGAGTGCGGAGCACGAACTGCGTGGTGTGCATACTGGTTTCAAATCTCTCGACGACATCTTGGGTGGATTCCAGAATTCTGACCTTATTATCATCGCTGCTCGTCCTTCTGTCGGTAAGACTACTTTAGCTCTTGATATTGCCAGACGTACTGCCAGTATCCACCAAACTCCTGTTGGCATCTTCTCTCTTGAGATGAGCGCAGACCAGCTCGTTGACCGTATAGTGGCTGCTCAGTCGCGTACTGACTCCTCTATTATCAGGAAAGGTATCCGTACTCAGACAGGTACTTGGCGAGATGACGTGTTCAAAAACGTTCGCGATGCGCTCGATGAACTCTCACGTACCCCTATCTACATTGATGACCAACCGGGCAATACTGTCATGAAGATGCGTTCGGCCGCGCGCAAACTCAAAATCGAGAAAGGACTCAAACTTCTTATCGTCGACTATCTACAACTCATGGCGCCTTCGTCTGCACGCACTAACGACTCCATGGTCCAACAAGTGACCGAAATTTCTCGCTCGCTTAAACACTTGGCCCGCGAACTCAACATCCCCGTCATTGCCCTCTCACAGCTCTCACGGGCAGTCGAGACACGCGGTGGTAAGCCTAAACTTTCTGACCTTCGAGACTCCGGCTCTATCGAACAGGATGCCGACTTGGTAATGTTTATCCACTCCAACGAAGATGATATTCGTGATGAGAGTGGCAAGATGAAAGAAGTTCAAAGGAAGGAACTAATTATTGCCAAACACAGAAACGGTCCTCTTGGTACTGCCACTCTCGATTTCCATACTCGTTTCGGTACTTTCGTCGAGATAGATTATGCCAACTACGGCAAAGCTGAGGAGGAGTTTAAAAGTTTATAAGTTGAATAAGTTAATAAGTTGAACTCAATCGATAAATTATCAGAGATTTTTGCTCGATTTCCGGGCATTGGGCCGAGGCAGGCCAAGCGTTTCGTATATTTTTTGCTCTCTAGAAATGGTGACTATATGGGTGAATTGGTGAAAGCAGTTCAAAATTTAAAAAAAGAGATCATACAGTGTTCGGAGTGCATGAGATTTTTTATTTACCCCGAGCATAGTCGAGGGGCCAAAGTCTGTTCAATCTGTTCAGACGAGTCGCGAGACAACTCTATGCTCATGATCGTGCCGAGAGATATCGATATGGAAGCTGTTGAGAAGAGTGGCGGTTACAAGGGTTACTACTTTGTTCTAGGTGGAGTGGTACCGATTCTTGAGAAAGAGCCGGAGAAAAAAGTTAGAAGTCAGAAGTTGGAAGTTAGGGTGAAAGAAGGGGTAAAAAAGGGTCTCAAGGAGATTGTTATTGCAATGAACGCTAATCTGGATGGTGAGAATACTACTCAATATATAAAAGATAAACTTGCCAACTTCGAACTTACAACTTCTATCCTAGGTCGCGGTCTCTCGACTGGCGCCGAACTCGAATACGCCGATCCCGAAACTCTCAAAAACGCCTTTTTGCATAGGACGAAATAGTGAAGCCCCGGGCGCGCGTCGCGCGCCCGGGGCCTTGTGAGAAGATCGCTCTCAGTCCCAGTAGTCCCTTGCCCGGTTGTCCTTCAAGTCCTTCAAGGCACTGGAGACGATCCATATGATGATGGTCGTGGTGAACACAATCCATCCTACTACCCACGTTACAGAAGTCAGTGGTGTGTAGTGGAAGTCAGCTATCTTTGCTACGCCGGCTACTATCACCGCGATAAAGCTCAGTAAGATGATCCACCCGCACGCTTTTGCAATTGTCACACCTACCCCCAATCTTTTAGTCTAGAATCAACTATACAATATTTACTTGATTGAGTCTATTTTCACTTCGAAGTAGGGTTGGCGGTGGCCGTATTTTTTGAAATATCTGGACTTCTGTTTGTATTTGATAACATCAACTGTTTTGTATCGACTAATTTTATTTAAAGTAGCTTTGACTTCTGCTCCTGTGATAAATGGTGTGCCGATAGTAGCCTCACTTGCCCCGTCGTCGAGTAGAAGCACTTTGTCGAAAGTAATTTTATCCCCTTCTTTATAGTTCACCTGCCCTGAGCCTGTCGAAGGGTCAGCAAGCTTCTCAATTTTTACCAAATCCCCTACCATCACTCGGTATTGTTTGCCTCCTGTAGCGAAGACAGCATAGAGAGCAGAATTAGAGGTTTTAGGAGCTAGGGGCTTGGGACTAGCTTTAACTACAGGGGCTTTCTTGATGGGTTTTTTGGCTATTGTGGCTTCAACCATGGTTCGATTTGACTCACTATGGCCCTGAGCTTAGTCGAACGGGCCATAGGATAGCTATTCTACCGAAGGTTTCTCCAAAGTCAATGGCTCAAACCCCGCTCCCGTGCCTGTGATACGCAAAACGTCCTTATCTACTTTACCCAGTTCTTTGTAACCGGTGTTGTAATGATTAACAGTAGTTGAAAGGGCATTGCCGAGCTTCCCATAATATTCCTCATAACTCTTGAGGTGTCGACCAAGTTCCTCTACCCTCTTGATAATCTCCACCGCTTTCTCCTCAATGTGGAGCGCATTTAGACCTTGTAGAACTGTTTGAAGATAGGCAAGGAAGGAAGTTGGCGAGACTATGAGCACATGATGTTTGGAAGCGGCGCGCTGGATGAGAGTTTCCGAATCTTCTTTGAGCGCGCCAATTTTATTGACAATCAAGTCGTAATAAATCGCTTCGTGCGGTATGAACATGAAGGCGAAGTCCATAGTACCTTGCGCTGGCTGGATATACTTGGAGGTCTCGGCAATACGGTTCTTGAGATCGGCCACAAAGAGTTTCTCGAGCTTCTCTTTCTCTACCTCATTTTTCTCCTCTACTATACGATTGTAATTTTCTAGAGAAAACTTGGAGTCGATGGGGATAATTTTATCTTTCACAAACACGACCGCATCTACAATGGTGCCGTCCGGGAAGGTATATTGCATCTGGTAAGAGCCGGGAGGCAAAACATTTTTCAGTAGAGTCTCGAGATAATATTCGCCCAGCACTCCGCGCTGTTTAGGATTTTTGAGAATATCCTGAAGGGATTGCAGTTGGTCAGCGAAGGAGACCACTTGCCTATTGGTCTCATCAAGTTTGGTTACCCCCTTAATTATTTCCTTAATGTTATCGTTAACCATCTTGCTCATGTCTTGCATCTGATTCTGAAGCAAGATTAATCCATCACTTCTATCTTCTTTCTCCTCCTTTTTTGGTCTCATTAAAATGAAGAACAATACGCCGTTTGAGGCAACCAGTATCAATAAAATAACGATAATCCAATTCATGTTAAGATTATAACATGTCACTACACCAAGATATTAAAGGGCAGATGGTTCTAGCTATGAAAGCGCGCGATACAGTGAGGTTGGGTGTTATTCGCGGTCTCTTAGCATCTTTTACTAACGAAGCCGTGGCTAAGAAGCGCAAACCAGATGAGGAGCTCTCGGACGAAGATGTTCTCTCGGTTATATCCCGTGCAGTCAAGCAGAGAAAAGATTCTATAGAACAGTTTGAGAAAGGCGGACGAACAGATCTTGCCGATGCAGAAAAATCAGAATTGAAAATACTTGAGACTTACCTCCCTCAACAAATGTCACGCGAGGAGGTGTTGGCGTATGTGAAGCAGAAGGTCAAAGAGTTGGAGTCAACCCCGACGTTTCAGTCGGGGTCCCGACCTAATGCGTCGGGATTTATGGGTATAATAATGAAAGAGTTGAAGGGCAAGGTTGACGGCTCCCTCGTAAAAGAGGCAGTTGACAGCCTTGTGTGATTGTGCTAGAGTAGTAGTAGGAGGTGTGCATGGGTAATGGGATGTGGAGACACGGTACTGGCAAGAAGTGGTGGAAGTCGGCCCGATCAAGACTGAAGGGCAAGCAAAGGCCCAATCAGCGACCGATTCCTTTCGACCAGTTGCCGGCGAGGTTTCGCCAGCTTGATCCTGACCAGCTTCGAGCTGGCGAAGGTATCGAGAAGCACCAAGACGGCGACTGACAAGATCTTCGGGGCGGGCACACAGTGTGCCCGCCCCTCTAATATTTAAAACGGTATTTTACATTCCTCGAAGCAATGAGCTTCTTTATTTAACTTATAGATTTGTTCTCGGCCAGACTTCCTACTCTTGACAGCATCAACAGAACGAAGTACTTGGAGGTGGTGAGTGACAGTCGGTTGTTTAAGTTTCAGATATTTTGTAAGCTTGCCTACAGTCATGCCCCCACTCTCCTTGCCTAACATGCATACCAGTTTATAGCGACTTCTCTCCCCCACTACTTTAAAACAGCTTGGACATAGCTCTTCTTCGTTTAGGACTCCTTTAGGCACCCAAGACGGTCGTTTATAGCTCAACTTTTGTATCCCCAGTTTTCTCTGACTCATAGATGTTCATCTATATTATAATGTATTGATTATCATCAATATAACATAACTTCCTGTGGAAACCATTATAAAGCGAGACGGTTCGGTTGTTTCCTTCGATCCCAATAAAATTACTATTGCAGTAAACAAGGCCATGCGAGCCTCTGGCGAATATCTGAAAGGCGCGCCGGAAAAAATTTCTAAAGAAGTGGCCAAGAAACTTGCTAAGCAGAAGAGTATTCCCACGGTCGAGGGGGTGCAAGATCTAGTTGAGGCGGAACTTATGTTTCAAGACTTCCCTATCACAGCCAAGGCTTATATCCTCTATCGGGCCGAACGTAGCCGTGTTCGCAATATGCGTGGTGACGTGCCAGAACATGTACGAACACTTGCAGAAGAAAGTAAAAAATATTTTAAAAATAATCCACTTGGTGAGTTCGTATATTTACGGACCTATGCTAGATGGATTGAGTCTGAAAATCGACGAGAAACGTGGATCGAGACAGTGGATCGTTATATGGATTTTATGAAAGAGAATGTTGGGAAAAAACTGGCTGAAGAAGAATACACTGAATTACGCCAAGCAATTTTATGTCAAGACGTCATGCCCTCAATGCGACTGATGCAATTTGCCGGAGAACCTGCGCGCAAGTGTAATACCTGTGCCTATAACTGCTCTTTTATCGCTCCATCTAGGATCGAAGATTTTGCCGAAATTATGTATCTCTCCATGCAAGGATGCGGGGTCGGATTTTCGGTAGAGAGTCAGAATATAGAGCAGTTGCCACAGATCAGGAAACAAATAGGCAGAAGACTCCCAACGCACATGATCGGTGATTCTAAAGAAGGTTGGTGCAATGCCCTCACGCTTGCTCTACGCACGTGGTACGAAGGTAAGGATATTGAATTCGACTTCTCGCTCATTCGCCCAGCTGGTGCGCGTCTGAAGACGATGGGTGGTAGAGCATCAGGTCCGGAACCACTTAGCTCTCTTCTCTCCTTCGCTAGAGAAAAGATTTTTAGACGAGCTGGTAGGCGTCTGCGCAGTATCGATGTCCACGACATAATATGCAAAATTGGCGAGTGCGTGGTCTCAGGTGGAGTTCGTAGGACGGCCATGATCAGCCTCTCTGATCTTGATGATGCAGAACTGCGCGATGCCAAGAAAGGCCAGTTTTTCCTCACTGATCCGCATCGTTCGGTGGCCAATAATTCTGCAGTCTATGAGGTCAAACCCTCTAACACAGAACTTATGGAAGAGTGGGTGGCCCTTATGAAGAGCGGCTCTGGAGAACGAGGCATCTTCAACCGCGGGGCATTAAGGAAGACTCTGCCGGCACGTCGCATCACTTATTTCAAAAAGCGTGGCTTTATAGATGAGAGAGGTGTTATAGAAGGTTCTATCGGCACGAATCCATGTGGGGAAATAGTCTTACAGTCAAAACAGTTCTGCAATCTCTCCGAAATCATTGCCCGTGCCAATGATACACACGAGACTCTAGTGCGCAAGGCACGACTGGCCTCGCTCCTTGGCACTTATCAGTCTTCTCTCACTAATTTTCATTACATCTCTAAAGATTGGAAAAAACATTGCGAAGATGAACGATTACTCGGCGTCTCTATCACTGGGCAGTGGGACTCGGAGGCAGTACGCAAACCAGAGACCTTGCGTGCCATGCGTGACATGGCGGTCAAGGTGAACGTGTCGTATGCCAAACGTCTTGGTGTCAAACCCTCGCTTTCTGTGACCGCTGTCAAACCTTCTGGCACAGTTTCTCAGACGTTCGACTGCTCTTCCGGTATCCATCCACGACATGCCAAGTATTATATCCGTAGAGTCCGTATTTCGGCGACTGATTCCCTATTCAAGATGCTTAAAGATCAAGGCATACCGCATTTCCCAGAAGTCGGTCAGTCGGGAGAAAACGCCAGTACCTATGTCTTGGAATTTCCAGTAGAGTCGCCCTCAAGTTCCACTTTCAAAGACGATTTTTCTGCACTAGAGCAGTTGGATTACTGGAAAATAGTTAAGCTCAATTACACAGAACACAATCCTTCAGCCACCATTTCAGTTGGAGAAGATGAATGGATTAATGTCATCGATTGGATACAGAAGAATTGGGAAATTATCGGTGGTTTGTCGTTTCTGCCACGTTTCGAACATATTTATCGTCTTGCCCCTTATGAGACGATAGATAAGAAAAAGTACGACGAACTGTCCGCCAGTTTCCCAAGCATTGACTATGCCAAACTTGTGACCTATGAACATGTCGATGAGACAGAACAGAAGAAAGAATTAGCTTGTGTTGGTGGTGTCTGTGATATAGATATGGTAACCCAACCGACGGAAACCGTTGCTTCGTAAGTCAAAATATAAAAAAAAAGAGGCTCATCCCTGGGGAGAGCCTCTGGAAACTGGGGTGGGCCGACGATCGACCCGGATATTTGTACATTGTGAGCAAGTGGACGGATTTGTTGGGAGGAAGCGATATCGCAACCTCGACCACTTCATCCGAACCTCAACTCACACCCATATAATACTCCCCTACTATACTTAGCGTCAAATGCCAAATCACCTCTCCTGTGGATAACTTGAAATTCTTGATTGTATCCTGACTATCAGATATCCTTTCTCCAAGGCCCTATCGTCTATCGGCTAGGACACAGCCTTCTCAAGGCTGGAAGCGGAGTTCGATTCTCCGTAGGGCCATGGTTGAAATTATACATTGAATTTGCGATCGCGGATAAACTGTCTGATTTATTGTCAGCGTGACGCAGGCGGAACAACTTCCCTATCTGGAGCGATGTTGTAGTAGTTGATGAGGAACTTGGTGATGTTGATGAAGGTGTCTGTCAGAGTCTCTGATGCGTACTGGACCCCTTTCGGATAATAAGTGTAGAGGAAGACGAGAAATTCTGGTTCGTATGATGGGAAGTAGCCGAAGAAGGAGTGCAAATAACGATCGTCGTAATACCCTCCTCCGCCCGGTTTGGCGATCTGGGCGGTACCCGTTTTGGCAGCGATACTATAGTTCTCGAGACGCACCTTACCATCACGCAGAGACCTATCCACCACTTCTGTGAGCATTCTGGATATTTCTGTCGAAGCTTCCGGACTCAAGACGTGTTCTCGCTCACTCTCTATAGGATATGGAATGACTTTGGTCGGTCCTAATTTATATCTAATCTCTTTGGCCAAGTGGGGAGTGATGAGGGTGCCACCATTGGCCAGAGCCGAGAGAGCGCGGACGGTCATGATGGGAGTCAGAGCAATGCCTTGACCGAAAGAGGCTTGAGCGGCTTCCAGATCACGGTTCGTTTTAAGATTAGAGACTAGAGACTTACCCTCGTTTGGCATATCTATTCCAGTCAAATTTTCTAAGCCGAAGGCGAGCATCGCTTTATCGAACTTGGCATTGCCCATCCTTAGGGCAACATAGGCGGCCCCAGTGTTGAGTGACTTGTTGAGCACAGTTTGCATTGAAATATTCGACCCGTGCGATTCCCCATCGTAGTTGCAGAAAGTTCTGGTATTTAAGGTCATACATCCAGGGTCATTATATGTGCTTCTGGCAGTAATAGCTTTAGAATCGAGACCAACAGCTAACGTCAGAGCCTTGAGGATCGAGCCCATCTCGTATCGGTCTTCTACTAATCTATTACTAAAGACAATTGAGTTCTTCTCTTTCTGGGGGAAGTTGGGATCGAAGGTTGGAGTAAGGGCCATGCCGAAAATTTCCCCAGTTCTTGGATTAATGACAATGCCACCGGTGAAGTCGGAGGAATATTTAGCTGTTATTTTATCTAGCTCACTTTCTAGAAAGGCTTCGACCGAAGGCTCGATAGTAGTGACCACGTCTCCTTCCAAATTTTCCTCTTCACCAATAACCTTCTTCACGTTTGAGAAAATCTCGGCAAAGAAGTTAATGAAAATATTATTTTTATCTCTCTCGAGTAAAGATTCGTAGTAACGCTCGAGTCCATAGCGACCGGCCAAAGTGTCTCCCGAGTAGCCGATGAGGCCCACTGTATGCGCCGCCATCTTCTCACCTGGATAGACGCGCCATCTTTCTTTGGAAACAGAGAGGCCAGGAATTTTGAGAGCTCTGATCTTACTCTCTAGACTAGTTGGTAGATGTTTGACCAATTCTTCGTATGGGTCATCCTTCTTGGCTGCTTTGGCGAGAAAGTCTTCTTCGTTGACTGGAGTGATAGCATTTATACTTTTATAAACATTTTCCAAATCCCCTTTCTCTCGCAAGATAATTGGATTGATATGGAGAATAAGTCCAGTCTTGATAGTAGCTGCCGGTACTAGAGCGTCATCTTTGGTAGTAAAAAATATTGACCCGCGGTCGAAGTAATTTACTCCAGCCACATATTGATTCTCGGCTCGAGCCTCGAAGTTTTCCCCCGAGACGATCTGCACCAAGTAGAGTCTACTGGCGAGTAAAATAGCGAAAAGGAGTACGACTAGAGATAGAAGGCGTAATCTGTTCTGAGGCCCATGCATAACTCTTTAATCCAGGGTATTGAAGGAAAGTGAAGCAGAAGGAGCACGGGAGACATAAAGAGGGTTGTTAACCTCTCGGAAACCGTACTCTCGAGCCAGTTCTATGGTGATATCGTTCTTGAGTTCAATATAGGCGAACTCGAGTGAATCGAGGTTGGTAGATACAGCCGCTATTTGCCTCTCCAGAACTTGCCTCGTGGCGATGTTTCTAGTAGTCACATTGATAGCATAAATGTAGGCCGAGAAGGATAGTATAGAAATAGCTACCAAAGCCCAAAAGAAGCGGACTCTGTTTTCGTATCCCGCCTGCCAACGCCTAAGGCCCAGCCCGCCTCGCAAGCGAGAGCGTTGCTGGCGGGCGTAGGCATTGGCGGGCAGGGAAATTGTTTTTGTTCTACTTATCATATTTTCTCTAATACTCTTAACTTGGCACTACGCGAGCGAGGGTTAGTTTCTCTCTCCTCATCACTCGGTACTATCGGCTTTTTATTAATTCGTTTAGCAGCACCCTCTTTCACTTTGTCTCTGAAAAAATTCTTCACTATCCTATCTTCGAGAGAATGAAAAGATATAACTACTAGTCTGCCCCCTGGCTTGAGGAATGCGAAAGCTTTCTCTAATCCAATCTCGAGCGCGGTGAGTTCCTCATTCACTGCAATCCGAAGGGCTTGAAAAGTTTTGGTGGCTGGATGGATCTTACCTCTCCTTGGTCCTAACACTTTCACAAGATCAAAAGTAGTGACGAAAGGATTCTTCTCTCTCCTCGCCACAATCTCGTGAGCAATTTTTCTCGAACCTCTCTCTTCTCCGAAGCCGCGCAGGATGAGCTCAATGGCCTCTTCATCCCAGGAGTTTAAAATGTCTGCAGCTGTCGGACCAAGTCTTGAGAGTCGCATGTCGAGAGGTTCATCTCTTTGGAAGGAGAGACCAGGGACTCCCCTTTTTACCCCGTCTAGCTCTGGCGGGGCTAACTGATCAGACGAGAATCCAAGATCGAAGAGGATGCCATCAACTTTCTTCGTCAGCACTTTATCGAGATCTCTGAAGTTGGCTGTGGTGACTCCCACTTTCGGATCTCTGTCGATGGGGATAATCTCGACCTGTGGGTAAAGTCTTTTGACTTCCCTACTATGCCCTCCGCTACCATATGTAGCGTCAACGAAGATTTCGCCTGGCCCTAGGTCTAGGGCACTTATACTTTCGTGTAAAAGAACAGGCTTATGCTTGCCTAGCGTAGCTTTAGCGAAGTTAGGCATATTCTGATTCGAGTTTCTTTCTATAAGCTGTCCATTGTCTCTCATTCCAGATTTCCACTCTGTCGTGGACACCGGTGATGACGACTGGTCCGCCAGCTGGCGGATTCAGTCCCGCAAACTCTCGTAAGAATTCGGGGACTAGAATCCTGCCTATAGAATCGATCTCGATTTCAGATGCACCAGAGAAGGTGAATCGCGCGAAGCGCTCGTCACTCCCAACATGACCAAGCTTCCTCACCTCTTCCGAGATAGAGAGCCAAGTCTTATGGGGAAAAAGTTGGAGACACTTATCTTTACCGCGAGTGACTACGATTTTTCTGCCAAGTTCTTTACGGAACTTGGCAGGCAATGAGAAGCGATTCTTCTCATCAACTGTATGCGTGTACTCGCCGATAAACATTGTTGTCTTATCATACCACCATTTCCCACTAACAAACATTCTATACCACTGCTAGCCACAACACTACCAAAGTTATCCACTTCCTATCCACATTTTGTACACAGTAAAAAAGACACCCCTTATGTCATTCTAGATCGCTATTAGAAGCTTAAATTACAGATCTAAGGCTAAATATCAACTGTAGCCTTCTTTGCGTTACTTTGTATAAAGCTCTTTCTAGATGGGACATCGATACCCATGAGGATGTCGAAGATGCGGTCTGCCTCCCTACCATTTTCTACCGTCACTTGTTTGAGAATTCGTTTGGCTGGGTCCATAGTAGTTTCCCAAAGTTCTTCGGCATTCATCTCTCCCAGACCTTTATAACGCTGGATATCAGCACCTTCTATGGTTTTCTTATTTTTTTCTTCATCAGAATAGACATAAATAACTTCTTTACCCTTTTTTATTTTATAAAGTGGTGGTTGGGCGATGTAAACGAAACCAGCGTCTATAAGAGGACGGAAAAATCTATAAAGAAGTGTCAAAAGTAGTGTGCGAATGTGTGCGCCATCAACGTCGGCATCAGTAGCAATAATAATTTTATGATACCTAAGTTTTGTAATATCAAATGTGTCTCCAATAGCCGTACCGAAGGCGACTACCAAATTCTTGATCTGCTCCGACGCAAGCATCCTATCTAGTCTTGCTCGCTCTATGTTTAGAATTTTGCCACGTAGAGGCAAGATAGCTTGGATGCGTCTATCTCGACCCATCTTGGCAGTGCCGCCGGCCGAATCTCCCTCGACAATAAACAGTTCCGACTCCTCGGCAGACTTGGACTGACAATCAGCCAGTTTGCCGGGCAGAGTCATGCCTTCGAGCGCGCCTTTGCGCAAGACGGAATCCTTGGCCGCTTTAGCGGCCTTACGTGCCTTGAGAGCCAAGACTACTTTCTGGATAATACTTCTAGCATCATCCGGATTCTCTTCAAGAAAGGCCGAAAAGGCGTCGCCGAAGACTCCCGTCACCATCGATTGAGCTTCCACACTGCCAAGTTTCGACTTAGTCTGTCCTTCGAACTGGATCTCACGTAGTTTGATAGAAATCACAGCGGTCAGGCCCTCAAGTACGTCGTCTCCGGTGAAGTTGTCTTCCTTCTCACTGACTAAATTATTTTTGCGAGCATAGGTATTGAGACTCCTGGTCAAAGCGGTTTTGAAGCCGGTGATGTGAGTCCCACCTTCGCTAGTGTAAATGTTGTTGGCGAAAGGTAAAATGCGCGAAGAAATATCGTCGATGTACTGGAGAGCTACCTCGACGGTCTCATATTCGTTGCCATTGGCCTGCTTCTCAACGTAGAAAATATTTTTGTGTATTGGTTTGTTGTGCTCATTTTCGAATCTGACCAGAGACATGAGTCCACCCTCGAAATAGAAAGACATGGATGGAGTATCGAGACTTAACTCTCGCATATAAAACACATTTTCATCAGTGACTTTGGATAGTTCACGAGCATCGATGACAGAAATGCGCAGACCTTTTACTAAATAAGCCTGTTGGCGGAGGTGTTCGGTAATACGCTCGAAGTCGAAGTTGGTGTCTGGGAAGATAGCGGGGTCAGGTTGGAAAGTAATGATAGTACCATGTAACTTAGAACTTCCAGACTTCTTAACTTTAAACTTCGCCTTACCCTGACTATACTCTTGCATATAAACTCCCCCATCCCTATGTACTTCGGCTTTGCAATAAATAGAGAGAGCATTAACTACCGAGCCTCCGACACCGTGGAGGCCACCAGATATTTTGTATCCCTCACCACCAAACTTGCCGCCGGCATGCAAGGTGGTCATGATGGTCTCGAGAGCAGAAACTTTGGTCTGTTTGTGAGTATCTACTGGGATGCCTCGGCCATTATCTGTCACACGAACACGGTTGCCTGGCAAAAGGACGATTTCTATATCATCGGCGAAGCCACCCATAGCTTCGTCACGAGAGTTGTCGAAAATCTCTACGACAAGGTGATGGAGGCCGTCAGGTCCCGTGGTACCAATATACATGCCGGGACGCTTGCGTACCGGCTCTAGGCCCTCAAGAACTGTGATCGATTCGGCGCTATACCTGCCCGCCTGTCCGGTGGCGGGATTACTAGCCTTTTTCTTGATTTCCGCCATGTGTTTATATACCCAATTTTAGCACAATTAGGGCTCAAAAGAAAGCGAAAATAACTCTAATAACTTAGTAGTTTAGATTATATATTAACATTTCCTGCGATCGCAATGGATGTTAATATTGATAATCAATGAGTTTGGTAAAAGAGATATTACGTGTTACTGCCAAGCACTACCCTATGGGGTATGGTCAGCTTTACGAGAGTTTATACAAAGAGACCATATACAGTAAGAAACTTAATAAAAATTCCTTATCAGCAACTTTAAGCAGAATGAAAAGAAGCGGGCTCTTAGAGACAAGAGATAAAAAATTTATTGTGACTAAAGAAGGTTTAGATAGATTAGATAAGGACGGTGAAAGAATTAGAACCTTTTCCAGCCAGAAAAATATTACTGACAATAGAGAGAAACTAAAGAATTTAGTTATAATTTTTGATATTCCAGAGAAACAGAAACTTTACCGGGAATGGTTGAGATCGGAGCTTGTGGGATTAGGTTTTACTATGATTCAGAAAAGTGTTTGGTTAGGTCCGGCCTTACCAAAAGAATTTGTGGAATATTTAGATGAAATAGGACTTTTAAAGCATATACGTTTCTTCAGGACTACTGAAAAAGATCTTATTTAAGAACATTAACACTCCTAGCGATCGCAGGGTTTGTTAATGTTTACTTTATATAAAACAGAAAACCCGCCCGACATGTTTGATACAGTCAGGCGGGCGGGCCTCGCACCCAGACAGAGCACGAGGCTCTGCCTTGATGCGAGGTGATCAGAAAAGACCTTCGGCTTCGACAGGAAGGACGCGTCCTGACTCGATCTTGATCTGCAGTTCTTCGAAGACGTTTTTCACTGCTTTTTGCATGTCCTCAAGGCATTCAGGGCAGCGACAACCTCTGTTGCCATGATCTTGCTGCTGATCCCGAAACACCTTGAAGATCTCATGTGCAACGTAGCTTACGAGAAACTCGCTCATGGATGCCTCCAAACTTAACCTATCACTTAAATATCTCTTATGTCAACTGCTTTAGACACGCCTTATTTCGGCTTTGAAGTCGGATTCAGTTTTTTCTTCGAGTTTGGTGTGGAGTTTGTTTACCTCTTCATTGATGAGTGTTCTCTCAATACTCCTATATGTGATGCGGAAAGTGTAACTTAACTTCCCTGCCCCGAACTTCTCGGCATTCTCGTATTTATCTAAAAGTTCTACTTGTTCTATCAAATCTCCGCCAATATCTCGGATGACATCGAAGTAGTCATTGGGTATGAAGTTGTCGGGAACGACGAAAGAGATATCGCGCATGACTGGAGGAAATTTGGAGACTTCTTTAAATTTGGTCCCTAACTTAAGCTGTTTCTTGACCCTCTCATCATTTGACCAAAGGAGACGAATATCTGGTAGATCCATCGAAGCAATGGCTAGTCGCTCGAGGCCGAAGCCGAAAGCCCAGCCATTGTAAGTTTCGAGTTGAAAGTTTTTAAGGACACTTTTGCGAGGTAAACCAGAACCGAGCATCTCTATCCATTGACCATTGATCTCTGCTTCCATCTCGAAGCTGGGGTCAGTGTATGGGAACTGGTGGTCGTAGAAACGGAACTTCACATCCTCACCGAAGATGGCTCGGGCTATTTCTGATAAAACCTTTTTCAAGGTGTCTGGCGTCACAGTTTCTTTATTGTCAGGAGCCAGATAGAGTCCACCCATCTGATGAAAGACATTCATATGTCGACGGTCAATCTCATCTTTGCGATAAACTTTGCCGAAACAAATTGCCCCGAAGGACTCATTATTTTTTATCTTTTCTTTGATAGACGGGTGGTTCAAATAGTAGTACCAAAAGGCCGTATCGTGAGTTCTAAGCACGTGGTTATCGTCAGCATAATAAGTATCAGATTTACTCCTAGCTGGATGCCCAGGCGGCATGTTAAAGAGGTCGAAAAGGATTTCGGTCGAGATAATTTCTGGTATTTTGATGACATCAAATCCTTCAAGACTCTTAATCTTTAGGGTGCGGTTGACGATTTCGTACAAGGGGCTGCCAGGAGTGCGAGCCAGGTCTGGCATGTTGAGAAATCGCTTCAGGCGCTCTGATTCTGGGTCGTTTTTGGTTTCTAAGGCTTGCCGTAGCTTCTTCTCCTCTTCTGAAGTAATTACTATGTTTTCTGCCATGTCTTTATATGCTATGGTATAGTGGATTTTATCACAAACTGGTCCCGTTAGAAGCCCCATTATGCAAGCCATGAAAAATCATTATTATCAGAGAGTAATAAGCGTTAGCTTCTAACGGGATGGACTTACTTCAAACGATTATTCTTTATTGTTCACTTTTTATCTCTCTATTTTTTGAGGTGTTTATACTAATCACCTATCTTGAGGTGAGAGAAGAATTAAGTCTTGAGAAGGAATATCTTAGTAAGAATATCGAATGGTTTCCAACTGTGACTATTATTGTACCTTGTTTCAATGAGGAACATACTCTCTATAAAACAATACATTCACTCTTAGACCTAGATTATCCAAAGGATCGACTCTCAATAATCGTAGTGGATGACGGCTCAACCGATGGTACGGAACGTGAACTTACTAAATTTAAGGATCATTCTCAAATCAGTATTTTATCTAAGGAAAACGGTGGCAAACACACTGCTCTCAATCTTGCTTTAGAGAAAATTCAAAGTGATTTAGTAGGATGTCTTGATGCTGATTCACTCGTCAGTCCTGACGCTCTAAAGAAAATTGTGCCATTTTTCAATGATATAAGTACTATGGCTGTCACTTCAGCTATCAAAGTGTTCGAACCTCAGAGTGTCTTACAATATGCCCAGAAAGTTGAATATAACTGTAGTGTTTTCATACGACGAATGCTCTCTTCCATCGGGGCACTCTATGTCACGCCAGGGCCGTTCTCCATCTTTCGTACCAGAGTATTCCGAGAGCTCGGCGGTTATCGTTACGGACACCAAGGCGAGGATGTAGAAATAGCTCTGCGTATGCAGAAAAATCGCTATAAAATTGTCAATTCACATGGAGCCCATG
>Ga0209542_10010361_pt1 | contig 16844 bp, 23 predicted proteins | sample RifCSPhighO2_01_FD_184028 | JGI IMG/M metagenome (GOLD analysis project Ga0209542, IMG submission 184028) | Soil microbial communities from Rifle, Colorado - Rifle CSP2_plank highO2_0.1 (SPAdes) (version 2) | ecosystem: Environmental > Terrestrial > Deep subsurface > Rock core/Sediment ...
AAACCAGGTTCACCGTTAAAACCATAACCTACAAATAAAATCCGATCTTTTGTCATTTGAATTATATAACCATAACATTTTTAAAGATTTCTATCAGCGATTAACTATGGAACCAACATGCCGAAGATTAATATGGGACGCAGGTGGCGTTATCTACTCATTTGATCAGAATATCGCAAATAAACAACTTGCCCAGAATTGCGGAAAATCATTAGAAGAAATATCTGAGGTCATTTATGGAAATAGTATGACCGATAGGCAATTTAATTCTGGAATTGCAGAACCTTATAACCTGGGAAAAATAAATTCTAAAGAATTTTATTCTAGGCTAAAAAAAAGATTAGGACTTACAATGTCTTACGACAAATTTGTAGCTGTCTTCGGAAATATACTTACATTAAACCATAAAATCGCAGACTTAATTGAACGAGTTCATAACGCAGGTTATACGCAGGGCGTACTATCAAGCACTAATCCTATACACTGGGCTGAAATGATGAAACTTTTTGATATAGAAAGATTATTAGGCAGTGAAAGAATTGTTCGCACATGTGACCAAGATGCTGGTGAAAAAAAACCATCTCCAATATTATTTGATTTAGTATTAAAAAAATTAGGGGGCGGGGATAAAAAAACTTTCGCTTACTTTGATGATGTTCAAAAATATGCTGAAGCAGCCACACTTTATGGGGTTAATGGAATTTATGTGAATATTACAAGACCCGATTTTGAAGAAAATTGTATAGCTACAGTAAAATCATTAGGCATACAAATTTAATTAAGAACGCCATACTTTTTTAGTTCTAATTTTAATTGCTTAACAGATTTAAATGATATCAAATTTAGACCAATCTTTCTTTGATATTCCATAAATTCTTGATTGTCTTCTATATAGATTAATTCTTCTGGTTTACAATTCAATTTACTAAATAATTTATCGTAAAATTCAGGATCTGGTTTTCTTTCGTTCATATCACAAGAATTGAATACCACATCAAATTCTTTAAAAACACCAACACGCCACATAAAATCAGAATGGGGGGGTATAGTATTTGAGTGCATAATAATTGGCATATTTTTTCTTTTTAATTCTTTAATAAGTTCAATCATTTCATCATCCACATGGGCTTCTTTGTGAAAGTCTATAGTCCATAAATCTAAATAATTGCTTGGAAGATTCAATCCGCTAACTTCACTAAAAATTTTCCAAAAACTTTCATGACTTATTTTTCCTTTTTGAAATTCTGGAAGTGTTTTTTTAAGAATTTCAGATAGTCTCTCCATAGGAATATTAAAAACTTTACACATATTTTCAGATACAAACCTATCTCCAGAAATTAAAACGCCACCATTGTCAAATACTACTGCTTTAATATTTGATTTTTTATTATTTCTAATAAAATCTACTCTTTTATTGTAATTATCAACATGGATATCCCGCAATAAATATAATGGTAACAATACATCATTTATTGACGAATACTCTGGAACTTCACCTGCCACAAACCACCTTGCAGACTTATACTTTTCATTATTTATTTTGGGCGCTCCTTCTTTTATACGACACAAGAAATAAATTTTATGCAAGTGAGAATTTTCTTCTATCTCATCCAAAAAACCTATTGTCTTTAAAATTTGAATGTCTACACCTAAATCCGTATTAACATTTTTTATTAAAGAATCTTCAGTTTTCTCTTTAAAATTTACAATATTTAATGGTATGGACCAACATTCTTCTAAATTCGGACTATCCTTCAACTCTAATAATAGTGTTTCCTCTTTTTCGTTTTTTATAATTGCGCCACAAATTATATTTATTGACTTTTCCATTTTATTCAAAATTGTTTATTACCAAAATTTTATAAACTTTATTAAAAGGAAAAGATTTTAAATTAGGCAAATATCTATGTTCTATGGTATTGAAATGCATTATTCCTGCAGGCGGAAAAGGAACAAGATTAAGACCTTATACAGAAACAATTCCAAAACCATTAGTAGAAGTTAATGGAAAACCATTATTGTATTATACACTACAAACCTTGAAAAAATTAAATATAAAAGATATAATATTAGTAAACGGCTACAAAGCAGAAATGATAGAAGAATACACAGAAAAGAACGCAAAAGATTTCAATGTTATTAATATCACACAAAAAGAAAATGAAATGTTAGGACTGCCAAGTACGATGATAAGCGCAGAAAACGAAATAGATGATGACTTCGTTATGTTATTACCTGATTTTATCTTTACAGAAGATATGAGTTACGTGATAAAAAAACATAAACAATTAATGTCTGAAGGTACAACGGTTCTTGCAAAAGGAAAACCATTAATTAATTGCGGATCATTTAGATTAGAAGGAGACTTAATTAAAGAAATAAGCATGAATGACGGGACGCCAAAAACAATGCATGAAAATTTAGCACTGGGAATGGATGTGCAAAAACCCGATTTTATAGATACATGTAAAAAATTAAAATTAAGCAAAAGAGGACAATATGAAATTGTAGACGCGTATATTCATAGAATAAAAGAAGGGAAAAAATTAGTCGGTGTTGTTGCAAAAGCAAAATCGTATCATATAACCGCGCCGCAAGATAAACTAGAATTTGAAAAAACTAATTAAAATTGATTCAGAAAGTTATATAAATAGTTTAAATTTGAGCAGAATTATGGAAAAACAAAAAGTTTCAGTAATACTCCCGTTTAGAAATGAGATAACAACGCTAAAAGAATGTTTATTATCATTTGTTAATCAAACTTATAAAAATAAAGAAATAATACTAGTTGACAGCGACTCAAATGATGGAAGTGCAGAGCTTGCAAAAGAATTCGCAAAAAAATACGCATATATCAAATATTATAATTCGCCATATCAACCAGGAAAATGGGCAACAAGTTTCTATATAACTGCGATGCAATATGCAACAGGAGAAATAATATTTATGGCAGACGGTAATGTCAAAGTGGCTGAAGATTATTTCAAAAGAAACGTGAATATATTACAAAATGAAAAAGTTGCAGGCGTAATAGGAAAAGTGAAAATGTGGCATACAGATAATGCAATATCAAAATACAGAAGCATAATTTGGGGATTAAGATATAATAATATCAAAAAAATAGAAGAAGAAATAAACCAAGGAATGATACTTCCCAGAATGTTCTCAAAAAAAGCATACGATGCAGTGGGCGGTTTTAACCCAGAAGCAGGATGGGCAATAGATACGTTCTTGACAAAATCATTTTTAAAAAATGAATACAAATTAATTTATGATCCTGAATCAATATGGTGGCATAAATGGAGAGACCAACCGAAACAACTTCTAAAATATAGTGTAAAATTTGGAAAACTAAATGTAGATATAGACAAATATAGAACAAGACAATGGATAAAAAATTTATATTTCTTATTACCATTCCCAATAATAATTGCATCATTATTTTATTATAAATTTTTAGCATTATTAATTTTGCATCCCGTGCCTTTATTTTTAAATTCTGTAATAATATATATCAAAGCAAATGGAATGGAACATAGAAAATATGCATTTGCGGGACCCTATTTGGCATATTTACAAAACGTGCCTTATGCACTTGGATTTTTGAAAGGATTATTAAAAATTTAAATAGTTGGCGACGTGAACTACCCCTTTATTGCACATAAACTAAACTCCCAAAAGACTTATAAACCCTTTTCTAATTCTAAAGTTCTGTAAGAGAAAAAGAAATCAAATGAAATATTTAATACCCACTTTAAGAGAAAAGAAAAGATATATAGTATTTAAAATAATAAAAGAAGGAAATCTAAGCTTCTCTGATCTTAAAAAAGCAATAATAGAATCATTTAAAGAATTATTTGGAGTAATAGGCTTATCAAACGCAGGGATAGATTTTATAGAATATAAAAATAATATCGGAATATTAAGGGTAAATAATAAATATGTAGACCATGCAAGAGCAAGTTTTTGTACTCTCAGAAAGATTAATAAGCAGGACATAATCTTAAGAACAACAGGTGTTTCAGGTATACTTAAAAAAGCAAAAAATAAATTCACAATTGGAGGTGAATAAATACAATGCAACCAACATTAAACCATCAAATGATGGGATACGATAGAAGCAGTACAATGTTCAGTCCGGATGGAAGATTATTACAAGTAGAATATGCAAAAAAATCAGTAAGACAAGGAACAACATCAGTAGGAATAGTTTGTAAAGATGGAGTATTATTATTAGCCGATAAAAGAATACTAGAAAAATTAATGGTTGGGGAAAGCATAGAAAAAGTGTTCAAGGTTGATGATCATATAGGTGCTAGTGTTACAGGACTATTAATGGACGGAAGAATACTTGTTGAAAGAGCATAGATTTATTATCATTAGTAAAAGATGTTTCTAATCTAAAACAGGCCTATACACAATTTGGTGGAGCAAGACCATTTGGAGTAAGCATATTATTTGCAGGTGTAGATGATGACGAAGCAAAATTATATGTTACAGACGTAACAGGAATGTATTTCCAATACAAGGCAACAGCAGTTGGAGAATCAGAAGTCCAAGTCAAAGAAATACTTGAAAAAGAATACAATGAAAATATTACAATGGAAGATGCAATGAAACTTGGAATAAGCGCACTAAAAAGAGTATTTGGAAAAGAATTTGACGTTGATAGATTAGACGCAGCATATGTTTCTATAAAAGATAAAAAATTCTCAAGAGTAGAGAAAGAACAATTGAAAAGAATAGGGAAAAAAGTATAAAATGTCAGAACTGGATAATGCAGTAATTGCAAAATTAAAGAAAGAAGGAAAAACATATGAGATATTAGTAGACCCGAAAAAAGCACAAGATTTTTTATCGGGAAGAAATAATTCAATACAAGATGTTCTAGTTGTTGAAGAAATATTTTATGATGCAAAAAAAGGAACAAAGGCAGCGCATCATGAATTTGAAAAAATATTTGAAACGGATGATGTTTGTATAGTCGCTGAAAAAATATTAAAAGAAGGACATGTCCCATTAACTGCTGATATAATGAGAGAAGCAATGGAACAAAAGAAAAGACAAATAATAAATTTAATACATAAAAATGCAATCAATCCAACAAATGGAAAACCACATCCGCCAAATAGAATAGAAGCGGCAATTACAGAATCAAAAGCAAAAATAGATTCACATAAAACAGCAGAACAACAATTAAATGAAATAGTTTCACAACTAAAACCAATTATTCCCATAAAAATAGAAACAAGAGAATTATCAATAACAATACCTGCACAACATGCTGGAAGATCATATGGAATATTAAAACAATTCGGAAAAGTAACAGGAGAAAAATGGGACAACAGCGGAAGCCTTAATGCAACTCTCGAGATACCTGCAGGAATGCAAGAAGAACTTGAGATAAGTTTAAATAATCTCACAAAAGGCAATGTTGATATCAAAATCCTGAGGAGCAAATAAAAATGGGAAAAATATTAGTAAATGAAAATGAGATTGTAGTGCCTGGACAAGAATTAGCAGAAGGAATGGACTATTTGCCAGGAGATGATGTATATAGAGAAAAAGATCATTTATATGCAACAAAGATAGGAATAATAAAATTAAGTGGAAGATTAGTAAAATTACTTCCATTAACAGGATCTTATATGCCAAGAAGAGGAGATAATGTCATAGGAAAAGTAGTAAATGTGGGACTTGGCGGATGGAGATTAGATATAGGCTGGATGTTTGAAGCAAACCTAAGTGTTAAAGATGCATCATCAGAATTCATAGAGAGAAATGCAGACTTAAGTAAATTCTTCAATTATGGAGATTGGATAGTAGCAGAAATAATAAACGTAACAAGCCCAAGATATGTAGACATAACAGTAAAGGGACCTGGATTAAGAAAATTAGGGCCTGGAAGAATAATACATGTATCTCCTTCAAAAGTTCCAAGAATAATAGGAAAACAAGGAAGCATGATAACAATGATAAAAGATAGTACAGGATGTAAAATCACCGTGGGTCAAAATGGAATGGCATGGATACATGGAGAAGATCCAGAAAAAGAAATCATAGCAGTAAAAGCAATAGAAAAAATACAGGCAGAAAGCCACATACCAGGATTAACAGATAGAATAAAAGAATTCCTGGAGAGAGGACAATAAAATGGCATACACTAAGAGAGTAGACGGAAGAAAAATAGATGAAATGAGACCAATGGAAGCCAAGGTAGGTGTTGTGGATAGAGCAACAGGAAGTGCAATGTTCAAAATAGGAAAAACAATAGCAGTAGCTGCAGTATATGGACCTAGAGATTTATATCCTGCACATTTACAAAATCCTTCAAGAGGAGTATTAAGATGCAATTATAATATGATGGCATTTTCAGGAAGTGGAGACAGAGTTAGACCCGGACCGAGTAGAAGAAGCAAAGAAATTTCATTAGTCACAGAAAAAGCATTATTACCCTCATTAGATTTAAGTGCATATCCTGGAGGAGTAATTGATGTATACGTAGAATTAATACAAACAGACGCAGGAACAAGATGTGCTGGAATAACAGCAGCAGCAATGGCATTAGCAGATGCAGGAATACCAATGAAAGAATTAGTAAGTGCAGTTGCTGTAGGAAGAGTTGGGGGAACAATAGTTCTTGATTTAAATAAAGAAGAAGAAGATTATGAAGGGCATGCAACAGATATCGCAACAGCATTCACAACAAGATCAGGACAAGTAACATTATTACAAATGGATGGTCCTGTAACAAAAGAAGAACTAAAAAAAGCATTAGAACTAGCAAGAGAAGGATGCCAAAAAATAAAAGAATTGCAAGTAAAAGCAATAAAAGAAAAATATGGCACAAAGAACGGGGGAGAAGAATAAACAATGACAAGCATAATCAAACAACATCTACTCAGCACATTAGAAAAAGGATTTAGACTTGATGGAAGAAAAACAGATGAGTACAGAACTGTAACAGTTGAATATGGAATTTCATCAAAAAGTGCAGAAGGGTCAGCAAAAGCAACAATAGGAAATACACAAGTTATAGCTGGAGTAAAAATGGAAGTAGGAAAACCATATTCTGACAAACCAAATGAAGGAACAATAATGGTAAACGCAGAATTACTTCCATTAAGCAATCCAGATTTTGAAAGTGGACCACCTGGAATAGAATCGATAGAATTATCAAGAGTAATAGATAGAGCAATAAGAGAAGGTCATGCAATAGATTTCAAAAAATTATGCATCAAAGAAGGAGAACAAATGTGGACAGTAATAATAGATATCTATCCTATAAACGATGATGGAAATCTTTTTGATGCTGGAGCATTAGCAGCAATGGCTGCAATAAAAGATGCAAAATTTCCAAAAGTAGAAGCAGATAAAGTGGTTTATGGTGAATTAACAAATAAAAAACTTCCAGTAGAAGCATTACCTATGTCTTGTACTTTAATAAAAATAGGAAATCACATAATCGTAGATCCAACAATAGACGAATGGAATTCATCAGATGCAAGACTAACAATGGGCATACTTGAAGACGGAACTTTATGTTCATTACAAAAAGGTGGAGATATGCCCCTTACAATAGAAGAAGTTGATGAAATGGTTTCTATAGCAACTAAAAAAACAAAAGAATTAAGGAAGGTATTAAAATGAATGGCCTTACAAAATACGAAAAAGCTAGAATCATAGGAGCAAGAGCATTACAAATTGCACAAGGTGCAAAGCCTACATTAAAATTAACAGAAGAAGACCTAGAAAAAATGAATTACAACCCAATAGAAATTGCAAAACTTGAACTAGAAAAAGGAGTAATACCTATCTCCATAAAAAGACCAATGCCAAAAAAGGTAGAATAATAAATTATGATAATACAAGAGATAAAATATAACTCTAGATTCTTTTTTAAAAAGCCAGAAATAATTTTAGTAACAGATCAAGGAAAAATAAAACTAGATTTTGAAATAAACAAAGAACAAATAAAAGAACTTAATAGGATACTAGCTGGAACAAAAATAAATAGCCTTCAAGACGTAGAAAAAACAAAAAAAGATTTAGATTCTATAAATAAAGAATTAACAGACAATATACAACTTGCTATAATAAATTCTTCAAAACAAGGCTGGATGATAGTAAACAAAACTACAAAGCAAGTTCCAAGACCAGTATACAGCTTATTAAAAAAAGATACAGGAATAAAAGACTTCTTTGTTATGTCATTAAACTCAAAAAACTTTGATGCAACATTACAGGCATTTCGTGACGTACAATCTAAAATAAATAAAAAACTAAATGGGGAAACCTTAAAAGATGATGAAAAAATAATAAGCCTAATAAAAGAAGCAATAGATGAAATTTATCAAGACCTAGATTTTGAAATAAGAATAGGCGCAGTATTTAATAATTACTCAAATGGAAAATATATTTATTCAGGTAAACAATTAACAGAAGAAGAACAAATAAATTATTTACAAAATCTAATAGACACCTATGATCTACTATATCTCGAAACTCCATTCTATGAAAACAGCACAGAAACATATAAAAAATTCACAGAAGAACATAAGAATATTTGTTTAATCTCAATAAATTCAAGGATAAATGATTATACAAAAGCACTAAATGAAGAACTATGTAATACAATAGTTTACAAATATACAAATATAAAAGATTTTAGAGTTAATATCCAAAACATAAAAGATTATGGAATGAATATTATACTTGAAGGGAATTCAAAAATCGTAAATTTAGCTTCTGGATTCATGATACCATTAATAAAAATAAATGAAAAAAATAGTTCTGAAATAATAAAACAAATAACACAAACAACATTATCAATACAGGAATATGCAACAAAAGAACAAAATGTTTAAATATTAAGAGAATTATAAAATAATATGGTTGATGATATTAATGAAAAAATAAGATTAGCGCAATTAAAACAAGAACAAACAAGGATAAAAGCATTAGACCGCCTATATAAAAATTTACAAGCTATAAATATTATTTATGAAGAAAAATTTGCAAAAAGAATAAAACAAAATACGCCCTATATTTCACAAATGATTGAAAACCAATTAGATTTAGCATTAAGAAATTGCAATCCACAAAGCAAACGACAGGATATTTATGATAAAATAAAAATTATAATTCTTACATTTATAAGTTTATTAAAAACATTACCAGAACAATCTCAAGAATTATTTAAAAATTATCAATCATTTTCTGAAAAAGATTTTGAAATACTTGGAGGATTGTACGGCGGATCAGATGAAGATAGAAAATATTGCGCAGAAGTTGAACCTCATATTCTCTCGAAAAATTTTGATAAAGCAATAGTTGCCGCAAGAAAAATATAAAAGAGAAAACTATATAAACCAATATACGCATTGAAATATATTATCATAAAAAAGGGAGGTGTGATAATTTGGGAGCAGAAAACTTAGTTAGTACAGGAAATTTATTCTTAAATCCATTTCAAGAATTATGGATGAAATTTGTTGGAATATTTCCAAGTATAGTAGTTGCTTTATTGCTTCTAGTTGTAGGTTATTTTATTGCTTATCTTATAGGGCATCTAGTAAGGTGGTTGTTAGATCAAGCAGGACTAGACAAGCACATAAGAGGAACAGGATTCAGCAAACAAATGGGACACACACATTTACCAAGATTATTTGGAGAAATAGTCAAATGGTTCGTGTTTATAATATTCCTAAATGTCGCAGTATCAGTTCTAAACTTAACACAATTAAGTTCACTACTAGACTCATTCGTAAGATGGATACCTAATGTTATAATTGCAATATTAGTATTCTTTGCAGGTGTCGCTTTAGCTTACTTCATAGATATGAAAGTTAAAGAACATACAAGAATGAGAGGCGTATTAGTACTAAGTGGAATATTAAAATTCGTAATATTATTCTTAGTATTAGTAATAGGCTTAAAGCAACTTGGAATAAAAGTCGATGTACTAGAAAATGCATTCCTAATAATTTTAGCAGCAATAGGATTGGGATTTGCATTAGCAACAGGAATAGGACTTGGATTAGGACTAAAACCTGAAGCACATGATTTAGTAAAACGATGGAAAAAAGGAATGTAATATTCCAATTTTTTCTTTTTTAATTTTTATATAATGATAACAAAATATTTATATATCTACAAAAAAAAATTAATATTATGGAAAAAACAACATTAGCACTTCTATCTATTATTTTGGCAGTAGGATTAATCGCTGGAATATTTCTAAGTGAAAGCTTAACTGGAAATGCATTATTTAATTTCAAAAAAACATCACCAATGCAGAAAGAACAAACAATGACAAAAACACAATGTCTTGAAGCATACAGCCCATGGACAGAACTAACATGGGAAGGAGTAAATCTTGATCTTGATACACAAGAAAACACCTTTGAACATCGTGCAGAAATACAATTTTCAAACAAAGACAAATATACAATAAAATTTGCGGAAATAATATTAGGAGATCGTGCAGTAATAAGATTGACAAGGGAGAACAGACCATTGCCTGCAGATATACAATCAATATATCTAACACAAAATGAAACATACAATTATAGACCTCAAAATACAATTAAAACGTTACAAATAAAAGCTAAGCAAGTAATAGATAGTGATGACGACCTACAGGATACAGTAGTAATAGCTTATAGGTTTATATAGTCAAACTATTAATATCTTGCAAAAATTCTATCAAAATTACTTCTAAAGTGAACTGTTAAGTACACCTGAAACTATACTTCCAATAAAATTAGCCTCTACGTATCTTTAATCTCTAATTATATCATCTGATTCTATAGACTCTCAATGTTCTATCAGGATAACTTACAAATATCTCCCATATAATGATCCTCTTCCATAAAAAAAATTTATTAATAAAAAACCTTATAAACACCACGAATTCACAAAATAGCATAGCCAACAAATGCTGAGGCAAAAAATAAGCATATTTTCTCAGTAAAGGCTAAAATAAAAAAAATGACAGAAGAAGCATTAGTACCAACAGATGAATACTTGAAAGTGGGAATACATATAGGAACAAAATTCAGAACAAAAGCAATGCAACCATTCATATATAAAGTAAGAAATGATTCACTAAGTGTTCTAAACGTACAAAAAATAGACGAAAGAATAAGATGTGCAGCAAAATTAATATCAAAATATGAGCCACAAGATATCTTAGTAGTATCAAGAAGAGAAAACGGGTGGACTGCAGTAGAAGAATTTGCAAGATTAACTGGAGTAAAATTCTTTACGGGAAGATATCCGCCTGGAATACTAACAAATCCAAATCTAGAAAATTTTATGGAAACAAAACTTGCATTTGTAACAGACCCATTTCCTGATAAAAACTTAGTTGATGATGCAGCAAAAATAGGGTTGCCTGTAATTGCATTATGTGATACAAATAATGAAGTAAAAGGTGTTGATTTAGTTGTACCCTGTAATAATAAAGGAAAGAAAAGTCTTGGATTAATATTTTGGATACTAGCTAGAGAGTATTTAAAATCAAGAGAAATAATAAAAACAAATGAAGAATTCAAAGGAAAACTAGAAGACTTTAGCCCTGAATAAATTTCAATTTCTTCTTATTTTATGTAATATAATGTGAATAATCTATAAAAAATGCCAAAAAAACAGCAAAACATTTAAATATTTCTACAAACTCCCAATATACGATGGTACTTAATGATAAAATGACCGTAATGCAAGTACGGCCACACTATTCTATTGTTTATCAATTCAAACCCATAGTAAAATTAGAAAAAAAGAATGTTAAAACACAGGATGATTTTAAAAAATTTGTGAAAGATATGTCGATGAATTGGAAAGATGGAGATTACTTTTTAAAATGTAGCCAAGGAACATTTGCATATTTCAATATCAAAGGAAGCAGAGTTAAATTAAATAAAAAATCAAAAATGGGAAAAGAATATGTTTGTTGGCAATATTTTACTGATACAAAAAGGTAAAGTATATAAACCAGTATATATGTTAGTATAAAATTAAAAGGGTGATATGTTGAAAATTAATAAAAAAATTATTGTAACAATTCTTATATTATTACTATCTTTAGCTTCAATAACGTTTGTATTAGCAAATTTTGATTTTGGAGTTCATGGGCCTGTAATTTTAATAACAGCAATAAATGGTGTAATAAATAATGGAATATCTCCAACAGCAGGAAACTTAACGAATACAACAACTACAAGGCCTTATTTCAATATCAGTATTTCAGGATCTAACTCTTCATATATTGTAAATCTAACATTCCAAACACACGGAGAACTTATTAATTATACAAATCAGACTATAGGACATAATTTATCGTATATAGACGGGAATATTTTATCTCCTTATGGAAACCAAACAATATATGCAAATCAAACGTTAGCTGATGGATTATATACTTATATATTTAATGCAACAAATTACACAACATATTTATATGGAAATATTTCAACAAGACTTTCAATGATAATAGATACATCAGCACCAAATATTTCATATCAATCACCAACACTTGCAACAGTAGCATATACCCCTGAAAAAAATATTATGATAAATGTAACAACAAATGATACTTATATAACAACACCTTCAGCAGCACAAGTAAGTGGCGGATTTGTATCATTTGAATTACATAATGGTAGTGGATTATTAAATAGAACAACGTTCTTAAGAAATGTATTCACAGAAAATTTAATACACCCGCAGAGTATAAATATCACACAAGCAAAACCAGATGATCTTAAAGATGGAACTTATACTTATAATGTTACAGTTAATGATAGCTTAGGAAATTCAATAATATTAACAAGTAGAACAATAATAATAGATACAGTAGCGCCAACAATCACAGTAACATCAAGTAAAGGAACAAGCTTTGAATTAGGACAAGCAACAACATTAACATGTACAGTTACAGAAACCAATAAAAAATCAGGATCACTAAAAATCATTGAGAGTATAAGTGAAACAACACTATGTTCCGGAGCATCAGGATGTAGTGCAACATATACCCCAACAGGAACAGGAGGTAGAACCGCGAGTTGTACAGCAGATGATCAACTTAATAGATCAATTACTACAACATTAGGATTAACAGTCACATCTTCAGGAAGTGGTGGCTCTTCAGGTGGAGGGGGTGGAGGCGGAGGAGGAAGCAGTAGAACACTTACTACAGAAACAGTTGCACCTTCAACACCAGTAAATTTCGCATTAAGTAATGCAGATATTGGAGTAGACTCAGTAAGTTTTACAACAAACGTACAAGTATCAGGAGCAAAAGTAACAGTAACAAAACTTACAGAAAAACCTGTAAGCATTACAGCTACACCAACACCAAAAGTTTACAAATACTTTGAAGTAAATAAACAAAACTTTGAAAATTCACAAATAGCAAGTGCAAAAATTTCATTTATAGTATCAAAAGAATGGTTAAGTGAAAACAAAGTAAATAAAGAAAATATAATATTATATAGATTTGATGAAAAATGGACAGCATATACTCCAAGTGTAAAATCAGACACAGCAACAAATGTGATATTTGAAGCAACAGTGCCTGGATTTAGTACGTTTGCAATTGGAATTAAAGAAACAACACAACAAGAAGAAACATTACAGACTACAGATACAAGTACTGAAACAGATACACAAGTAGGAGAACAAACAGATGAACAAGAAGGCAACAAATTAGCATGGATTATAATAATAATTATAACGATATTTATAGTATTAGTAATATGGTTAGTGAAAAGTAAGAATAGTAAAGGAAAACAGTATAGACCTGGGAGATGAAAAACTACACGAAAAACTATTTTATTGCAAGTTTAATAATAATAGGATTAATAGCATTTTCAGTATTCAACTTTGAACCAACAGGACAAGTCTTAAAAAATTCTAATGAAAAGACTGGATCTATTTATGTTTTAACTACACCTCTAGGTGCAGAAGTTTTTGTTGATGACACATTTAAAGGAATAACACCGATACATATGAATTATATAGGATATGGCATTCATAATATTAGAATAGAGAAAAATGGATATATGACAGAAGAAAGAACAATAAAGATGAATCAAAATAAAAGACCATTAAAAATTGAAGTTACATTAAAACCAGAATTGTAAAAAATTTTAGTAAACTATATAAATAAGAATATAAACAGATTACTTAAAGAGGTGTGATAATAATTGAGATACGCGAGAATAATTTCATTCATTTCTTCTAAAGGAGGAGTGGGAAAAACAACAACAGTTTCAAATTTAGGGCTAATATTAGCAAAAGAATACAAAAAAAAAGTATTATTAATTGATGCGAACTTATCTAGCCCGAATTTAGCATTACATTTTGGATTCACAAAACCGCATTATACATTACATGATGTTCTAGAAGGTAAAGCAAAAATACAAAAAGCAATATATGAGCACATAAGCGGGTTACATATACTGCCTGCATCAATAATGTCAAGAAAAGTAGATGGTTCTAAACTAAAAAAATATATTTCTGGATTAAGAACATTTTATGATGTAATACTAATAGATTCAAGTCCCTCATCAAATAAAGAAATGAGTTCAGCGATAGAGAGCTCAGATGAAACATTTATTTTAACAACACCGGATCATGTAAGCCTTGCCAGTACATTAGCTTCAATAAAATCTGCAAAACAAAAAAAGACATACGTCTCAGGTATAATAATAAATAAATCAAGAGGAAAGAATTATGAACTAAATTTAGATCAAATACAAGAAACAACAAAAATGCCAGTAGTAAGTGTTTTACATGATGATGAAAATTTAATAAAAGCAGTATCAAAAAGTATTCCAGCAGTAGCATTATTTCCAGAAAATGATTCGGCTATTTCATACAAAAAACTTGCAGCAGCAATAATAGGTGAAAGATATACAGATAAAAGAATAAAAACACAATTAAAGTCACTATTCACAAAAAGATTAAGTCAGGATGAAGTAAATAGGGCTATAGTTATGGTAAGCCATTATTAATAAGCTTTATAATAATTTTTAATTTAACAAATATATGAATATGCCAAAAATATTAGTTGGGGGGCCAATATCCTCACATCATGAATATTGTACAGATAGGTATATAGAATCATTAAAAAATTTAGATTATCCAAATTATGACATATTATTAATAGATAATACTGACTCTGATGAATTTTATAATAAAATAAAAGATAAAATAAATGTAATAAGAGCAGGACAAAAATTCAAATCAATAACACAAAGAATGGTATATTGCAGGAATATGATGCGGAAAAAAGTACTTGAAGAAAATTATGATTACTATTTTGATATAGATCAAGATGTTATAGTACCAAAAGATGCAATTAAAAAATTAATAGCACACAATAAAGAGGTTATAACCGGGGTGTATTATAATTATACAAAAGAAGGAGAAAAAATGCCCATATTGTGGGCCCCTTTTAGTGAAGAAGAACAGGGAGAAATAATTAAAAATAAAGAAAAAATAAGAATAGAAAACTTAGGACTGTATGATTCTCTAATAAAAGCTAACTGGAATTTTAAAAAATTAAATAAACAAATAAAAACAGAAGAAGTTGAAGGAGAAAAGTTAATAGAGATAAGAGCATGCGGTACTGGATGTTTAATGATACATAGAAACATATTAGAAAGAATAGAATTCAAAGAAAATTTTGAAGGCGGATATGATGATGTTCTGTTCTGCAGTGATGTATGGGAAAAATTAGATAAAAAAATATATTGCGATACAAGTGTGAAATGTGATCATTTAACAAAAGAAAGACCTTGGTTTTGGGCAAAAGTTAATAATAAATACTTTATTGCATACGGAGTATAAAATGTTAGTAAAAATACTTGGTATCGTTGATTTGTTTATAGTTATAGGTATTATTATCTCTTCAATGCTTTCACCGAATATAATAGTTATTTTTGCATTATATCTTATGCTTAAAGGCCTTATCTTTGCTATTATAGGAGATAAAATGAGTTTAATAGAGTTAATGATTGGCTTTTATGTTTTATCACTCACATACGGAATATCGCATTGGATAATAACCACATTAGTTGTTATTTATTTATTACAAAAAGGAGTTGTTTCAATATTTAGCTGATTTATCAACAAGCTGAATATCTTTAATAATATAAATTCCATTATTTTCCGATTCCATTAACTTATCAGCAGAAACAATTTTCAATTTTTTCTTAAACATGGGCGCATTCAATACAATAGATTCGAACTCGCCACCCTCTCCAGCGCTATTTATACCTTTAGAATTTTTAAGTTTTATTAATTCTTCAACAGCATTATTATCTATTTTTCTTCCAAGCCATTTTTCCCCCAAACCATCAGCAGCAATTTTAACAATAATAACTTCAAAATCATTATAAATTAATTCTCTTAATTCATCTTCTTGACTTTTATGCCATAAAGGGGAAAAAACTTTTAATCCCAAATCTTCACAAACTCTCTCTATACGATCTCTTTGATATGTTGAAAATAAAGCGCCAGTAACAATTCCATTTATTTTATATTTATTTTTAGCTAAAACTAAAACTTTTTTTAGATCATTTAATTCTATTTCTTCCTCTCCTTTAGTATCTAAAGTGATTAATGGAATATTTAGTGCTTCAGATTGTAAATTAAGAACATTAATATTCGGATCTTGAAACATGAAAGAGTCCTTATTATCGGGCTTTAAAGAAATTAAACAAGAAATATCATAATTTTTCATTTTCATAATATGCATAGCATAACAACTATCTTTACCAGAACTAAATAAGACGCCAAGTTTTAGATTAGGCTTAGGATAAAAACTAAATAAA
>Ga0209542_10010363_pt1 | contig 16841 bp, 19 predicted proteins | sample RifCSPhighO2_01_FD_184028 | JGI IMG/M metagenome (GOLD analysis project Ga0209542, IMG submission 184028) | Soil microbial communities from Rifle, Colorado - Rifle CSP2_plank highO2_0.1 (SPAdes) (version 2) | ecosystem: Environmental > Terrestrial > Deep subsurface > Rock core/Sediment ...
TTTTAATTAAATCTTTTTTTACAGTTGGAAATGGTTTTTTAGAATTGTAATAATGTATATTACACGTTTTGTTAAATACAATTTCTATTAAACCATAGTAATTATGATACAGAAAAGTTAGAGGGTATAATTATCTTAAAACCTTTGTTATTTGTGCTTTGCTGATTAATTATTCAGAGTGTAGACTAAGATTAAAGATGTTATTATTTAATTATGTGTGCAATTAAGCAGAAGTCATTTTAGTTTATAGAATAACAAAAAAATATTTAGTTTGTATAAACAATTAAGTTTTCAACAGCTTCAGTTATGTCTTTTACATAATTTATTGTTTCTTTTGGCATTTTCTCAATTTCCCAATTGTTTTTCCTTAGTTTTGTCGGACCTGCATTGTATGCTGCAAGAATCAATGATAATTTTCTTTCTTTGGTTAATGATTCCCATTCAGGGTGCTTTTCTTCCAAAAAATCTTCAAGATATTCAAGGTAATTCACTCCCTTTTTTATGTTTTCTACGGGATTAAAAACATTTGGGTAGAAATTTTTTTTTGGTTCTATTTGATTCCAAGCTATCTCTTTTAAACCCATAAGACCAATAGCATTGGATTTGCTAACTGCTCTGGCATTCCAGCCTGATTCTTTTTCAATTATTGTATTTACAAGATAATCATTTATAATTTCTGAACCAATTCCAACACATTCCCTTATTATTTTTTGATAATTTATTGTTTTAGGGTGAGTATAAGATTCGCTTTTCTCTAATCTTTTTTCAGGAATCAGTTGTGGCTCGGCTGTTATTTCTTCAAGAGATATTCTTTTTGTGTTTAATCTAGGAATTTCTGCAAAAGAATATGCTCCATAAGCAATAAGCCCAGCTAAAACAGGAGCAATTGCATACTTATTTATGTTTTTTTTAATTTTTTTGTATTTCATTTTCTGTGAAATTTTTTTAGCCTTTTTTTCTAAAAGAAAAACATATTTAAACCTTTCGTTATGTTCAATTTTGTTTGAAGAAATCAAATTTATATAAATCAAACCTTAAATTCTAACATAAAAATATAATAAGAGAGAATTTACACTCATTTACATTCGCTTTACAGTTAGTATAAATTTATAAAATCTTAAGTTTGGTTATGGGCTTAATAAAATATATAAATACATAAATCCTTATTATGATTAATCAAGAAAATGAAAAGAGGAATTAAAAGAGGACTATCAACTATTGTAACATCATTAATATTAATCTTACTTGTGTTGGTTGCAATAGTAATTGTCTGGATTGTTATAAGAAATATAATTTCTGGCGGGGCTGAAGAAGTTGACATAGGAAAATTTACAATTAGTTTAAGTATTGAGAGTGTAAAAGTTGATGGAGAAATGATTGACATTAAAATTAAAAGAAATCCTGGAAAAGGGGAGATGACAAGCATAAAATTTATGCTTAAAAATGACACTGACTCTGTTATTGTTATTAAAAACGTAAGCTTGAATGAACTTGAATCAAATATCTTTAGCATTAATATGACTTTTGAAGGAATCAGCAATGTAAAGGAGATTTCAATGTATGCTGTTACAAAAACAGGCACAGGAAAAGAGGTTTCTGGAATTGAACACAATTACAAAATTAGTAGCAGTTCATCTTCTAGTAGCGGAGGGCCATGCACGCCTGCAACTTACTATGCAGATGCAGATGGAGATAGTTATGGAAATGCAACAAATACAAATATGACATGTCTTATACCGGGATGGTTGGCTGATAATACAGATTGCAATGATGCTGATGTTAATGAACATCCTAATCAAGTATGGTATAATGATCAAGATAAAGATAAATATTCTAATACTACCACAATTACACAATGTAATAGGCCTGCAAATTATAATGTTACTACTGAATTGATTGGAACAAATGACTGTGATAACAATAATGCTGCTGTAAATCCAGGAGCAACAGAAATATGTAATGGCATAGATGATAATTGTGTTAATGGAATTGATGAAGGATGTGGTGGTTCTCTACAATGCAATGATACTATAGATAATGATGCTGATGGATTAATTGATTACCCTAATGATCCTGGATGCACATCAATAATAGATGATGATGAATCAGATGTGACTTTTTTAAAAACTTGGCTTGGATTATTAAGCTGGTGGAGATTTAATGGAGATATTAATGATGCAATGGGAATAAATAATGGAACATGCACAAATTGCCCAACATACAATTCAACTGGAAAATTCTTAGGTGCTTATGATTTTGATGGAGTAAATGATGGTATCATTCTGCCTGATTTGAAAGTGTTTGGAAGTAATATAACTAATGGAACTTTCAGTGCTTGGGTTAAAATGAATATTGCTGGTTCAGGGGCTACTACTTGCGGTGATAATGGTAAAGACCATCCAATATTTAGAGCTTATGTTAGCTCTTCAACCAATCTTCAATTTTTTTATGATGGAAGTTCAAGCGCTATGTGGACATACTACACAAAGAGTGGGGGTTTAACAAATCAAGTAAGTTTAAAATGCATAAATGAAGCAGATGCTGAAAATTGGAATCATCTTGCAATAACATGGGATGTTAATGGTTCAATTAACTTGTATAAAAATGGTGCACTAAGAAACAGTTCAATTAGTTCATTGAGTTTTTCAGGAAACCCCACATATATAATAGGTTCAGCTTCATCAACATATTTACGTGGAACAATAGACGAAGCAATGGTGTTTAATAGAATCTTGAATTCGACTGAAATTCAAACTTTGTATGGATTGAACTTAAGCTCATAATTTAAATAGAGATAAATTAAGTTATAAATTAAATATGTACATTTTTCTAAAGTTTTTTGATATTAATTATTAAAAAAATCTACAGGGTAATGAGTAGCTAATTATATTTTAAAAGATTCTTAAGTTCTATATGAATTTAACAATTCACTAACTTTTATAAATATGCATTATTTATTTTATCCATGAAAATACTCACACTTCACACAGATTACATAAAGTTCAAGCCGCTAAAAAAAGCCCTGAAAAATATAGCTGACTTGTCTGAGAAAGAGAAAAAAGAAAGTATAGTGAATAATGCTCTTGTAGTGTTAACTGCTGTTGAAAAAGGAGACGCAGATGTTGAAGAAATAGTAAAGAAGCTTATAGAAAACATTAAAGATGTTGCAGAACAGGTTAAAACAAAAAATATAGTTCTTTATCCTTATGCTCATCTTTCAAGTGACTTAGCATCTCCTGAACTCGCACTGGAAGTTTTAGAAAAAGCAGAAAAATCCCTGGAAAAAATGCTGGGGTTTAAAGTTACAAGAGCTCCTTTTGGTTATTACAAAGAGTTAGAATTTAAGGTTAAAGGGCATCCATTGTCTGAATTAAGCAGAGAAATAACAATAAATAAAGGAGAAAAAATTAAAGAAAGGAAATATGATTCAAAGATAAAATCTAAGGGAAAAGATAGTTATTTAATATTAACACCAGAAGGAAAAGAGTTTGAAGTAAATAAATATAAATTTAAAGACAGCGAGGAAAATTTTAAGATGCTTGTTGAAAAAGAGGCAATGAAAAAAGGACTTTCTGGAGGAAAAGAACCAAAGTTCATCAAATATGCTAAACAATTCCAGATAGAGTGGGAGCCGATGTCTGATAAGGGACATATGAGATATGGGCCTTCTGGAAGTCTGATGTTTAATTTAATTTCAGACTATTCTGAAAAAATAGCAAAATCCTTTGAAATACCTGTATATTCTGTTAAAGGAACAAACATGTTTAATCTTAAGGAGAAAGCAGTTAAAGAGCATGCAGATTTGTTTGGAGATAGACTTTACTCAATAGAATTTGATGACAATAAGTTTGTGTTAAGGTATGCTGCATGTCATCAGCAGTTTGCAATGATTAAAAATTGGAATATAAGCTATAAAAATATTCCGTTTGGTGCTTTAGAGATAGCTGACTCTTATAGATTTGAACAAGCAGGAGAATTATTATTAGCATTTAGGACAAGAAGAATGGATATGCCAGATTTGCACATTTTTTGCAGAGATTTTGATGAATCAAAAGAGTGGTTCATAAAAATTCACAATAAAATATATGAAGAAATATACAGAATTAACGATGATTATGAGATACTTTTTAATTTTTCCTCAAAAAAGAATTATGAAGATAACAAAAAATGGGTTCTATCTTTGTTAAAAGACAAGAAGAAAAATGCGCTTCTTCATTTTTATCCAGAGGGAATTAATTATTATTGGACATTCAATATAGAATACATGGTGATTGATGAATTAAAAAGACCAAGAGAAATAGCAACAGTGCAAACAGATGTTGGAAATGCAAAAAGATTTGATATAAGATACAAAGACAAAGACAACACCAACAAATATCCAATCATACTTCACACCGCTATTCTTGGGACAATTGGCAGGTATATCTTTGCTCTATTGGACAATATTGTTAGAAAAGAAAATAAAGGAGAAATTCCCCAATTACCTTATTGGCTTTCTCCAACACAAATTAGATTTTTGCCAATCTCCGATAAATATAATGAACATGCGATTAAATTAGCTGAAGATTTCAACAATCGTGGGATAAGGGCAGATGTTGATGATAGAATTGAATCAAGCAGCAAAAAAATAGTTGATTCTGAAAAAGAGTGGGTCCCCTTTACAGTATTTGTTGGCGAAAAAGAAATCAAGGAGAATTTGTTTGTGTTAAGGACAAGAGGTAAAAAAACTCTTGATAAAGTTTCCAAAGAAATTTCAATATCAAATTTGAGAAAAGAGCAAGGAGAAATGCCATGGAGAGATTTACCCTTTCCTGTTTTATTGTCTAAAAGGCCTGTGTTTGTTTAAAATGAACACAGATGATATAAAGTCAAATTTATAATTCTTTTCCACCAGTCTTTTACGAGTGGTTCGTTGACATAATATCTATTAATAAGCAAATAAGTTATAGGCTACATCTTCAGTTAATAACACTTACAATTATAATTTATTTTATATATTAGGTTACTCCTTACATAATCTCTCTTTTATTATTTAATTAATAATTTTAACTTCTTTCTGAAACAAAACAATTATAAACTTTAATTATGAAAAAACTTTATGAACCTTCAATTTTACCTTGAAAAGCTTAAGAATTCAGATGAGTTCAAGAAGTTCAAAAAAGAAAACCCAAAGGCTTACTTGTGCAGTTGTTTTTTTATTATTGATGAAGAAAATAAGAAAAAACCTGATAATAAGCAACATCTGGATTTTTATGTTCCTTCAAATAAAAAAATGTTCAGCTTTCAACTGGAAGACGAAGGCAAGAAAAATGAACTTGAATTTAAAGGTGATAAAGCTCCTGAACAAATTTCCTTAGACATTGATTTTGATATCAGTGATATTGGGAAAATAATTATCAAGAGAATGAAACAAGATAAAATAAACAATATAATAAAAAAAATAATCTTTTCTTTCCAAAGAGTTGATGAAAAAGACTTTATTATTGCAACAGTATTTATCTCTGGATATGGTTTGATAAAAGCTGACATTGATATTTCAAAGATGGAACTAACTTCTTTTGAAAAAAAATCTTTTTTTGACATGATTAAGGTTGTGAAGAAAGAGTAATATTCTATTATAACAATTTTTATAAATAAATAATTAATCCATATACTATGCAAGAATTATCAAGACTAACTCTTGGAGAAAAACCTAATCTAGAAAAAGGAGTTTCTGAATTACAGATAATGAAATTAGAAAAGGTTAGATTTAAGGTTTGTTCTAATAAGTTTGGAGATTTTATTAAATTAAAATCACCTGAATGAATATCAAAATCTTTGAAGATAACAAAGATTTATAGTAGTAATATGTTATCTTCTAGAAATAAGATTCTTGAAGCTATTAATGAGTATCTGGAAATAAAAGAGTTATACTTGACAAAGATTAATTTCTACCCAAAAAAAATATTTGGGTTAATTACTCCATCAATAGAAGGAATTCTTTATAAAAAAGACAGCATTGATGATTAGATTTTTTATTATGGTTTCCCAGCAACAAACACAATATTAACATCTGATTCAATTTTCTTTTTTATCCTAAAACCGCATTTCTCGAATAAATTATAAATTTCTTTTTCTTCAAACAAATAATAATATCTCAAACCTTTGTCTGTCCAACCAACATATTTTTCTTTTTTCTTGTAATTTTTAAATCTCTTGCTTTTTTTGTTCCAAACAGCAATTAGTGCTTCTGTTTTTGGCTTTAAAACTCTGTAAATCTCCTTGACAACCTTTTTTTGGTATTTTGGCTTGATGCAGTGAATTGCTGCAATGCAAATTGCAGAATCAAAAAAATTATCCTTAAAAAGAAGTTTTGTTAAATCTGATTGAAATGTATTGATTTTAATCTTGAGTTTTTTTGCTTTTTTTTCTGCTAAATCAAGCATTTTTTCAGAAAAATCAATCAAATACCACTCTAAATCATCATTTTTGATAAAATTTCTTCCGCTACCAGAACCTAAATCAAGGATTTTTCCCTTTTTTGATTTTAAGAATTCTTCAACTCCTCTTCCTTGAGATTTTTTGAATTTATGCCATTCTTCTGCTATGTTATCCCAAACTTCTTGCTGTGATTCTCTTTGTTCCATATTATACTTACTGTAATTAACTTTTTATATATTAACTTTAATGAGCTAATATGTACAAATATTTGATAGAAAAATTAAGGAATATGAAAAATGAGCAAAAAGATTTATATGAAATTACTATTAATGTTGAAACTGCTAAATACAGCTATTGTAGTGAAATAATTTTGCTCGTTATGTTTTTGAGTCATCTTGCAAAATCACCTACCTTTAACCTTAACTACTGAAAAACCAAGTCATTCCCCCTCAAACTCGACAATTGAAAACACAGGGTATTTAGAGATTTTTTCTTTTCCTTTTAAATCTGGAATATCTATAATAAAACCACATCCAATAATTTCCCCCCCTAATTTTTCAATTAATTTGCATGATGCTGCTGCTGTTCCGCCAGTTGCAATTAAATCATCAATTAAAAGAACTTTCTGCCCTTGCTTTATTGCATCTTTGTGGATTTCTACTGTATCTGTTCCGTATTCAAGCTGATACTCATGATTAACTGTTTCATGAGGGAGTTTTCCTTTTTTCCTTATTGGAATAAAACCAACCCCTAATCTGTCTGCTAAACCCCCACCAATTATAAATCCTCTTGCCTCGATTCCTGCAACAACATCTATATTTTTATTTTTGTATCTGTTATAAAATATATCCATAATCTTTTTCATACCATCTTTATCTTTAAATAAGGTTGTCACATCCCTGAACACTACTCCTGGTTTTGGAAAATTAGGGATTGTCCTTATCTTGCTTTTTATCAACTCCTTTTCTCTTCTAGAAATCTCTTCTTTAGATATTTTTTCAATAACCCTATTCAATAACTTCTTAACATTATCTGAATTCTGCTCCATTACTCTCTCTATTTCTTCCCAAGTCACTGGTTTTTCTGTTCTCTTCCAGCAGTCATAATCAGTCGCCATTGCTATAACAGCATACTCAACATCTGTTTCTTTTGCTAGGATTGCTTCTGGAGATGTAGACATGTTTATCACATGGGCAAATTCCCTAAACATAAAACTTTCAGCTCTTGTGGAAAATCTTGGGCCCTCAATTGTTATTATAGTTCCTATCTTATGATGTTTTAAATTTAAATCCTCACACGAGTCTATAATCAATTGCCTTAAATATTCAGAAAAAGGCTCTGCAAGGCTTACATGCTTAATTCCATTCTTAAAATCATCAAAAAAAGTCGTCTTCCTGTGTTTTGTGAAGTCTATAAATTGATTTGCTATTACAAAATTCCCAGGCATGATATTTTCTCTAAGGCTTCCAACAGCAGTTGTCGCTAAAATGTATTTGCATCCAAGATGGGCAAGAGCGTATATATTCGCCCTGTTGTTTACATGAGTAGGTGATGTTTCATGGTTTTCCCCGTGTCTTGAGATAATAAAAACTTCAACACCATTAAAAATACCTTTTCTTATTTTACTGCTCGGTTTTCCATAAGGCGTTTCTATGTCTAATTCATCAATATTCTGCAAGATATCTCCTTTTTCCAGTCCAGAACCACCAATAATTCCGATTTTCATCTTAACTTGAAAGGATTATAATTTTGTTTAATTAAATTTTTTAATGGGAGAAATAGGTTTTCAGGAAGTTTGTTCCATTTATACCATTTCCATTTTTCAAATTCATCATTACTAATTTTTGGTTTGCCTCTAAAATAATATGCTCTAATAAACAAAGTCACATAATGTTTTTTCTCTTTATAAAAAAAATCATTAGTAATTGCGCTTGGATTACTGTCTATTAATTTATAATTTTTTTCTTCTTTTAAGTTTGTTTCTTCAAGAACTTCTCTTTCAGCACATTCCAGAAATTGCTCAAATTTTTCAAGATGCCCCCCAGGAAAACTCCAAGTTCCATCACCATGAGCATTTTTTCTTTTTCCAAGAAGAACTCTTTGTTTTTCAAAATCCATAAGAATTACTCCTAATCCTATTTTTGGCCTTTGTTTCATAAATCTCTTATTGCAAAAGATTTTATAAGGATTTTTACAGTCTGTAACATACATTTCTTTTAAAAACATGTTGTTAGTATAATCATATTTAATAACAGAAAAAGGCAAATCTTTGCATGAGATTTTGGTATCTTGTTTATCCAGAAGCTAGAGAAAAATTAAAATCCCTTAGTTTAGAGGATAGAGTAAACAATGCAAAGAAAAATGAAAATTTTCCTTATCTTGGAAGCTATGTACACAAGGATGATTTGAAAGCATGGATTAAAGATATGCATAGTAAAGGAGTATACACAAGGTTTCCAAAAGATGAACTTGAAAACTACAAAAAAAAATTAGACAAAATATTTCAAAATTTAGATAAAAGTTTTTGGGAGGTTAAAAGAAATTCAAAAATAATAAAAGAAAAAGTAGAAATAGAGGATTTATTGCTAATGACAGGATGTGTGTCAGATCTTGTATTGAGGCCTAATGAAATATGGGATTATAAAAAATACGGATTTGATTCTCTTGTTGGTTTTACCGGAGCTGTTGGAGCTGAAATATGGAGAATTTTTCATGGGAATAATAAGGAGTATAGGGATAGTTATGATTGGAATTCAAAGTCTAAAGAGGAAAGGGAATATTTAAATCAAATCACAGGAAGCACACATTTTGATTTAAGAGTGTATAAAACAGATATAACTTCTGATGAAACCCTTGACCCTATTGGAAATAGAGTTTTATACAGGCCAGAATTATTTGCAGACAAGCAAATTCTTGCAGGATATCATTCTGTTGAAGGAAGCATGTTAGTATCAGTATTAAAGTATGCTAAACAACTTAATTTAGAACTTTCTTGTTTAGAGGATAATGCAGAAAAACTTCTTGAATGGGCTCACTCACTTAGACAGAGAGGAGGTGGTTGTGCAGAACATTTTGGAGGATATGATTATGAGTCAGATTTATTTTTTACTAGCTTCAATTTTGACATTCCTGTTTTAGATGAAAAATCAGAAACTAAAAGGAGAACTCCTTTTAGTGTTGGAACAGCAGAAGGTGGGGCATATGAAGTATACATAAACCATGATAATAACTTAGTATTTTTTTATACAAACTTAAAAGAAAAGAATGAAAAAAAAGATTTAACAATATCTTTTCAGCCAGAAGATTCAGAGCATTTGATTAAAGGACTGATATATCAGTCTGCAAACGGAGTAGGAAGAACTTCTGCAAATCAATTAATAAATATAATTGAGTATTATCTTTCTAATAAGTTAAATAAAAAATAATAAAAACCCTTTTTCTTAGAAGTCCTAGGAAGTGATGAAACTATTACATAATTTATTATTTTACAATCTCACCTAAAAGATTAACAAAGTAATACTTAGCTCGTATAAGACAAGGTTCTTTAATAAGTGTTATATTTAAATAAAATTCTGGATTATATGTTGCTTCGATAAAACGTTCTTGGAATTCTTTTGGAATGTTTGTTTTTACTAATAACTTAAAAGTTGATTGTTTATACATTTCAAATGCTTTTTCTATTAATTTATTATTCTCTTTTTCTGTAAATTCGTTAATTTTATATTTAAGAGATTTATATAAATTCATTTTTTTGTAATAAGAAATACTTTTAAAAATATTATTGCACTCAAAAATTTATGTTAAAACCCCTTTCAAATGAAATTAGAAAACCAACTAGAACTATTTCAGGTATTACTCCTGTAGCAGTAATGTTGCCTCCAAGAAAATGTAATCATGGTATTTGCATTTATTGCCCTGATTTAAATGTTCCGCAGAGTTATACTCCTAAATCTCCTGTTGTTATGAGGGCAAAAGAAGTTAATTATGATGCTTATGAACAGGTTAAGGCAAGAATAAAGGCATTTCAAGTTATGAATCATTCCACAGATAAAATTGAACTTATAATAATGGGAGGAACTTTCTTGCAATACTCAAAAAAATTCCAGTACGAATTCATTAAAAGATGTTATGATGCACTAAATAATCAAGAATCAAAAAATTTAGAGCAGGCAAAAAAATTAAATGAAACTTCTAAACACAGGTGTGTTGCTTTGTGTATTGAAACACGCCCTGACACATGCTTAGAAAATGATATTAAAAAAATGTTGGAATTTGGAGCAACAAGAGTTGAATTAGGGGTTCAAATAATTGATGATGAAATCTATAAAAAAATAAACAGGGGGCATTCAGTCAAGGATGTTGCTGATGCAACTAAAAGACTTAGGGATGCTGGGTTTAAAATTGGTTATCATATAATGCCAGGACTATTTGAGAGTAGCCAAGAAAAAGACATTAAGTTATTTAAAAAACTTTTTTCAGACGAAAGATTTAAGCCAGATCAATTGAAAATTTATCCATGTCAAGTTATGCCAAGTTCAAAACTTGAAGACTTTTATTGGAAAGGAAAATATAAACCTTACACAAAAGAACAAACTGAAAAAATTATTATAGCTATGTTAAAAATTGTTCCAAGATATTGCAGAGTTATGAGAATAATGAGGGAAATTCCTCCTGAATATTTGGTTGCTGGAACAATAAAAATTGATTTAAGAAAAGAAATTGAAGAAAAATTAAGGAAAAATCGCAAAAAACTTAAAGAGATTAGATACAGGGAGATTGGCTTTGCTTTAAGAAACAAGAAAAATAATATTGATAAAAACTTAAAGTTAAGATTTACAATATATGAGGCATCTAAGGGCACTGAATATTTTTTAGAGATAACTAACAAAGATGATATTTTGTTTGGTTTGCTGAGGTTAAGGATATTTGATAATAGAGCGATTATCCGTGAGTTGCATATTTACGGGCAGGCAGTTAACATAGGAGAAAAATCAAAAAAAACACAGCAACATAAAGGGCTTGGAAAATGGCTTATGCAAGAAGCAGAGAAGATAGTAAGAAAAAACAAAATAAAAAAACTGGAAATAATAAGTGGTGTTGGAGTTAGGGAGTATTACAGAAAGTTAAATTATTATCTTGAAGATATCTATATGACTAAAAAATTGTAATTTATGAACTAAACAATGAAGATGTATATTAGTAATTAATAATAAAAAATAAAAAAGTGTTAAACTTAACAAGCAATAGTACATAACGAGCCTTTCAGAGTTAACAGTTAATGTGAAAAAAATTAAGCTAATATGCATCAGTTTTATAATTAATAAATAATAAAATAATGCGAGAATTGAAGTGTAGATTTTTGTACTAAAATTTAAGATTTACTTTTCATAAATTAATCTTACTTTATTCTTCTCTTTCAAATCTCATTTTTTTAAATCCCTTTATTAAATGAGTTCTTTTTTTAACTGAATTGTAAATATGCTCTAATTCTTTTGTTTTAAGCTCAATTATGCCAGAAGAGTTTTTTCCTCTGAAACCTATTGATATAGACTCTTTTTTAGGATGCATAAAATCTTCGTTTACTATTACTTCTTTAACATCTCCTGAAGTTTCTAACCTCACGATTCCATCTTGATTTTGTTTTTTAATTTTAATCTGCATTTTATTGCATTGAAAAGACAGCAAGAATATTTAAGGATTTATATGATTAAAAGATGTTTTTATAGGATATTTTAAACAGAAACGCTCCACGATTAGTTAACATAAAGTTAAACTTTACCCCTAAAATTGAGGAGTTGGTAAAAATTCATGTTAAATTGAAAAATTCTTTTCTAACTTTTTCAAATGTTTTTTTATTTAATTTTGCTAATTTCTTTTTTATTATATTTTTATCTAAAGTAAATAATTTATCAATTTTAATCCTACTTTTTACAGGTATTTGTCCTTTTTCTAAATTATTATCATCTATTAATATAGAATACTTTGTGTCTTTAAGAAAAGAAGTAATTCCACAGGTTATAACATCATTTGAGGAGGTATTATCAATATCTTTTGATAATACTAATACAGGCCTTTGTTTTATACTACTTAAATCTGAAAAAGGAAAAGGAACAATCAATATTTCACCCTGTTCATACATCATTCCACACCTCATCCTCCTTATTATTCCATAATTTTTTTGCAACCCTTTCAGAATGTTTTAATAAATCTCTAAAATCATCTCTTTTAATTTTTTTAATCACAATAGAATTATCATCTTGAGTTATGAATAATTCGTCTCCTTGTGAAATATTTAAAGAATTTCTTATTCTAACAGGAAGTGAAATCTGTCCCTTATCAGTAACTTTGATTATTTTAGTCTCCATATAAAAGTAAGGATTTCCTTACTTATAAACTTTTTGGTTAATAAACGTCCCATTGACCCAGAGATTAGAAAATCTCTGGGACATTCAAAACAAATATATTTTGAAGTAATTCTAACTCAGGGAAATATTTTTGAATTTTCAGTATTAGAAATCTCGGTGAAAATGCTATCTACGATAGCATAACCGCCCCCATCGAGATTCGAACTCGAGTCACCACCGTTCTCCAAAAGAGATGGTTGCATTAAGATGCATAGACCTTGTCTCTCATCGAGATGTGATCACCTCTCCTCTGTTTTTGAAATTTTTGAGAGGGTGGCATTCTTGGCCTCTGAACTATGGGGGCTATGATTTTTTAACAAGATAAGTCTATTTAAATTTTTATTCTTCTATTAAGTCAGTTGCCATCTTAACATTTTTTTTAGATGTAATTACCCGCTCATTATTTCGCAGAATTTGTCAAGAACCATCAGTTATAGACTGATGGTATGTCGGTCTTAATATTATTTGACTCTTGAGCATCTCAGAAATCAAAGATTTCCGAGCACTTTCAGGAATTTCATTCCTGAAGCTGTCAGAATTCCACTTATAGTCAACGACATTAATAATTCCCTATTTTGTCGTTGACTTATTAGGAAAAGACTTATGTCTTTCACTATACTATCTAATCCACTCATCAAAGATGAGTGGAATTCTGAAGTTTAAAAAATGATAGTAAATAATTTGCCTCACTTCAAAGTTGTTAGTCAATTAATTAACATACAAAACAAAATGTAATAATTAATCCCTTTTCTCTGTATTAACAATATATGTTAATTTACGAAACGAGAACACAAAATTTCTTTTAAATTAGGGGGGTTTATTTAATATTATTCCTCCAACTCTTCTTTTCTTTGCTCAGCTACAAAAAAAGCCGTATTTGATTCTGACTCGTGAATTTCCCCTTCTTTTTCATAAATTGCAGTTGTTTTAGGAAGTGCAAACTTTCCAATTACTCCAACTTTAGAATAAATTAAATATGAAAGCATTCTTATTTCCCCTGCCTCTAATTTTTCAAAATCCCACTCTATTCTTCTTTTATTCTCGTCAATTCTAAGGGGCTTTTCCACTCCAAATCTTTCGTATATTTTAACCAAAGGTGGTAGCCTATCTATGATTCTAACTTTTTCAATATATTTTCTTGCATTGACTATAATTGAAATTTTTAGTGCAAATTCCCCTCCTTTAACCCTCACAAACGAAACTCTTTTTTTTAAAACAAGATTTGTCTTTGTATATATTTTCGCAGAGATTACAATTATAATAATAAATAAGATAATTAAAAAAGGCAATAACCAGTTGGTCTTAATGTTAATTCCAAATTTTTCCCCAGGATTTATATCCTTAATCCATGTATAATAAACTATTAAACCCTGCCTTTCAACAATGTCTGGCTCAGGGCTAAAACTTGTGAATAATCTCGAGATGATATTTTTTTTAAGTATTGTCTCTGACTTTGAAACGACATTCCCTTCGTTTGTTTTTTCTATTATCTCTGTGTTTACGATTAAGCCGTAACTTTTTTTAGTTGATGTGACAATGTTTTTCTCACTGAATTTTATAACTCCTTCAAGTTTAGTTTCTTGCTCCTCAACACTGATTTCAGAATTAAGAGTGTAAAATCCAGCCATTAATTTTTTGAAATCCTCTTTATTTAGCTGTATATCAAAGTTTTTCTTTTCATATGGAGCAAGACTAAAATTTTCCTGAAAATTAAAAAATGCAGAACTGAGTTTTGCGCTGATTTTTGGGAAATTGAAATTTACTTTGTTGTTGATATAAATTTCAACAGAGTTTGAATCAGGATCAAAATCTCCAGAACCTATTTCAAAAGAATTTTTTAAATCAACTATCTTGAAAGTTAATTCTTTCTTAATTTCGCTTGAGTCATCACCTCTTATAAAATACTCAAAAGTATAAGCTCCCCTATATTCAAATTCACCTATTGGAGATACTTTCAGCTGTATTTTTTTTGTCTCTCCAACTGCTATTGGAGTAGTGCCTATTGGAAACATCTCAAAGCCAACTAAATTATAGAATTTTATATTATCATCAGCTCCATTATTAGTTATTTCTAAATCAAAAATAACAGGCTCTTTTACACCAAAAATCATAACCTCGTTCGAACTTATTTTTTTAACATCTAGATTTAATGCTAAAACTGAATGGAGAATTAGTAAAAAAATCAAAACTATAATAAACATCCTTTTCATACTAAAAATAAAAATAATTTGTATATAAGGATTTCGGTTGTTGAAAATTTATAATTTTCAGAGATTTTTTATTATTTTTTAGTAATTAACTACATACATAATTAAATAATTGTATCTTTTTTACAGACTACAAAAAACCACCATATTATCACTATAATCTTTAATAATACTATAATCATCATTTTTATGATAACTATTATAGTCTATAATTCACTTTGAGCAAAAATACTATCAACTATTTGTATGTGTAATTAACCAGAGAAATTCGTGAAATTATTTATTATAGTGAAAAAAGATATATTTTCAGGAATTCATCTCTTTCCCTCTAAATCAAGATATGCCTTGGCTTGAGTGAGAAATTCATCGCAATTTGATACTAATTTATCTTCCATTTGATTTATCCTCGAAGTTATCACCCATTTTTCATAAATGCCTCTAAGAAATTTTCTAAAAGCATCTATTTCAAATTTTCCCTCGTAATCTCTTACAAGGGTTCCTGAAATCTTAACCTCAACAGATCCTTTGTTCATCTGTACCTTAATTCCTTCCTGGTTTATCTCAACATTAGTCAGTCCAATTATTTTGAATTCCACTTTAACCTCAACTTTAAAATAATCAGTAACCTTTTTTGTTCCTTCCCATTCAACATCTATGTTTTTTGAATTTCCTGAAAGTTTTTCTGCATATTTTTTTTCAGCAACATTTAAACCAGTCTCTTCTGTAAGCCAGTCATAACAGAATTTATAGAAATCTGTAAATGAAAAAATACCATTGTATTTTATTTTACTTGAAAATATTTTGTCTTTTTCTACCATCTCATTAAATAATATCTGTTTCCTCTTTTATTATTTATAGAATAAGATTATTTAAATAGTTTTTTGTTGTAAAAAATCCAAACACGACATACACTTGAGTGTAAGTTTTTTGACATCTTCTAAGAATTATATGATTCTTTGGTAGTTAATTGGTTAATTGGCTTATTTCACCAGGAAAACTTTGTCATTAGACCTTACTTTTTCTGGAACCTTTATTCCTATGTGGTCGCCTTTTTTTGCTTGCTTAACTACTTTATGTTCTATCTGCATACTATTGACTTTTGTCTCAAAATCAGTTGTATGGCCTTTTAGATATATTTTGTCTCCGGTTTTCAAGCCTCCAGAAAGTTTTATAGCAGCCACTCCGACATGGCTGAAATAACTAGACACCTCTCCAATTTCCTTACCAAGTTCTTTTTCTTTCATGTATTATTAATAAATATAGTATATTTAAATTTAGTGTTTTAATGTAAATAGCCCCACCAGGATTCGAACCTGGGTCCCAACCTATCTCTTGATTTAGTTTGATAAATTGCCTTTAATTCACGAACTCATTCAACCAGAGGGTCGGATTCTTGACCGCTGAAATATGGGGCTTTATTCAATATTTGTTAGTTAAGTATTAAAATCTTATCACTCTTAGCTTCTGCGAAATCTTTTTATACCTTGTTATATTTTTTAACTTATGGGAATAGGTGTTGCTGTTTTTGTTGTTGCTGTTGTTATAATAGCAATATGGGTTATTGTGGAGTTTAAAAGATTAAGGCATAAGATGTTTGCTATTTTTCTGATAGTTCTTATATTATTTAGTTATTTAAGTTTTAGTTATGTTCTTAAAGGAAAAGACATAAATTTAAAGTCAGTTTCAGGTATAATTGAAGGAGGAAAATTTTATTTTTTATGGCTTGGCTCTATGTTTGGAAATGCCAAATCAATAACAAGCTATGTAATTAAGATGAACTGGAGGAGCAATGAAACCTCTACAAACGAAT
>Ga0209542_10010364_pt1 | contig 16841 bp, 16 predicted proteins | sample RifCSPhighO2_01_FD_184028 | JGI IMG/M metagenome (GOLD analysis project Ga0209542, IMG submission 184028) | Soil microbial communities from Rifle, Colorado - Rifle CSP2_plank highO2_0.1 (SPAdes) (version 2) | ecosystem: Environmental > Terrestrial > Deep subsurface > Rock core/Sediment ...
GCGATAGGGGCCATTAAGAGATCTGGCAACAACCAAATTGTGGCGCTGCACTGTACAACCGATTACCCGCCGGCGTTAACCGATGTTAATCTTCGAGCTATGGAAATAATGATGAAAGAGCTGGGCGTGTTGGTCGGTTATTCAGACCATACTCTTGGCGACCAGGTGGCAGTTATGGCGGCAACATTGGGAGCTTGCGTTATTGAAAAGCACTTAACGCTGGATAAGAATATGAAGGGCCCAGACCATAAGGCTTCGGCCACACCGGATGAATTTAGAATAATGGTTGATAAAATCAGGGCCGTCAGTGCCATAATGGGCTCACCTAAAAAAGGACCAGTCAAGGCCGAGCTGAAATTTATCCCGGTTATTAGAAAAAGTATTGTTGCTAATCGGAATATAAAGAAAGGTGAAAAACTAACCAGGCAAAATTTAGCTATCAAAAAACCGGGTACTGGCATTCCGCCAAAATATTGGGATAAAATTGTTGGCAGAACTGCGAGCAAAAATATTAACAGCGATTCTCTCATCAAGAGAGAAGATTTTGAGTAATATGAAGGAGAAGTTACTTATTATAACCGGTTCTCGATCTACTTATGGCCTTTGGCGGCCGATTATTAAGCAGATGCTGAAAAGCAAAATTTTAGCTCCCAAAGTTTTAATTACCGGTATGCATACTCTCAAGGAATTTGGCTATACAGCAAATGAAGTTAAAAAAGATAAATTTCCAATAGCGGCAATAGTAAAAATTTCCGAAAAAGATGACATGCTTCGGCATCTCACGAAAGAGATAGAAGGAATTAGAAAATACTGTCTTGGCAACAAGGTTGACGGGATTTTTGTGCTGGGCGACACCGATCACATGCTGGCCGGAGCAGTTGTTGCCGGGCACCTGAACATACCTCTTTTTCACATCGCAGGCGGCGATCTCTCCGGTTTTGTAGTGGACTCGGCAATCAGGCATGCTATAACAAAATTCAGCAATATCCATTTTACCGCCACTAAAAATGGAGCAAGAAGAGTAGCCGCAATGGGCGAAGAAAGGTGGCGAATTTTCAACGTCGGTGCCCCGGGGTTAGTGGGTCTTTCAAAAATTAAATTTTTATCCAAAAAAGATTTGGCCAAAAATTTAGGATTGAATGTGTCCAAAAAATGGACAATTGTGCTTCAACACGCAACGCCTTTGGATAAAGTCGCTTTTATCAGTCAAATCAGACCCCTTTTAAGGGCCGTATCCTATTTGGACGGTGAAAAAATTATTATCTACCCCAATTCAGATACTGGTAGCGATACTATTATCAAAGAAATTGACAAGTATTCACCCAGAAAAGATTTTCATATTTTTAAAACTCTGCCTCGCAAAACATATTTAAATTTGTTTAAAACGGCTGACTTGCTTATCGGAAATTCGAGTTCTGGTATCGTGGAATCGACATTTTTTAAGTTGCCGACTGTTGATGTCGGCAACAGGCAAAATGACAGAGAGAGGGGGAAAAACGTAATCCACTGCGACTATGACGGAAAAAGCATTAAGGCGGCTTTGGCCAAGATGGAGTCAAAGGACTTCCGGGAACTCTGCAAGAAGGCAAAAAGTCCTTATGGAAACGGGGCGATGAATAAATTGGTTGTCAAAATAACTGAACAGGTGATCAACCGCAAAGACCTGCTGATTAAGAAACATTTTTCCAAGTTGACATAAAGTGTTTTTTCGGTATTATGGTGTAAACTTTACTAGAGAGGACTTTAAAAATGGGGTTGGTAATTCTTGGTGCCGGCGGGTTAGCTAGAGAAGTGCTTCAGTCGGTCAAGGATATATATGCAACTGGCAAGTTTGAAGGAATTTGTCCCCTTGGGTTTATTGACGAGGACCAAAGTAATCACGGCAAAATCATACATGGCTTGTCTGTGCTTGGGGGTTTTGACTGGTTACTAAAAGCAAGTCCGCAACTTAACTTGGCCATGGGTGTCGGTTTTCCTCGGATAAGAAAAAAGTTCGTTGATAACCTTGAGAATCTTGGGTTAAGATTTCGGTTTCCTGCTTTGATTCACCCGACAGCGCATATCGGCGGCAATGTTAAGTTTGGCCATGGTGCGCAAGTAATGATGCATAATTCCATTACCGTTGACATTACAGTAGGGAATTATGTACTTATAAACCAAGGGTGTTCTATCGGCCACGACACGGTTATAGAAGATTTTGCCTGTCTTTCTCCGCATTGTGTAATATCGGGCCATAGCCACATTTGTGAGGGAGCCGATCTTGGCTCTAACGTGATTACAAAACCAGGAGTAAAAGTAGGTGCTTGGTCTGTTGTGGGTTTGCAATCAGGTGTAGTCAAAGATATTCCCGAAAAAGTTGTCGCTGTTGGTTGTCCGGCTAAGCCGATTAAAGATCTAGCGTAAATTAAAAAGTGCCCTCAGGCACTTTTATTTTGGAAGTATTCTCTAGTTACGCTTTTTATTTCTATCCACTTTTGGCTTTGATGGCTTCGGTAACATGCTTCAACTACTGTCAGAGCATTTAAAGCTTCTTGGTATCCGGTTTCAACTCGGGAGACTTCTTCTATGGCGGTAAAAAATTCTTGCATCTCTTCTGCCAGAGTATCTACACGGCCAAGCGTTACTGGAGTTAACTCTGAAGGAACTCTGTTTTTGTCGCGGCCAAGCCGATAATATAGATTTTCTCGGTTTAAATAAATAGATCCTTTTGTTCCAAATATGTAAAGAAAATCTTCTGAAGGAGTGTTGTAATTTGCTTCCAGGAATGCGGTGGTGCCAGATTCAAAATTTAACAAAACAGCATTTGAATCTGGAGCCTCAGTTTTACCGGAAATATTTTTTATGACCGCAGAAACTGAGTTAACGGGTCCGAAGAGGTAGTGCAGCACGTCAATTAAGTGGACGCCTACTGTAATTAGCGGTCCTTCACGATGTCTTGTTCGGCTGAACCGCCAGTCGTCGGAGCTGATGTCAAAAGTAATTCCCTTGGAAAGGTTAGCGTAAATATTAACAACTTGTCCGATAACTTCACTTGAAACAATTGTTTTAACTCTACGGATAGATCTTTTACGCCTCATATTGTGGCCGACCATTAGGATATTCTTGTTTTCTCTTAGTTTTGGCAAAAGTTCTAATGTGTCTGACAGCCGAGCCGTAATCGGCTTTTCAACAAAAATATGTTTTCCATGTTTCAGCGCAGCTTTCAAATACTCTGTATGCTGATCATTTGGGGTTGTTATAAAAACAACTGTGATTTCAGGATCGCTTATAGATTTTTCAAGATCCCAACAGGCTTTTGGTCCAAAGCGTCGGATTGACTCATCTTTGTTGGGGTAAAGATAGCGCAGAACCTCTGCGCCGCTATTTACCAATACATGCGGTTCCAGTCTTTTAGCAAAACTACCAAAACCTATCCAGAGAATTCCGTGTTTCATTTTAAAATCCGGCGCCATAACAGCGATTGCATGGAGAATGGGTGCTTTTACGACCATTGGTGTGATCGAGGCGCATCCGACTTATTTTTTCTCCTAGCCAAACTGACTTTATGCTTTGGCCGTTTCCTGCCTTACCCAAGCAGAGTTGGGATTTCCAATCTATATCGCACGGATTAACAGAACCGTCCCACCAAACATAAACACGTTCCCATAAAAGAGCGCATGGCTTGGTTTCTTGAGGAAGAAGTGGGTGCTGGTAAACGTCCAGACGATAATCGGCGGAGTGGATGGCGAATTCGTCAACCATCGGAGACCAAAGACCCTCTGCTTCTTTAGCGTCCTGGGTTTCGCGGAAGATTGTCATTGATATTCTGGTTCTAGTGGTTGAGTTTGGAAATTTTTTCTCTCTGATGTCGTTAAATCTTTTTATGTTGGCCACAACTTGTTCAAATTTAGCTCCGATTCGGATGGCTTCAAACTCTTGTTTATTTCCGGCATCTACCGAAAAAACAACAGTCGTCGGCTCTGCTTCAAGCAACTCACGAGCGTTTTTTTCTGTTAGAGCTGTGGCATTAGTATTTATCTTCACGTCAATTATGTTTTTTTCTGTTGCATATTTGACCATTTGAGTAAACTTAGAATGAAGCATCGGTTCACCCCTACTGGCAAGTACTAATCCGCAGGGCTGATTTTCAGCCATCTCGTCAATAAGTTCTTTAAACAAGCCGACATCCATTTTTCCCATTAAGGGATTAGTGCGGTTGAAATAAGTTTCATCTGCCTGGAAGCACATTGTACATCGGAGATTGCATAAACTCATTGGTTCTATGGCTACGATGAGAGGGAAATCCGACACTACTTTTTGGTCAGGGAAAACTGAAAACATATATCGATAAACCAAATAAGCCAATTTGGCTTTGTCGTCTTTAAAAGTCAGGGCTGTTTCTAACTCTGTTGCCGAGAATGACTTTTTAGTGGCATTTCCTTTCGGCCGGCCCTCAAAAGAGTGAAAAGTTGTGTTTCTTAGAAATTGGTTTAACCCCGCGACAGTATCTGGCGGGAAACAAGAATATCCTCTTTCTTTTTCAGCTAGCCGGATCAAATGCAAGAAACCAGCCCCATCTAACTTATTCGACTTATAGCGAGTACAGGTGAATCGGATCCTTTCAGAAGGCGGAACTCCGATCATTTCGTTTATGTTTTTTTCCACGACCTCACCTTATTTTTAAGGGGCATTTTTAAATCTAAAGTTAACAAAGATTATTTACCATGTCAACCTTTACAGAAAATAAGTTTTGTTTATACTGGTAAGGTTAATATTTATAGGTATATTTATGAACAGAAAATACAATATAGCTCTTGCCAAACCATGGTTTGACGGCCAAGAAGCTAAATCTGCCGCAGAAGTGGTTGCTTCAAGATGGCTGATTTCCGGTTCTAAAGTCGCACGGTTTGAAAAAGAGTTCGCTAAAAAGATAAAAGTAAAATATGCCGTAGCGGTTGGCTCCGGGTCGGACGCTCTTTTGATATCCCAGCAGGCCTTAGGGGTGGCTGAAGGGGATGAGGTTATTGTCCCAAATATGACCTTTGTTTCTACGGCAACATCTTCAATGTATCTTGGTGCCAGACCTGTTTTTGCCGACATAGAGCTTAAAACATACGGTATTGATCCAAAAAACATAGAAAAAAGAATTACAAAGAGAACCAAAGGAATTATTCCGGTTCATTATGCCGGTCAGTCGTGTGATTTAAGTCGAATAATTAAAATAGCAAAAAAACACAATTTATTTGTATTAGAAGATGCGGCCGAAGCTCATCTCGCCAAGTATCAGGGTCGCTACGTCGGCGGTATCGGCGATGTCGGAATATTCAGTTTTACTCCTTCAAAACCCATGACAACCGGGGAGGGAGGAATGATTACAACAAACAACGAGGCTTTGGCTAGGAAATGCAAGCTGATTAGGAATTTTCATGATGTTGGTAAATTCGAATGGTCCGAGTTGGGTTTTCATTTCCGTATGCCAGAAATGATGGGCGCCATAGGATTGGTGCAGCTTAAAAAACTTAGCAAGGCGATAGCCAAGCGTCATACTATTGCGGCCAGATATAACAAAGCTTTCGAAAAAGAGGCGGCTATAATTACTCCCTTTTTAAGAAAAAAGGAAGATATGAATTTTCAACTCTATACAATTAGATTGAATCTCGATAAACTAAACATAACTCGCGACGAACTCGTAAATGAATTAGACCTTTTAGGCGTACAATCGCGGCTTTATTATCCGTGTCTTCACAAGCAGGGAGTGTTTAAAGTTTTTGGAGAGCATGATGATGTCGACTTCCCTAATACTGTAAATTTTGCCAGAACTGCTTTGTCGCTGCCTATTTATCCAGACTTAAGCAACAACGAAATAGATTACATTACTTCTTCAGTAAAAAAAATTATTAATAAAAATGGCAAAAAATAAAAAAACAAAAAAAAGAGTATTAATAACCGGCGGGTGCGGTTTTATCGGTACGGCCGTCGCGAAGCACTTTTATAATTCAGGTTTTAGGGTTAGGACATTCGATATTGTCGAACCGATTAAGGCCGTCGACGAGCATGTTGTTGGCACCGTGATGTATGAAGACGAGTTATACAAAGCGATGAGGGGTTGCGATTATGTTATCCACCTTGCTGCCATGCTGGGTGTTAAGAGAACAGAACACTCAAGAATGCAATGTCTAAACGTTAATATAAACGGGACCAAGAATGTTCTCGACGCTGCCGTCAGGACCGGAGTTAAAAAAATAGTTTTTTCGTCTTCTTCCGAAGTTTATGGCGAACCGTTAAAAACACCTATTAGCGAAGAGCATCGGGTTCACCCCAAATCTGTATATGCTGTTACCAAACTAGCCGGAGAAGAATACTTGAAGGCCTATAAAAAAGAACATGAGTTGGACTATACCATCGTCAGATTTTTTAATATCTATGGGCCGGGACAGGTTGCGGAATTTGTAATGCCAAAATTTATAAAACTCGTTTTAAATAATCAGCCGCCAACTATAAATGGGGACGGAAAACAAATCAGATCTTTCTGCTATGTTGACGATGCGGCAGAGGGGGTAAGACTGGCTCTGATGAGCAAAAAATCTAACTCCGACATATTTAATATCGGCAACGATAAGGCGGTGGTATCAATGTTTGGTTTGGCAAACAAGATCGTCTCTCTCGCCGGCAAAGAGTTGAAGCCGTGTTTTTTGAAAGAAAGTAACTCTGATCGCGTTAACGCCAGAGAAATAATCAATAGAATTCCAGATATAAGCAAGGCAAAGAAAGTATTGGGATATAAACCCCAAATAACCATTGATAAAGGCATTAAACTTGTGATAGAAAGCGGCAACATTCCAGATGCCTGGGCCGAACTAACGTAGTCTCACCAAAAAAGTTTTTCATTCATGAACATTAAAAAATTAAAGGGCATAGACACTAAAAAAAATAATGTTATTTCGACCCACTTTCCTTATTATTGGGCTCCGGTTATGGAATCTTCAAAGGAAGGACAGTTTTTGAAAAATAGCGTTATTTTTCTTGGCAATGATATGAAGGGTTTCATGGCTGCTCTCGGCAATGAACCCGAGATTTTTAGGCGATATGTTGAGAAAGTTAATCAATGTCTTGATTATATTCGCAGAGAATGTGGCGGCTGCGAATTTTTTTATAAATCTCATCCGGCAGACCTCGATGAGCAGAAATATTTAAATTTAAGCGGTTTCGAAGTTATAAAAGAGCATGTTAACGCTGAGATTTTTTTCTGGAAGAATAAAGAACGCATTAAAAGCGTTTTTGCGGTTAACTCGCTAGGCCTTTTAAGCGCATACGGTTTTGGTCTGAATGCTTATACTTTTTCGGAATTTTTCAGACCGATTTTCGGCGAAAAACTTTTTGAGTCGATTGACGACTGCTACGCCGGTTTACCCGACTGGTTTTTTATACTCGATTTTGGCCAAAGGCTGACGGCTTATGACATTCCGGTAAAAGTTTTTCCGACGCTGGAAAGTTTCCTGACGGACTTACTGGTTAAAAACAAAGGGGATGTGTGGTTCATCGTTTCAGCCACTGAATTTATTGTTATTTTAGTTTCTCTGGCAAATTTTATAAGAAAACTTTATCCAAAAAGAAAAATTAAGCTAGTAGTTTCCCGACACCATCGCTGGGACCTTATTAGTCTGGACGATATTAAACCTTATTTTGACGAGATTATTTTTTTGCCGAGAGTTTTTTATTCCTTAAAAGTAAAAAAAATATTACAAGCCGTTAAGGTTTGGAAAAAAATTGCTGGGTTTAAGGTAAGAGAGGGCGATGTGATTATATCCGGTTCTCAAGTCGAATTTGTAGAAAATTGCTTCATCTCTCGTTTTAAAAATAATTCGAGAGTGGGCATGCTGATGAAAAGGGATTTTTACGCCAATTACGACACCGATAACTCTCTTTTTTCCAAAAACGAGCATTTTAAATTTTCCAGAGCAAGCTTGTTTTTCAATAAAATATTGGAACCCGCACTCGGACTTAAGAGGTCATTGTTTCTTATTTATTCTCCGGGATGTACGGCCATTACCAGATACCAGGAACCGGTCAATAAAGTTTTTGACCAGGTTATTATGCTTGATATTCCCAGGTAAAAAGGGTCTCTCAAAATTAAAACCGCAGTTTTAACTGCGGGATTAGTTTATTTATATTGTGATGGCATTAAACGTCGGGAGGCTCCTTCCCAGCGTACGTCTGAGAATTTTGGTTCCCCGTGAGTTGCTCGCCACAGTCTCTCATGCTCTTTTATGCGTTTTATGTCTCTGTGGACCATCAGCTCTCTTAAACCGATAAGTTCAACCATATTGAGATTTTCGCATATAACTGCTGTGGGCTTTGTGGCATCTCCCAGGTCAAGCAAAAATGCTTCAAGATCACCGTTGTATTGAGCCAAGATCCAGTCCTTGTATTTGTTATACCACTCTGTGCCTGGATATGGTGTGGCAAAAAATGGATAAACTTCTATGCCCAGGCGTTCCCAAGCTTCGACACAGTCAATAAGGCTATCGTGAAAGTCATCCGGAAAGCCCATCATTTGGTTAGGGACAGGCCTTATTCCGGCTTCCAGCGTTATCTTCAGCGATCTCTCATTTGCTTCTGGAGTAGCTCCCTTTCCGACATTTTTCAGCACTCTCTTTGAAAAAGACTCGTAGCCATATAGAAGCTGTGAACATCCCGCTCTGTGCATTTGTTGCAATAACGGAAGGTTGGCTAATGCAGCATGGCTGGTTCCGCCCCAGTGAACTCCACTGCATGTTTTAGGATTATGCGGCACTCCGTCGCGGACGCATTGGGGCTGGAGGCCTTCCTCAATCCACAATTTGCAAATTGCCGGCAGCCAGGTGTTTTTTGAAGCTGAATTCATTGCTAACAGATTCTCGTCAAAGAAAAGAACGAAATCAACCCCATGCTTTTTTCTCATGTATTTGATCATATCTACTATATAACGAGGGCTGTGCATTCTATTGATCCGATCGTGGGTAAAAACAACGTCGGCCTTATTGTCATAAGGATTTTGATGTTGAAGATCGCCCGCTAATCCCAAGTGAAAACAAAAGCGGCAAATAAACGGACAACCGAAACTGGCGTTTATATCCATTCTTTTTTTTGAGGTGAAATTCTCCTCACTGTAGAGCAGAGCGCTATTTTGGAAATAAATATCCATTGGCAACATATCCCAAGCCGGATAAGGCAGATTATCTATATCCGACAAGAGGGGTCTAGGTGGATTTAAGTGGATATCTCCTTTATTATCTCTCCAAATAATACCAAGCACGGGACTCCAGTCTCTCTCTCTCTCGTCTATTTTTTTAAGAATTTCAGGAAGAGTGAGAAAAGCTTCCCCAACTACTCCCAGGTCGATTTCCGGTCGGAGCTGCATTAAGTCTCGGGGCATGCTGGTTAACAAGCCGCCACCCACCACAATAAGCGAGTGAGGTGAATGTTGCTTGGCATATTTTAATATTCTCTTTACGTACCCATATGTAGTAGTAATGCCGCCCGTTCCGATTACATCCCAGTTATCAGCTTTTAGTATAGAACAAAGAGTCTTGTCATCGGAACGCCAAGCGTTAGCGTCAAACACTTGGACTCGGTGTCCCTCTTTGTCGGCCATGGATGCCAAAAGGGCTATGCCGTAGGGTATGTGTTTGGGGTTGTCTTCTTCGCGAACTACTGGGTTTATCAGCAATACTTTTGCCATTACTCCTCCTTTCCTTGACGACTAAACCTAGATAGAAACTCTGATAGGGGAATAAACTGTACGTAATCTCCAAACAGAACTCCTCCTTCTGTGCAATTGTAGGTAATGCAGTCAGCTTCTTTGGCAAGTTCAAGAAATACTTCCCGATACCAATTATAAGCCGGATCAGTAAGCCAGGTCTCATTTAGGTATGGATTATATATGCTAATCAAGGCTTCTGATGCTCTATCTCCGAATATTTCAACTAATTCCTTGTAATATTGGGTTTGCGTGATTGGTGTTCCTGGGGCGTAGCCTAGATCCATGCCGACTATTGCCACGTGTTTTCTTTTTAAAATAGCATGGGCGAATATCCAAGCCGATGTGCCCACATTGCCGCCGGTCGTCATGCAAGGTATCCGGTTTTTTTCAAAAAGCTTTCTCGTAATACTATCCGGACTTTCGTAATCGTCGTAGATGGGATTCCACCAGTACAGATCCATTTGTGACTCTACGCATCTTTTAGTGACATCCGGGTGAGCGCTTGTTGAGATCACAGCCTTTATTTTCCCCCCATGTCGGTTAACAAGATCTATTGTCTCCCGATTAGTACGTTTCTCATCCTGCCAATGTTCCGGATCAAGATCTTGCCGCCGGAAGTAATCATCTTCGGGTCTTGTTTCTATTTCCGGATCGCCGAACCATCTGACTATTCTATAACCAAGATAGTCGGGATCGAGCGTAACTACAAAATCGGGGACGAGATTGTTCCGTAAACAACGGCCCATTGAACCGTCGGCGCTGACTATATCCCCCTTAAATCCGGAAGCTGCTATTATTTCTACCGATCTTTTGCGCTGCAAACTCGGTCCGCCAACTATGATAATGGCTGCCCCATCGGGTTCTTTGGGATCGATACCAGCCAGGTCGTTTATGGTTTTTCCAAAATGTGGTTGATTTTTTTCCGCGTTTTCGAGGCTGACTCTGACACTTCTGTGTGTAGTTGCTTCTGCCATGTAACGAGTCAGTCTTTCCCCAAGATTAGTCATTTTTCTTATCATCTCCCTTCCAAACGAAAGAGCCGGACTTCTTGACGAAAGTGATGCTTCCCCCCAGTTTTTTTAAAGCGGCTGCTTCAAATTCTTCTTCCAGGGATGCTCCTTTTTTGTCTTCGGGATCGTTAAATTTTTCTTCAAGGTTAGGAATTTTATAGTTGCCTTTTAAAATGTCAGATCGGCTCATGGACTGTCTCCCTCTCTTTAATAAATGTTAAGGTTCAAACTTGCCGGATTTTACAACAAAAATTTATTATTAGCAAGCATCATTTTTTGATTTTTACGGCTTTTGTTATATACTAGACCTATGTTTAGCATAATGGAGCATGAATTTTATTCACAACCTAGCGAGGCCCTCAAACAACGCAAGTTTGTTGAGTACAAAACTTTATATATAGACAAGTTTTTTCCAGCCGATAAATCAGTAAAGATACTAGATTTGGGCTGCAGTTACGGTCTTTTCCTTAACACTTGTAAACGTTGCGGGTACTCTAACTATGAAGGCATAGATTTGGATAATGAAGCGGTGGGCTATGCTTCTAAAGAAATGGATCTGAAAAATATATTTCAGGGCGATATCTTTAATTTTTTAGACTCTCGCCCCCATAACACCTATGATATTATCACTGCGTTTAATATCCTCGAACATATCAAGAAAGAACGGGTTGTTGATCTGCTGAAATTGATATTCGGCAAGCTTAAGCCTGGCGGCAGAATATTTATTGAAGTGCCCAACGGTGACAGCCCGATAGGAATTCATACTTTTTATTCTGACTTAACCCATGAATTCGCTTATACAAAAAGCCTGATGATGCGACTTCTCCAAATATCTGGTTTTGAAGATGTTAAAGTAATGCCAAATCGCGTTCGTTCAAATTTACTGATAAGACTAGCCCAAAAAATACTGGCAAAAGTAGTCGGTTTTGACGACAAGTTAATGTTCTCGGGCAATTTGATAGTAATAGGACGTAAGAAGTTATGAGAAAAAACATAGCCGTTAGTCTTTTATCAGTATCTCCCGAAAGCGCTACCGGGAGTTTTGTTTATATCAAAAATCTTCTAGACAGCCTTTTTGCATTAGATACGGACAGCTTCTATTTTCTTATTCTTGATAATGCTAACCGGACATATTTTATAAACAGGTTTAAGGATTATCCGAATGTTAAATATTATACCGTTAGTATTCGTCGCGATTTATTATTAAATCCTATCAGGGTTTTGTTGAAGTTATGGGCCAGAGTAAAAAAAGACTACCGGAGACGCGAATCTATTACAAGGGGGGAGGCTCAATATTTTCTTGGTAAAAACAAAATCGATATGGTGTTTTTCCCTTCGGGAACAATATATCCGGCCGGTCTTAAAAATGTTAAAATGGTTACTACGGTTTTTGATCTTCAGCACGAGTATTTTCCAAACAATTTCTCGAGTGCGTATCTGGCGCGCCGGAAAACAGATTCGGCATATGCGGCCAATAATTCCGACCGTATTATTGCTATCTCGGAATTTACCAAACGATCTATTGTGGAGAAATATGGGATTAACCCCGACAAAGCAACTGTCATTTACCTCGCTCCGCAAAAAGAAACAGCTAATCACTTTTCTTCATTAAGCTTGCCCGATAATTTTATTTTCTATCCGGCCGCAATTTGGCCTCATAAAAACCATCGAATACTTATTGAGGCAATGCATGTGTTAAGGTTAAAATTTCCAGACCTTCATCTGGTTTTTACCGGCGTGATTAAGAATAAAAAACTAAAAGAAGAACTACACACTTTGGCCGTAGTTTATGGCCTAACAGACAGGGTTCATTTTTTAGGATTTGTGTTAGATAAAGACATGCCCTCGATCTATAAACAAGCTAAGGCGCTTGTTTATCCCTCTTCTTTCGAGGGTTTTGGCATTCCTCTTGTCGAAGCGTTTAAATTCGGTACACCGGTTATTGCTGCCGATAATTCCAGTATCGGTGAAGTAGTCGGAGACGCTGGGATATTATTTGAGACCGGCGATTTAGAAATGTTAACAAAAAATATAGAACGAATTTTATCGGATGACTTATTGAGAGACGATTTAATAAAAAGAGGCACAGAAAGGGCTAAGGATTTTTCTTGGGACGCGTCAGCCAGAAAGACGCTGGACGTATTTAATAACTTGTGTTAATTAATGTTCTAGCGTGCCGGTAATTTTGGATGGAGACCTTTGACAATAGAAAAAATAAGAGGCCAGTTTAGATTGAGGCAGCAGTTAGCATTTAGAATTTTTGGCAACGACAGTTTCCACGAACAAATTATTCAGGCGTATCTAATGTTGGCACATGCTGTTGAGGCCGGTAGAAAAATATTAATTTTTGGAAATGGGGGATCAGCCGCTCAAGCGCAACACTTTGCGGCAGAATTGGTATGTCAGTTTGAAAAAAGAAGGAAAGCAATACCGGCTATTGCTTTAACTACGGACTCTTCTATTTTAACCGCTCAAAGCAATGATTTTGGATTCCCCTCTCTTTTTGCAAGACAAATTGAAGCATTGGCCTGTCAGGGAGATGTTGCTATCGGGTTTACTACTAGCGATGTTAGCGATCTTGAAAACGATTACCATTCATGGAATATCAGAAACGCTTTTGAGGCGGCTATGGTAAAGGGGGCGAAGAATATAGGATTTTTTAGCGCTAAAACAAAATACCTTCTTGATATGGTTGATGTTGCAATTATCGTGCCGAACGAAAATACGGCTCTAATTCAAGAAGTCCATCAGCAAGTTGTTCATATTTTGTGCCATCTTCTTGAAGACGAACTATTCTAGGCTCGCCCACCCGCGGGCTTTTATTATGTCCAGAAGATGCCGAGCAAGTTGAACCGGTTGGAGCTCTTTTTGGTATAACTGATAGGCGCTCTCCGCGACTTTTTTAATTAACTCCGGGTTGTTCCTTAGCTCCACTATTTTTTTTGCCAGATCTTCCGGATCCGCCGGATTGGCGCAGAAGCAAGTCTCGTTTTCTTTTAAAAGTTCTAAAATACCCGGGTTTCTGGCGGTGAGATAAGGAATTTTCATGGCAATGCTTTCAAACACTTTGAAAGGAACTGTCCTCTGAAGTCTTTCGTGATTCGAGAGCTGGCCCAAGCTTAAATGGCATTCCTGCATTTTTTCAGCTAGTTTTCCAGCGGCAAGTTTTTCGGTTATCCATTCAATGTTGGCCAATTGATATTTTTCAATCAGATTTTTGACCTTATCTGCTACTATACCGTGGCCGATAATTCTGAAATTTATATTTTTGTTTTTTAATATATTTGCGGCCTCAACGGCATATTCTATCCCTGACTCTGGCATAAAAGCGCCTCGGAATAATACGGTGAAGATATCTGTTTTTTTTATAGTCGGATTATAAAAAAATTTTGTTTTTTCAACTCCGGTCCACGCTCTAGTTAATTTTTCGTCTGGTAAAAAGAACTTTCGAGCCAGGTACTTTTTCTGTTCGTTGGTTTCAACCAGACTTAAAGACGCAGAATGGAAAGCAAGGAAATCAATCAGCCAATAATAAACTGATTTTAATCCGAGCAATCCCTTTTGGCCCCTTGAGACAACCTTTCCTTCATAAAGAGATCCGAGGGCGTTAAAAATAATTTTCTTGTTCGATATTAATTTTATAAATGGTACTAGAGTGTGCCCGGAATATCCGACCCAAATAAGATCATGGCCACCTCTTATTTTTTTATATTTTTTATATAGAGCTAAAAATTTTTTCCAAGAGGAGGAGCTGTCTTTGCACTCAATGATCTCAATTCCGTTTTGTACTAAACCCTCAAGATACACCATGTCCCTTGGGGGCGTGTCTTTAGTATGAGAAAAATAATATATTCTTTTCATTGAAAGCTTTTATTGATTCTTGTACCACTCAATTGTCTTTTTGAGACCCATTTCAAATCTGGTTTTTGCCTTAAACCCGAACTCCTTTTTAGCTAACGTTGCGTCAACTATTCTGCGCGGCTGGCCGTCGGGTTTTGTTTTGTCCCAACGGACTTCGCCTTTGAAGTCCATGAGTTTGCAAATTAGTTTAACTAAATCTTTCACTTTTATCTCTTTGTTTGCTCCGAGATTGATCGGGCTCGGCTTATTATATTTTTCTGTCGCTAAAATAATTCCTTCGGCACAATCGTCGACGTAAAGAAATTCCCGCGACGCTTTGCCGGTACCCCAAACATTTATGTGTTTTTCGCCTGCTTTTTTAGCGTCGGCTATTTTTTTGACAAGAGCGGGAATAACATGGGAGCTTTTCGGATCGAAGTTATCTTTTGGCCCGTAGAGATTCACTGGCAATAAATATATGGCGTTAAAGTCATACTGTTGGCGGTAGGCTTGAGCTTGGACAAGAAGCATTTTTTTAGCAAGACCGTAAGGTGCATTAGTTTCCTCCGGATATCCATTCCATAGGGAGGATTCCTTAAAAGGAACAGGCGTAAACTTTGGATAAGCGCAAATCGTGCCGATGGCTACGAATTTTTCTGTTCCATTTTGTCTAGCTGCTTCCATCAGCTGGACGCCCATCATTAAGTTGTCGTAAAATAAAGTTCCGGGATTTTCGCTGTTATAGCCGATACCGCCCACATTTCCGGCCAAGTGAATGACGATGTCCCTGTCCTTAACTGCTTTTACGCAATTTTCCCACTTCCGAAGATCTAGATCTTGAGAGCGGGGGATGAATATGTTTCTTTGCGGTACATCTCTTTCCAATAACTTCTGCACAACAAAAGAACCGAGAAACCCGGCTCCACCGGTGATAAGGATTTTTTTTGTCTTGAGTTGCGTCAAGAATTTGTTTCTCAAATTAACTACTGAAACATTTAACCAATATACTATAAAAATGTAAATCTTGACAGTTTGTTATAGTCGTCTTAAATTATGCTTAAGAAAAAAACAAGAAAATGGAAAGACGATATGGGCCAGTTTGGGATTTTATTAAATTTATACAAAATTTAATGTAAATTTAAGCCGCAAAAAAGCTCCGTCCGCCTCCGTCAGTTGACGGATGGCAGGATCGGAGCTTTTGTTTTTTGTGAAAATCTGACTTTTAGTTGACCGGAGCCGATGCTGGTTCTACGTCAATGACGTTGATTTCCGCCAATCTTTTCTTGTCTCCGCTGGCGATAGATCTAATCTTATCGTCAATATCTGTTCTCCCTGTTTCAAGAAGCTTAACCATGTCTGCTGAGACGAGTGAATTTTCTCTGCATCTTCTTGCCGCTTCGAGGGCACTATCAATTGCTTCCAGCGAAACCCGATAGGTTGCCATTATGGCTTCTTTACTGCCATGCATTACTGTTCCACCCTCAATTATGCTTATGGCTGCGTCTCTTAGCGCTGCCGCCAGTTTGTAATTGTGGACGAAGTTATAGAAACCCACACCCATTGTTTCAAGAACCTCAAGACAGGCAAAGCATGATCTAACGGCCAAATCAACCGTACTTCTACCCACAACAACATTGCCTTCAAGCTCTCCAAGCAGCCTCTGTCTCATTGCCTCTTTTTCTTCGGGGCTAAGCACGTTGAATTTATCGTCAAGCAATGTGGAGATGTCCGGATCTATTTTAATTCCTGCATTCTCAAAAATATACTCATGGAATTTCCTGGCATCCCAGTTTTCCGCTCTGGCTCTCTCAATATCCGCCATCAACACATCCAGGTGTTCTCCTTTTCTATTTGTTGCGCTCACTATAATTTTAACACCGGCTTGAGTATCGTTGATTATGGTTCGATATCGTCTTTCTCCCGCTTCCAGAGCGTCAAATTCTTCGGCTATCATTTTGACTACGAAATCAGGCAGATTTTGGCGGAAACTATTTGGAACAAGAGAGTATAACCGCCCGGTTAACCAATTTCTAGCTTTGCTTCTTGAAGGCAGGTTCATAATTTGCCTTGTCCAAACGTCCAAAGCGGCAAATTTTTTCTTGCTTAAAGCAACGGCTTGAATTGCTTCCCGCACTTCACGATCCATCGGTTGTTCAAACTCAAATGTTGCTTTGGACGAAGAATGCAGGGTTCTCTGAAGCGACGACGAACGAGACGAGCGGGCGAGGGCGAGAGACATTGTTTTCCTCCTTTCTCTCATTACCTCACTG
>Ga0209542_10010365_pt1 | contig 16840 bp, 15 predicted proteins | sample RifCSPhighO2_01_FD_184028 | JGI IMG/M metagenome (GOLD analysis project Ga0209542, IMG submission 184028) | Soil microbial communities from Rifle, Colorado - Rifle CSP2_plank highO2_0.1 (SPAdes) (version 2) | ecosystem: Environmental > Terrestrial > Deep subsurface > Rock core/Sediment ...
TATTCGGCGTGCATGGCACATTGCGCCTGCCTCAGGCATCTGCAGAGTTCGTGAGGGGCAAGAAGCCCGTGGAAATAAAATCCATGTACACAAGCATAGGGATAGAGACGGAAAACTACGGCGAAAAAAGGCACTTCATGAGAAAGAAGTAAATTTAATCTGATTTATAGCTCTACAGGTTAATAATCAGGTATTATACACCTGTGAGCTATATGTAAACAAGTAAAAATCATATCCAGAATCTTTACTTGTTTAACTATAAATATTTTAACAAAATAGAAGTACATGTGTATGCAACGAGCGGTTTCTGGGCTCCTGAAAATCATCCAAGGGAGCATTGTTTTAGGGTTGTACCGCTTATAGTGAACCCACAAAAGAACCCCGACATGCATTGTGGGTTCACATATAGCTCACAAGGAAATAATATCCTGTTTGTTTCCTTGTAGAGCTATAAAGATGGCAAGCCTCTTCCTGTGAGAGAATCCCAATGAAACCGTATTTATGAAAGACTAGGAAATTTAGGCTATCGTTTTCGTGACGCAGGTCATTCCTTTGAATATGCACTGGTTTCTCTAAATAAGCCAATATTGCGTAGAGATATCAGAAGACTACAAAGAGATTTTTCAATACAGCCGGATAGTGGTGATGGACTAGGCGGCTGTTTTTATGACTAAAAATCAAACCTGAATAGGTTTTTCTCTTTTTTCTAAAAAATTCGCAAAAATTAACGTCGAAAAGCCGGTAAATTGTCCGGATTTTTTTCGCTTTGCTCAAAAAAATCTTTATTAACTCGGAAAAAGAAGTTGTATTAATGAAAATATCCATCTCCAAATGCGTCGAATGCAAAAAAAACCGGCTTGTTGACAAAGTCGGCAGCAGATGGATATGTTTTGCGTGCAAACAGAAGATAGGAAAGCAGGCTTTGATGAAAAGCATAACGGAATTCGTCAATAACGAGAATAATTAACCCTTTTTCTTTGAGAAAGAAAAACCCCTACTGGAAAAAGAAACCTATTATTAATAAGACTCACTGTCGTTCGTACATTTAGAAACATTTCTGGCATAAAATTTCTATGGACTTCCAATATATACTAAGAGTTCTTGCAAATCGGCGGCTAACTAAGGGCAAATCAGAGATATACAGCAGGGTGGAGATCATGGCTGCAGCACCGCCCAATTCAGCTATCATAGAGATGGTGATAAGTTAGTCAGACATTCACTGTGGTGGGGACATTGTCCTTTTGTTTACGATAAATGGCATCCGTTAACTGAAACGTATGCTGATCAGGGCCGTTTAGAACATGTAGAAGACAATGACCATACCGGCAGAAAAGAAATAACCGTTTATGATCCTCCGGGAAGTTTTAAAGGCAAAAGAGTTGTTCCGGAAAAGGCAGCTGCTTAATTTTCCGTCTTTTTTCTTCCAATGAATATTCCGATTATTTCGGCCGCCACAAGAACAGCAAAAACGTACAGAAAAACAGGGTTTTGCAATATGGCAAAACCGCCCAGCATTGATAAGGCTACAAGCGCAACCGCAATATCCACGAATTCCAGTTTCATTTTTATCACTATGATATGTTCCTTGTATAACCACGACCAAAGTCGCGGGTCTACAGAACATTTCATCCAGAATGCATTGTTCCGAAAACAATGCATTCTCGGATAAGTCCCCCGAACGAGATTTGAATTTGCGCGTCTTTTCCCACTATCTGATAAAAGACGTCTCGCAACCTCGCGGTCTCTACAGAACACGTACTGGTGTCATGATGTGCTGGAAAAGACTTCCCGCACGTCATCCAGAATGTTTTTGACATTCTCGGAAATACAAAACGCTTTTTTGGCGTCTTAACTTGTATTATGCTACAGCCGCGCGCTCTACCGTTGAGCTATCGGAGGGATTTATAGATAGAAGATTTGGTTAATATTTAAAACTTCGAGAAGTCTCATGGCACAGGGCTGTACGTGAGCAAAACATAAGCAACCAGGATGAAGAAGATTATAATCCCGATGAATATGATCTCGCGCATGAAGCCTTTTTCACGTTTTTCTTTTTGCATGAAAATTCATTGGTTTGTGATATAAAATAGTCAGTCTATTGGGTATCCGAGCTGTTTCAGTGATACTCTTATTCTTGCCATAACTACTTTGCCTATCTGGCCCTTCTTAGTCAGTGCATCAAAATCATCAAACATCTCATCAGAGCTTCTGTAACCGGCACGTGTCAATCCTGTTACGGTACGAGCTGGCAGGCCCAATTTATCTATAGGAACTGGCTCCGGCAATTCTGCAGGTTTTTCCAACATCCTGTAAAGAACTTCCAGACTAGGCTCGTAATATGTTAGAAGCGAATACACATTCGGATTCCTTTCTCTTTCTGGCATGCCCTATAATCACTTATTTGCCTGCGTAAAGCGGCAATCGTCTCTCGCATGTCGGATTCTCGCGTCATAAAAACTAATCCTTGACCTGCTTCGTCTCGCTGGATGAGCAGACCGGGCATCTCAAGGAATGATAGAGCCATATGTAGCTGCAGGCGTTGCACGCGTATTTCTTTGCAGGGTTCTTTGCGTACTTCAGCTGCCTCTTGCTGGCCTCTTCTAGCATCTCTATGTCGTCGCGAGTAAGCCAGCCCTTTATTCTTGACATCCTTGTTTTTGCCTTCATAATTATCACTTTTCCTTTCTATCCTGAGACACTATCACCCAAATACGATATTGACACCCAGCCCAGTTCCTATCTTCATCAGTAGGGCTGGTTTGAGCAGAGGCCCGTATGCAAGCATTTATACCATTAAAGTACGCCATTACATCTGGTGTGGTATTGTGTCTGGTATTTTGAAAGTTATTAATGAAACCTGCTGGTAAGTCGGCTAGGGTAGTAAAGTACGTATTGACACCTCTGTCAAAAAATTCCCTATAATTCTCTGGTAGTAACCCTCTTCTGGAAATTAAATACTCTGCAAACTCTGTCGGTTTATCTACTGTTTTTGCCTTCATATTCTGACCACGTCTTACCCATCTTAACCGAACGACGCAAAATGCTTGACGTTCAAAGAACGTCCTTCGGTTTGCGTCTTACGGCTGTCTGTAACCTCTAATTAGTGACAAAAGCTTATAAAGGTTGTGCATGGAGGTATACGATCATCGTACATAGCACGCAAGGCTTGAAAAGGGCTGGGTTTTATTCGGGTGGCTGACAGGTCTGTTATTTATCCATTGAAAACAATCTTGTTGTATGAGACGCCTTAGTAATATTGACCTCGCCGTTATCGTTTTCGGCGCCAATTTTGTCGTGTCGGTTGTCTGGTTCATTGGCGCGCCTATCATTTCCACCGAACTCACGCTTGCGTATGGCTCGACGGCATTCGCTTTCCTTACGCTTTTCGTGCTTGTCTCGTTTATAAGGATAAGACAGAGCATCGCGAAGTCCAAGGCTGATCGTGAAAAGGACTGAACGGACAATATGTGGGGTGCTTCCAATTGACGTATGATACCTGCCAGTATACCGGGTTTTTCTGATTCTAAGTCTCCAAGCACATACAGAACCTGTCCAGAGCCGATACAAAACAATATATACCGCCGTAATTGATATATTCTTAGTGGTCGGAGAAGGCAAGAGGGATGCGCGAAAGGTTGTATACTATAACATTACTTTTTTTGATGATTTTACCCATTGGTTTCTCTACAAATTCTTATGAAATACAACTTGTCGTGTCAAAATATGTTCACGGACCGCTGGAAAATGTTTCTGTCACGGGCACGCTGATAAACATTTCGACCAACTCTACTATAAATACCACGAGCTACGTCAATGGCGGAAATATCACAGTATATCTTCGCAACGACACCAACAACGCCACTCTTAACACTTATACATTTTTGACGAACGAAAACGGGACCTTTTTCACACGGAACAGCTTCAACCCATCTGCGCAGCAGATATTGTCACCGAACGCAACCGGGACATTTATACTGACTGCAAATTACAGCTCCAGCACGTCTGCCAGCGCGAATATAGTGGTCGTCAGCAATAAAGTAGACGACATGCTTTTCCAGCTGCTGAAGGTCAACTTTTACACGTCCGAGAATATGACGGTGACAGTAAAGAGCGTCCAGAGGGTCGGAGACAGCTTGCTTGCTGTGGCGAATATAACTGTTAACATGACAATGCGTCACACAAATGATAGTTCTATAAGTGCCTCGTCCTGCGTCACAGGCAATACAGGCGCGTGCAGCGTTAACATGACGGCGCTTTCGTCTTCCGGAACATATCTGCTTGAGGCAAATAATTTTGTGGGATTCACCAATTTCAATGTCGTGCCGTTTGACGTGGAAGCGTACATGAGGGACAGCTCGGCGCTGACATTCAAGAACATATTCGCGAGGAGTGAATCGGGCTTCGTGGAAGTGAGGGTAAGCTACAACTCGACGTCGCCAACCGGAACGTACAACGCTTCGGCACAGGTGTTTGATACAAACGGCGTCAACGTTCTGAACATGTCAAGCGTATTGCTCAATTCGACAAACGGCTTCGTGGACAAGATACCATTTACAATAACGTCCTCCATAAATGTAGGGTTTTACAACGTGAAAATTTCCGTCAGCAAAACCGGTGGTGAGACCGTAAATGAGACGACAAATTTCCAGGTGAGGGACTGGTCGCTTACATTCACAAAAGCCGCGCAAGGCTCGGGGTTTGAATACGGTTATACGGCATTCCTGAATACCACTGTCTTCTTTGAGGTGTACCCGATAGAAAGGGCGAACGGGACAGTAATAGAGAACCTCACAAGCAACATCACGGTGCTGTTGAAAAATAACATCGGAAGCATTGTGGGCAACAGGACGGTTGCGTACAATGCGACATGCAGCGCAAAGGCGTGCTATCAGTTTAATCTTACAACGCCGGTCATCACAGGCGATTACACACTGACCGTCGGGCTTAATCACAGCAGCGACTACCAGGCCGCTGACCGCACGATAAAAATCACCGACATAACCGCGTCGGCCCAGCCTTCTGATTCCGAAGGCACATTAAAAGAGCTGTTCGGCACGACCGAATTCGTTTATATTTCACTGTCAGGAAAAAACAAGACGTCAAACATAACAATATACGATGCCGATGTCGTGAACGTTATTTATGAAAATGGCACCAGCATTTCCTACAGCGAAGCCAACCTAACAAGCATGAACCTTTCAGATTCTACTTTCAAGTGGACTTGGAACAGCAGTTCGTCCAGGCTTGTGATAGACCCGCCAAAGACGGGTGGCGTTTATCTGATCGAAATATATGTAAACAACAACTCCGCCGCCGTGACGACACGATTTGGTGTAAAGCCTTACGACGTGTGTCTATCGGCAAAGGGCAGTTCGGATACAAGCAGCAGCGACTACTGGTACCAGTTCCGCACTTCGGATACAATATATTTCCATGTAAAAATAAACGAGGCGCAGAACACGGTCGGAAGGGCCACGATAGGCAACGCGTCAGGATTCAGCTCGACATACGGACGCTCGTCACAATGCAGTTTTGACACAACAAAAAAGCGTGCCGTAAATAACGCGACTATAACTGTGCAGAGTGTCCTAAATATGCAGAGTGGTAATACGGAATCACTTAATACATCGTCGACATGCAGCAGCGTGGACAACAGCGGTGGATATCTGTGCACCGTCCGGGCTGCGGACGGAATGTGGGACGGCGGCAGGCACGTCGTGACGCTCAGCGTGCTTGGCGATGACAGGGCAACAACCCAGTACGGCAACGGATTCTTCGAGGCGAGGGCGTTCTACATGTACGGATACAGTTCTAACTGGGCGAACAAGGGAAACTCAAGCATAACGCTCAATCTTAACGCCTACGAGGCCGGTAGCGGATGGTGGAGCTCGTCGAACGGGCTCTCCGGAACTGCGGTTGTCGACAGCATAAATTACTACGGCGGCGTAGGCGAATGGATATGGCCGCCGATAAAGTACAACTACAACGTGACGGGATTAAATATAACAATAACGAACGGCGTGGGGTCTATAACGCTTACGCCGAACAGGACTTCGGGCGGCACGTGGCCCACCGGATACTATTCGGCCGTAATGAAGGCGACAATAAACAACCAGGTCGACTACGGCGAGGCGTGGTTCAGCATAAGAAACTGGGACGCGTATGCGACGCCGGTCGAGATCGTGGGGACGTCGTACGAATCGAAGGGTTCAATAAACTCGAAGCAGAATATTTCTTTGTACGTAAGAATAACGGAAGCGAGCAACTATAACGACAACGGCGCCGGACTGCTTGGAAGCCTGACAATAAAGGTGAAGAAGATAATAGACTATTCGCAATCGCCGGCGGTCGAGCTTACGAGTAGCAATTTCACATCCAACGTACTGACCGTCAACGAATCTAGCCCGTGGTATTCGAATGCCAACACCACGAGGCACAACAAATTTATAATTAACATAACCCCCACGAGCGGCACGTGGGAAAACGGATACTACAGCGTAATACTCGACATAAACAACACCGAAAGCGGCTACGGATGGTTCAACGCCGTCACGTTCTACGTATCTGCGCAGACTACAAACTCGGCCGGGAGTTCCATATACAACAGCAAGGGCAACCTGCCAATTTATTTTAATGTGACGACAACAAAATCCCAGACGTCGACATACACCTCGGCAGATTTTATAAATGCAACCATAACGGACGCCATTGTAAGGTTATGGGACCAGACGACGCAAACGCAGATGGAATTCAAGTACCCGGCCCAGATAAACATAACGCCGCTGCTTGTCAACGGAAGCGGCATAATAAACATGACGTATCTCGGCGGCAACTGGCCAACCGGATACTACAGCGGCGAACTGAAGATGTATAATAATGTGGAAAACACGACCGCCAAGGGATGGATATGGTTCTCCATCCAGCCGTTCCGCGTTTCGTCAACCACTACTTCGTACAACGTGGGCACGAGGGAAAATGTCACTGTCAACATAAACATCAACGAGCCCGACTGGAGCAACAACGCGTTTCTGAACGGCACTTATATAATATCAAGCGTGCAGGACACGACGTGGACCAACGGTGTGTACTCTGTCGTGTCGCTCAACTATACTTACAACGGAACGAACGGCATCTTCAACGACTCAACAACATTGAAAATAAATCCCTCTGGCGGCAAGTGGAAACCCGGCTACAGAAATGGAATGATAACTGTAAAGAATAATCTTACGAATGAGACGCAGACAACATGGTTCTCCTTCCGCGCTACGTCCTTCACCGATACAATGAACAGGACGTCAAATGTAAACAGCGGCACTGGCAGCAACGTTACCGTGAATATAACTCTAACAGCGCCAGGCGGCGGGCAGACTGACGGAAACCTTTCCATCGTGTATTCGGGAAGCTCGTATAGCAAGACCCCGTACAGGTTCCTGATAGGTTCCTGCGACTCGCTTACGTCGTCAAGCTGTCTGATAAACAGGTCTGCAATAGTTACGGTCGTGGCTCCGGCGGGCGGCTGGAACGAGGGATATAATTACTTGTATTTCCAGTTCATAGAAACTGACGACTCCACAGCCTTAGTTGAATCGTACAACAACGTATACTTCAATGTAAAACAGACCATATCCGGCTATATGTACTCGGTGAACAGTCAGGGATGGTGGCAAAACTCTTTCGGAAACAGAGAAAATGTTACCATGTACATTTACTCGCTGCAGAACCTTTCAGGAAGCAGTATCAATGTAACGGTAACAAATGTTCAGGTGGCAAAGACCAGCTCCAACTGCTGGACCGACAGCTGCAGATCATACTCCAGCGTTACGTTCGAGGTCATGAATCTCAGCAGCGGCGTGTTTTTGAATTCCGGCAGTTCCAAAATCAACGTCACTGGATTTGTCAGGATGAATGCGTCCGGCGGTTCGTGGGAACTAGGCGAGTATGCCGTCAAGATATCCATGACGGATAACGCAAGCGGAGAGTCCGGCGTCATCAAGGATGCTACATTCAGGGTCATAGACAAAACGTCGCCGGCAGTTTTAATAACATCGCCGACTGCGGAGCAGATCATAAATGCGTCGAGCATAACATTCACAGCAACTACAAGCGAGCAGGCAAATTGTAATGTTTACTTATATGACTACAAGACGTTCGATTCGTATTATTGCCTTGCGAACAACACAAACACATCATCGTATACTGCTGCGTGCAACGGAACAAAATACAATAACATAACAGCGTCGAACTATTCTGCATATGCTTCAAAGTGGTGGAGCAACTCGGGCAATATGGTATCAACCGACTCGACGTCGCATTCGTACGCGCACCCGACATCCAGCATGCCGTCGAACCAAAACTATACCGTCAAGTTCGACTGCTACGACTCCGACTGGAATTACGCGACAAATGCAACCACATTCAACCTGCTTGCGAGCGGCGGCATTTCAAATGTCACACTGACAATAAATGTCTCATATCCTACGAACACTACCTATACGACTGCAACTCTCAATCTTAATTATACAGTTATCGGCACGCCGTCCAACTGCTGGGCCGAAATTAATGCGGCAAATACTACGCCTCTGGGCTGCGCCAATATGTCGATGTCTGCAAACCAGGGCTCGAATAGGGTCAAGGTATTTACCAACAACTCTCTTGGCACTATTTTCAGTACCGCGCCATTATACTTCTCAGTGGATTCGCTCGGCCCGAATATAACATTTGTTTCGCCGACACCTGGAAATGGATCGACTGTTAATGCTAGTTATGTTTATGTCAATGTCACTCTTGATGAAGTGCCAGACTTCATCAGATTTGAATTCAACGGCACGAACTATACAATGACCAATCTTTCGTCAACCAGACTGACCTGGTTTAGAAACCAAACAGGCCTTAACTCCAGCACATACGTATTCAGGGTCTTCGCCAATGATACATTCAATGGGAATATAAGCTCTACATCACGCCTCACAATAATACTCAACTCTTCTGGATAATGTGATTAAAAATGAAAAAAATAGTGATCATTCTGCTTTTCTTATTTGTTTCCATAGCTAATGCAACCGTGAGCGTTGAATCGTTCACGTGCAACGGGATGTCTGGCACGGTCGTAGTCGAAAACGGTGACACGTTCTCGTGCCAGGCGACGATAAAAAACGAAGACACGCAGAACTCGGCGAATATCGGCTCCGTATCACTCCTGGTCAGCGGGAGCTGGGCAGAGGCGACGTCTTATTCCGGCACGGGTTTCTCCAGCACACTGGGCGCCAGTGCCAGCACGACGGCAACATTTTCAAGCATAAAGGCAGTCGCGCCTGGTGCAACAAACAAGTTTCAGGCGATATTGATTGACAGCAGCTCTGACACGTTCGTAACAGACACCAACGTAAACGTGGTGGCAATAAAAACGATCTCTGTTTCTACCTCGGCCTCTTCTGTCGAGGAGGGTGACGAGTTCGACGTATCCGCCACATTCATTGCAGGCGGCGATCTGGGCTCAGCCTCGTTTACATGGAGCGGCACGGGCGGATGCACCGTCTCTTCCGGTCATACGGCCACAAAGGACGTCGGGGCTTTGTCGCATAACGGAGAGGCGTCAAGGTCATGGACAATACTGCAGGGCGCGTCAGACTGCGTAAATACAATAACTGCTTCAGGCACGTCGTCGTCAGTGACCGTTACAAAATCAAAATCCGCTACGGTGACGGAACCAAATGCCGATAGCTCCAGCAGCGGCTCCAGCACCACAACCAGCGGCGGCGGATCCGGTGGTGGCGGTGGTTCAACAGCGCAGACAAGGACCATTAAGGAAATAAAATCCGGCGAATCTTCGACAGTGACATTCACTAAGGCTATAAACAGTATATTCATCGAGGCGCTCAAGGACGTCAAGAATGTTGTAATAAGCGTCGAGGAAACTACGTCGCCAGGCGTGCCTTCAATCCAGAATGCTTACAAATACATAAAAATCTATACCACCAACATTTCTGACGGCGACATAAAATCCGCAGTAATTGCATTCTCAGTAAATAAGACATGGCTTTCCGGAAAAGATAAAAACTTGGTAAGACTTAACAGGTACAACAACGGCTGGAGCGAACTCAACACGGAGATATTGAGCGAGGACGCTTCATTCATAAGGTACAGCGCCAAAACGCCCGGATTCTCTATATTTGCCATAGCGATAAAATCTGCAGAGCCTTCACCAGCCGGGCCGAGTGGTGAACCAACAGCCACGGAGCCAGGTTCAGAAAGCGGCAATACCACGCCAACGGAAACAGGCGGCACGGCCGAAACGGGCGCCGGCGCAACGGGCGGGGTTAGCGAAAGCCAAAACACTGTAATATTGATAATCGTTCTGGCCATAATAGGCGCCGTGGGCTGGTTCTACTTCCACGGCCACAAGAGGAAGTACAGGTATGATTACCATGCAGAAAAGAAATGGCACCACAAGAACTGACCGGTATGTGCAAAGCTCCCCAAATCGTGAGCTGTAAAGTAAACGTCAGGTAATTCTCGCAATTATGACACTTTTTCTAGGCGGCAATCTCTGGAATTACAGATAACATCGCGATTAAGAGAAGTTGATTTTTCCTCGATTTCCTCGTGAAGTTAAATTTTGAGGCATCCCGCAAAATTTAACGGAACAGAGCTGAAATCAGAGATGAAAATTCAATTTGGATGAGCGAGCGCAGCGAAGTGAATCGTAAAATTCCTGTTATACGCCCCTTTAGAGTGCAACGTGGTGCGAAGCAAGTTGCTCGGACGCCGTGTTAAAGGGCGAAGCCCACTATAGTAAATTCGTTAAGGGGAACTCGCTAGTAGAATAACTTATCGGTAGTAACAAAACGAAAGCTTTAAATATAAGTTGTTCTAGTGTTTAATATGAATCGAAGAGAATTTTTGAAAGCATTGGGAATTGGCGGTGCGGCTTTAGCAGTGCCTAAGTTTGCATACGCACAGAATCCTATACAGTATCCATTGACATCCAGACCAGATTTAGATACACAATTGGATGAACAAAGTGCTGCTAAAGCTAGAAAAGTAGCAGAATATGTTATCACCAAAAGTAAGCAAAGCGGACTTCTTCAGTTTAATCCAAATCATAGAATTGGTGATAATTATCAAGGTGTTCAAGCAGTAATGGAGATTGGTGATTGGAGATATACTGTGTGGGTTGCAAATCATAATAAAAACGCACAATTAGAAATGCATGATCATGATTTACTTTCTGTTTGGATGCGACCAAAAGGAACTTCTGGACAAGATAAATTAATCTCATTTTCAGATGAAGGTTTAGATGGAAGGTGTGATTTTGGGATTATTGGAAAAGGATTAAGTAATAATGGACAAACAGTTCTTTATCGTGCAAAAGAAAGAGCCAGTCCAAATGGAGAAAATCTTCAACATAGAGAAAGATTCCAGAAACTTTATAGTGAAACATTAGATAATCTTGTTAAATTCTACGAAAGAAAATAAATTTTAGCGAGTTCCCCTTTCTATTTTAGGCGTCCGAGCAATTGCATTTAACAACGGGCTTAACCGAAGTTGGACGCCCTCGAAAATTTCGACCTCGTGAGGTTTTTCCCTCGAACCGCAGTTCAGAGCTGGAAAATCCGAACAGAGCTGGAGAAATTCTCAGAGTTGGGGCAAAATTTGGACGGAGAAACCTGCAAGGTTTCGTAGTCGGTTAAGCCCTGTTATACGCTTTTTCTCGAAGAGAAAAACGAAATTTAGTGCAACGTCCCGAAGGGAAACCGAAGAGTTAAATTTTCACTTTTATAAATCCGAGGCGTAGCCAAGTGTATAGTTTAGAGTTGGGGGCAGTCGTTCATTCGAGCGAACAAAGAGAGCTATCAAGAACAAGAATAAAGGGCGAGAAAAACAGTTCATATTTAACTCATTAGTAGTTACAAAAGTAAGATTTATAAAGGAATGTTTATATCCATTTATAATATGAGTTTAGAAGCTGATGTTTTGAAATATGGAGCAAAAGGAGCAGTTTTAGATTATGTTAGAAGTAATGCTCCAGATGTGCCAATTGAACCATTTGTATTAGTGCCAGTTGGAGAAGATTGGAAAAAATATGAACCTCAGATTAAAGATTTAGGCGATTGTTTGGTACGAAGTTCATCTCCGTTGGAAGATGGACAAGAAATAAGTTTTGCTGGATTGTTTTGGACAACTAAGTTTTATGGACAACATTCTGTTGACCAAGTATTAAAATCTCTTTCTGATGAAGATACATTAAGATATGCAGAGATTCATAGAGTTAAGGCTCCTCTTGAAATGGGTTTGACTTTTCAAAGAGATTCAAATTCAAGTTGGAATTGGGGAATTTTAAGACATCCACATCAAGAAAATTTACTTTTCATTATGGGAAGACCTGTTCCAGACCATACGAGGTTTAGCGAAGATTTAATTTATGATGAAAGCACGGGTAAATTACAAGAAGTTACTAATTTCTGTTCATCAAGACTGTATGATTTTACAGAAGCCAAGTTTGAAGATGTGCCTGAGGGTATAGAACAGGCAATAGCATTATATCGACAAATTGAAGCACTTCCAGCTTTTCAAACTGGGTTTACTTATCATATGGAGTTTGGAACAAATCCTGTTTCGGTGTATCAGTTCAGACCCTTTAGACGAAAACAGCAACCAACATGGAATATTGATTTTTCTGAACTTGAAAATGTAGGAGAAGATTATTCTGTCCATAAGTTCGGATTGAGTTTTGGCATTACTGACGCTGAGGGGTTAGATTTGACTATCGCAAGAGCTCTTTCGAGTCATGAGAATAGAAAGCATATAGAAAGATATAGAAAAAATCTTGTAGGAAAACCTCACAAGAGAATTGTAACTGCTTTGCTAAAAGGATGGAAGTTAAGCCCTTTTGAAAGAGCATATGCTGAAGAGGTAGCAAGAATTGACTCTGACACCCATGGCGGAGTTGATTCTGAAGCATTTGATAAAGCAGTTGAAAGAATAAATGCACAAATGAAGAAAGATGAAACTTGTTTGTATCAAGAATGTATGCATTTTTATTATGGCAGAGATATTGATTTAGTATTTCCAAATGCTAAAGCATGGATTGCAAGTGGTGGAGTTCAATTTTTATCGCATAATTGGTTTAGAGCATTACAAACTTATGATGTTGCTTTAGTTGATTACGGAAATGTAAATGGAAAAACAGGAGATAAAATTAAAATTCTTTCTGATGGGATATTTGGTGTAGCTGTTGAGTCGTACAGATAATTTTTCTCGCCCCTTTTCGTTTCGTCGTGCCCCCAACTCGTCGTTAAGTGAAAATTTAATTGCGTATAACATCGCGATTATCTGAAGTTTCACGAGGTGAAATTTGGGGAAATTTCGCAGGAAAATCTCAGATAATCGCTGTTCAACGTACTGAGTGAAACGAAAGTCCGCAGGATGTGGTTCGAACAATTTATTGCGAGAAAGTAAAAACGAAGTTTAGGGTGGGAAATTCAAAATGAGCGTTCGCGATAAATTAATAAGTAAGGTTTTTCATATTAAGATTATGCAATTAAGAAAGGCAACAGAACAAGATAAAAAAGAGGCAATGAAAATTGCACAAAATTTGAAAGAATGGTTTAACAAAGAGGGAATTAAGAATATGAAAACAGATTTCAAATTAAACAATTTGGTCGTGGCGAAAGATAAGGGCAAAGTTTCTGGATTTTTGTGTTATACAACTAATTGTGGAAAAATACAACTTATCTGGATGGGAATTAAAAGAGATTCTCAAAGAAAAGGAATTGGAGAAAAACTTTTGAGATGGTTGGAAAAAGAAGCTAAAAAATATAAGTTGTATTCAATTAGAGTTGAAACTTTGCCAGATGAAGATGATTACGAGCCATACAAAAAAACTCGAGCTTTTTACTACAAAAATGGTTTCAAAAGAATTTTCTATAAAAAAGCGAGAGTTAAAGGTTGGGATGACCAAATTGTTCTTGAAAAAGTAATAAAGTGAGCGAACGCACTATTGGGCGGGTAAAAACTTCGTTTTTATTGAGTTGAACGTTCGGGCTTAACCGAAGTTGGACGCCCTCGAAAAAATTCTCCTCGTGAGGTTTTGAGGCAACCCACAAAACCGAAACAGAGCTGAGAATTTTTTCAGAGATGGGGCAAAATTTTGACGGAACGAGGTGCAACCGAGTGAAGTCGGTTAAGCCCTGTTATACTCTCTGACTGAAAGGAAGACGAAATTTTAGTGCAACGATGCCGAAGGCAAAAATTTCGAGTAAAAAATCAGCGTATCAAGGGCGAAGCCCAATTGAGTAATAAAATAAAGGGGGAACTTTTTAGTAGTTTTAGTCACTATTAAGTGGTTATAAACCGAAACATTTATATACTTGCTATATCTAATATGTCTTATGACTACAATAAAACTAGGTCTTCCAAAAGGTAGCTTGAATACTATAGGTAGAGGAAATACTCACCAATTATTTGTAGATGCAGGTTATGACATCCAAGGCTATGAACCTGGGAAAGAATCAGATACAAAGTTAAGAATTGTAAATGATCCAGAAATAATTGCTTTTCTCACACGACCTCAGAGTGCACCTGTTGAATTAAGCAGACAACTATTAGATGTTGCTATTGTAGGTGAAGATTGGGTTAAGGAAGAATCAGTAAATGGGGCAGATATTAGAAAAATAGGTGATTTAGAGTATGGTCAAACAAGATTAGTGATTGGTGTTCCAAAAGACGCATCTTATGAATCACTTTCAGATTTTTTTCGTTCACAGAAAGATAGAACAACACCAATATTATGTTTTACAGAATACCCAAATCTTACACGACAAAGATTTATGGAAGATGCAGGATACAAGCAGGTATTTGGCGAAAAGAAACCACTTGTCCAAGTAAGGGGATTACAAGATGGAGAAAACCGATTAGTACAAATAATAAATTCTGATGGAGTTACCGAAGGATATATGGCAAAAGGTGCTGATTTGATTGTAGATAATACCCAAACAGGTAGCACTCTAAGAGCGTATAGTCTAAGAGAACTTGAAACAGTTATGAAATCAAGTGCCGGGTTATATGCTGGTCCTAGTTGTAATAGTGCGAAAGAAGGAAAAGCTAGAGAGATATTTGATTTGCTTATTGGAGCTATTCAAGGAAGAAAATATTTTGATGTAAAATTTAATGTTCCAAATGATAAAATAGATGAAACTAAAGAATATTTATCTAGTGAAGGGCTTTGCTCTGATGAACCAACAGTTACGGCAGGGGATAGATATTCGGCAATAAACATCCTAATACCACGAGAAAGATTTCCTGAGGCATTGAGAGATTTAAGACAAAAATATCAAGCAACATCAATAGTTAGGAATGAAGTTAAACAGTTTGTAAAATAATTCTTTACGAAGTAAAGACAATATGTCCGAAGGACAAAAAGTTCCCCTATTCGTATTCTTAGCTGATTTTTTATTGAGCATAACAGCGGCATTAACCGAAGTCGGCGTAGCCGATTTGAACGGAGAAACCTGCAAGGTTTCGTAGTCGGTTAATGCCTGTTATATTCTCCCGTTAAGGATTGATTTTTAGTGCAACGATGCCGAAGGCAAAAAATCAAAGTCGTCGTGTCTATTGTTTTTTATAGGGGTTTCCGCCGTCGTTTTTTGCTTCTTTTTTTAAAAAAAGAAGAGGGGGATTTCCGTTTAATAACCAAAAAGTATTTAAATATTAGATTATTCTAATATAACAATATGAAAGAACTATATGAAATTCATGCTGAAATGTGCAAAGTATTTTCAAATTCAACAAGGTTAGAAATATTGAATTTATTGAGAGATAAAGAATTATCAGTAACAGAATTGATAAAAAAGACAAAACTAAGTCAAGCCAACATCTCCCAGCACTTATCAATTATGAAATCTAAAGGGATTGTTGTGTCAAATAGAAAGGGTAAGAACATCTATTACAAACTTACAAATCCGAAAATCATCAAAGCATTTGATATAATCAGAGATGTTTTGGCTGAAAAATTAAAGAAAAATGGAAAAATTGTTAAAAATTATGGGGTGTTAGAATGAAAAAAATATCCATAATTGTGATTTTCAGTATGTTGCTATTGAGTGTAAGTCTGGTATCTGCACATGAACATAATTTTGCTGAAACAAAACAGCTTATAGATTCAGGTATTGGCTGTGATAAACTCACAGATGAACAGCTTGAATCCATTGGTGATTATTATATGGAGCAAATGCACCCGGGCGAAGCCCATGAAATTATGGACAACATGATGGGTGGAGAAGGTTCTGAATCTTTGAAACAAGTGCATATCAACATGGCAAAACGGCTTTACTGTAACGAGAATGTCTATATAGGTTATGGTATGATGGGTGGAGGCATGATGAATATGATGATGGGTTCAGGAATGATGGGAAATTGGGGGGTATAGTTTTGGTTATTGGAATTTTATAAATGTCCTCTATATAATTCTATTAATTGGACTTATAATTTTAGTTTATCTCTGGATTCTAAAATTATGGAAAAACATGCAAAATAAAGGTGGTAAAAAATGAAATTTGGAATTATAATAGGGACAAATGAAGCAGAAGTTGTTTGGAATGCTTTTAGATTTGGAAATACGTCATTAAAAGCAAATCATGAAGTAAAAGCTTTCTTAATCAATAAAGGGGTTGAAATTGAGGATATTAAAGATGAAAAAAACAATGTAAAAGAACAGACTGATTTATTTATTGAAAACAAAGGGCAAATATTGGCTTGTGGAACTTGCTTAAAATCAAGAAAAAAAGAGGGTAGCGATGTTTGTCCAATTTCAACCATGAAAGATTTGTTAAATTTAGTTGAA
>Ga0209542_10010366_pt1 | contig 16840 bp, 21 predicted proteins | sample RifCSPhighO2_01_FD_184028 | JGI IMG/M metagenome (GOLD analysis project Ga0209542, IMG submission 184028) | Soil microbial communities from Rifle, Colorado - Rifle CSP2_plank highO2_0.1 (SPAdes) (version 2) | ecosystem: Environmental > Terrestrial > Deep subsurface > Rock core/Sediment ...
ACTAAAGATGGTATAACTGAATAACCAACTGTAATAACATTAACTTTTCTATTCTCCCTAGCTAATACTAGCATAGCTAACTTTAGACCTTCATGGAAAAAACCTATTTGACCTCCCTCACCTTCTCCAAGTACCCAATATGAATAGGAGATTCCAACAGATGAATCAACAATATGACCATACATTCCATCATAATACAAATGTATTTTAGTTTGTGTATCAAGAGCATTAGCGATTAATTCCCGTAGGGCATCACCAACACTCCAATTAGGTACGTATTTTGGACTAATAGGATATTCAACAACTTTTTCTTCCATAGATATTTCACCTATAAACTCAACTTTTTATCCATCAGTCTTTCATATTAATTTTTACCCTATATAAAGAAGGGAAATAGTAGACTCCTATCCATTCAGGCCAACATTGAGTACTTAGAGCATTCATCCTGGCATATAATAGATATTCTTGAGCATCAGTTATAGAATAAAAATATACATAATCATCTAATTCATATAAAGCGCCAAAATATTTTGATATAACCATATTTATTAATATACTAATAAAGAGGTAATTTACTTAGTCTCCCTGACCTTTACAACAACTTTGTCAGGCTTAATAGATATAACTGCTTTAGTAATAGCTTTAGTAACCTTTTCACCATACTTAGTAATAAAACCACGAACAACTCGCATATCTACATGCTCTAGGATAATAGTAACCTTTTCACGTTCTGCGATAATGGCATTCTGTAATTCAATAATTGGAACTACTTTAGCAAGAGCGTTTTTCAGTTTTTTCTGATCGTATTCAATACCTCCTTTTTTAAGAATGCATGTAAGAAATAGATGATTAAAATCTTTGATTTCCTGATCAACCATAATTCTTAGTAATTCATTTTCTAGATCTCGTTGTACCGTTTGCAGTACAACGATATGTTGCTCATGTTCATACCAGACATTAAGGAGGGTTTCTATTTCGGTTTGAATCTCAACATCTACCATCATATCCTCCAACTTTCATCAAGATGTGCTCATTGTAACATAAAAAGAGCTAGTTGTAAAGTATCATAAAATAGGATATTTAGTATAATAAAATATAATATCTATACGTATTTTGTATGAATTCTATAAACCCCTTCCTTAGTGATACTTATATGTTTCCTACAACTAGAACAATATGCAAAAGCACCTGTTAAAAATTTCTTAACCCCAGAATCTTTTCCATACTGTATAGCTTTTTGTATCATTAAATTATCTACACTAAGCCCAGAATTAGTACACAGTATTTTTAGTCTTGACGGTATTGCACCACCTGTCTCTTCAATAATATTTAATATAGGTATATACTCCCTCTGTTTATTATACGTGTCAACAATACTTAATGGATTTGCAATTAAAAGCTCCCATGATGAGGGGTTATAACCATGTTCTCCTACATGCAAAACAACATCTGAGTAAAGAGATTTAACCGTATCTATTAATTTAAGATGTGTTTCTTTATTATAAACACTATTTATATAAATATGTTTTGGATCTATATGATAGAGCTCTTTATAAATTTTAAAAGCACTGGTAAAATCACCTATATTTAAATCATTAGGATAGTTTGGTGATACATAAGTATAATAGTAGAACATTAAAATTCCGTATCCCCATTAAATTTCTCTGCACTGACATCATCGGGAAAAACCATGAAAATAATGTAGGGAGGTACATCAGAAAAAAATACCCTGCAGTCATATTTCTTTTGCAATAATAATTTATATTGATATATATCTTCAGAAGAATCTATAGGTAAGAAAGCAATAGATATAGGATATTTAAATTCAATTTCATATTCCATACAGTTAACTAACCCCCAAGAATTTCGACACAAGAGCATCCACAAAATTAATAGAATGTTGTGGATCTAACCCGTCAATTATATGAGATGCCTTTATCCTTTTACTTTCAATTAAACCCCAAATATTTTCATCAATTGTATTTCTCCCCAAGAAATAAAAAATATTTACATCTTTTTCTTGGGTCATTCGATGAACACGGGCCTCAGCCTGATCATGTATCATAGCATTCCATCCCAACTCAACAAAACTAATATTATGACAATTGGTAAAAGTATGCCCCATGCTAGCTGCTCTTAAAGAGGCAATCAGTACTTGATTATCACCATCTATAAATTTTTTCTTTGCTATATCAGAATCATATATAGAAATACCCCCTAAAATAGAAAGGGAGTTTGGCACCATTCTCAAAAGAGCTTTTTGAATTGAAATATGATCTGCATATATAATCATCTGTTCTTTATTCGATAAATAATCTTTTAACCATTTATTAATCCCATTCAGTTTTCCATAGGCGCATATCTGTTTTAAATAATTAATTCTAACAATTTGCTCAGCTCTTGATGCATTATTAGCCGCTATACTACTAATATTTACTCGCAGCCATTTTATTAAATTATCCCTGACCTGCTCATATATAGGTCTATTATTAATATCTAACGTAATTACGTTAGTATTTTTAGGAGGTAGAACAATTCCTGCTGCTGAATAATCAGCCCTTATATAACATCTTTGAGTCAACAATGTATGTAGATATTTAAGGTTGGCACCAATATGGTTAAAACGTTTTAAAAATGCTTTTTCACCTCCAAATTCTTTGAGACGATCTATAAATCGAAGAATAGTAACAAGATCCCTAACCTGGTTAACTATCAATGTACCAGTTAGTACATACTTATAAGGAATGTTTTTAGCTAATGCAATACTTGCCAGGGTTTTTTTCGCCTTATCACTTCTAATAGAATGACCTTCGTCAGCAATAATACACTTAAAATCCACTTGACTTAAGTATTGTAGGTGTTTGTGCAAAATATCATAATTAATTATAGTAATATCTTCTCTACCATATAATACAGATTGAAGTTTATTACCTCCAGAAATGATTCTATATGTCTTATTAGGCAGTACTTTTTTAATAGTGTCCACCCACATTAATTTTAAATTAGCTGGGCATAAAATAACAGCAGGGTATAAATTACCTGCTGCTAAAGTAGCCAAAGCTATATAAGTCTTACCAAGACCCATTTTATGACCAATAATACATTGTTTTTTATCTAATGCATATTTAACAGCATGTTCTTGAAATATAAAAAGAGACCCATTAAAACTACTTGAATCAATATTTAATAATGGGGTAAAAGAGCTATTTTTTCTAATTAAAGTTTCTACCATCCCTATTAATATCCCCCAGTAACTAATTCGTTATATACTCTACTACATAAATAGAATATCGTATAGTATTATATTCCAATATTTAATATTTCCTATTATGATAAAGCATAGACTTACCGTTCTTTGAACAGTCTTTACTACAATAAAACCTCTGCCTGTGTTTATTTTTATACGTAAAGTCAGAGAATCTTATACTAAAATTTCTTTTACAAAAGGCGCATTCTGCATAAGTATAAGTCCCTTGTGTATGATTTAAACTACCCAAAACTGGCCCATTTCCCAATCCAGTACATATATTACTACAATATACTTTACCAGTATATCGGGTATCAGTTAATTTCCGTCGTTCTGCGGATTTAAGTCTCCAAAAAATTTTATGGCAATGATCACATATAAGTTCTATATGATAGTGTATAAAACGACACTGCTCAGAGCAGAATCTATGTGGTATAGATTTATCATACGTCTTTATTATATTTTCACATTCAAAACATTTAAATCCATATGATTTTTTAGTTGACAAACCATACTTTTTCAAAATCCATCCAATACCCTGTCTTGTCCGACCAAATATATTGCCCAGCTGAACTAAAGTAGTATTGGGATTATTTATCTTATAATTAATAATTTCTCTGTGTATTTTTTCTATCTCAATTATATTCATATTCTTAACTCCTTAAAAGAATTAGAATTAGTACTATATACTATTTTCTTTATTCCTGCGGATATTATAAAATCCATGCACATAGAGCAGGGTTTAGACAATAAAAATTGATCATCAGCACCTTTTCTCCATATATATAAAGTACTATTTTTTAACTTACGATCTGGAGCTTTAAATATACATCTAATTTCAGCATGGAGCCTCCTATGTGGATTATACTGATGGATAAGTGGATGTGTTTTCTCTAAATTATTTGCAGCAATGGCAATAGGTTTTTTTGATACAATTAAAGCTACAATTTTCCAGCGTTGGTTTACAATAGAGTTAAAGACAGGTTGAATAAGATTATTCCATTTAATTATATCCGTGTGATACTCCAGTTCATGCATTTATAACCAGTCCTTTTATCAAATATGTACGTATATTATACATAGATCTGATACAATTGTAAACCATCATAAAATATAATAGTTTATATTACATATAAAAATATAAATGGCAAGGTTATAAAAGCCTTGCCATTATCACATCTTAAATAATATAAAACTAAAAATTTCTAATATAATCTAATGTCTCTGCTTGGTTTTCTTCTTGGTTTGTTATTTGACTTTTACTTATTGTATTACCCCCATTAGCAATCCAATTTTGTAAATGTTTAAATATATTTACATCATAACCAGAAACAAATGCAACACCTGGATAACTACATTCTAACGGACTTCCTTCATACGATGCTAAATTCCATAAAACTATTAGAGGTGTTTCATTAAATGTATCCCGCCATTTTTTTAATGCTAATTCCAATGGGGGAAATTTCCGGTAATATAAGGATTCTCCAATTACTGTAGGGGGATGGAATTGCATATCACTAAAAAAATACACTATTTTAAAAGGTTTTATACTATACTTTATGATATAATTCAATGTATCTATTATTGATCCATACACCTGGGTACTACCTAATCCACAATTCATTGCTCGATGTCTCAAAACAAAATCAAATAAATTTACATAATGATCTTTATTAAATTTAGCAATATGTGCATTATCATCAAATGTAGCTGCATAGCCACTAGTTGTTGCTACACAAGCACAAAGGAGTTTAGCTATATCCATATTAGTTAGAGAATTTTCTTTTGATACTTTAGTAAACATAGAACCTGAAACATCAGCAAATCCTAATCCCCTTAAAGATGGAACTGTATTCTTTACAATTTGAAGAAATATTTTATTAAATACCTGACCATATTCAGGCATACTTTCAGATACATAGTTCTTTTTATAAGATCCTATTGTCACAGCTTTATAACCAGCGTACACCTGATGAGGCCAGATCCCATTAAATTGTCTAGAGCCAATTTTTTCTATTAATTCTTCTGGAGAATATCCAGCTTTTCCCATATTTCTAATATTCAAAAGAAATGCCATATCTGGTACAAGATTACTATTGAATAAAGATTCCCAGGTTTTCTTATTATTTCCAAAAACAGAGAGAGCTTGACTAATAGAGGGCGCAAAATCACTGATATTTAAATATTCTTTGTTTTTAAAACTAGAATGGGTTAAATCATATGCGGGCCATTTATCAATAACAGTACTAATCTTTGATTTAGATGTATGTAAGACTGCATATATATTTTTTAATCTAGAGGAGAGTTGTTTATAGCATAGGCCCATTACATCTACGAGACGTAAAGTCTTTGGAACACTGATTTCATTACCACATATATCTTTTTTAAATCTAACAGAAGTCCTATCAACCTCTATATTTCGGTATTTTAATATTTGATAATCAGTAAATTCTTCAAGAGTACTGGCTATAGCTTCTTTTATATAGGGCGGAATACTCTCTATACCGCCTAAATCAAGATTCTCCCAATGTGAAACAAATAAAACTACATCATCTGGACGATATAATAGAGATTTTTTAACATACTCTTTAATAAAATCTACAGAATATGTATCTTCTCCGCAAAAGGATGATAACACTGCTGGAACTACAGATCCTTGAATCCTATTTCCCTTTCCTAATTTTGGATGTCGTACATAAACCCCATATTTCCACCCAAAACCTTTTTCATATACCTCCGCATCTTTTAATGCCTTGATAAATGAAATAATTTCATCCTGTTGAGATTGATAAAAACCTTTAGTAAAACGTACCGCTCCCTTAGTAAAAACCAGGTCTAACAAAGGATTGCTTATTACATACTGAGTAGCTCCCTCATGCGTTATTTCCCCACTTTGAATAATTTTAATAGCTCTAGGCATATATATATACTTCTCTACACTAAAAATAAATCCTTTTTGGAATTCCATTTATGGAAGTACATAATTTGTTGTTAGTAGTTCGCTTACAGTATCCCGTTTATCCCCTTTGCAGTTAATAGATCTTGGAGACTGTACAACGGTAATGTGCCAATAAGAAGCATCAAATAAACTAAAAGAAATCTTACCTACATCAGCTTGTTTACCATTAGCTTGCTGTATTTTATAATTAATTCCCATACGTATCCCACTTCAGATTTTCAATGCTTTTATTATGCCATAGAAATTTAGATTTATATTTATATGAGTATAAAAAACATACTATTTTTTAGAGGGGTGAGAGGGTGGAATTGCACCACCATTACAGGCCCCATAAGTAATTGAAGTAAGAGAATAAGGTATGTCTATTCCCTAAAGCCTGCGTCCTGCTCTTTAAACGACCCTACCCCATATAGTATTAACGAAACCGAGAGTTAAGTATATAGACAGTATTTAAGATTCCAAAAACCTGATATACTCTCGATACACAATAACAATAACATAAATAGCACAAGTTGTCAATATCCCATACATAGATTTTGTATATTTAAAAAATCTATGACATTTAGTACTTATTCTTCAATTAAACATTAAATATTTTAATTATATATAATAATTAAAATTAAGTACATCAATCTAGAAAATAATAAATATTACTAACAGATATTTTTCTTTCTCTACTATGCACAATCATTACTTTCATCTAAATATAACCCTATTATACCAAAATTCTTGATTCTTTCTATATCTTCTATAGATACTGAAGGTATGCACCTTGGTGGGCCAACAAGATATTTTTTATCAAAAACTATGTTTGGATTTATATCTGATAAATAGTAATTTTGAACCCAACCGTTTACATTATTTTGAATACCGGGTATTACTAAATGAGAATAATCAATAGTATATTTATTACTATTAGTAGAATATGTTATATCGTATTTTTTAGTATCTATTTGATTAAAAATACGATATTTCTTATAACATTCGTTATTACAAAAAGCACGTAATGAATGATGCTTTAAATTATATACGTGTCTTGCTCTAGAACGAGAAAAATTACCCCCACAATTATGGCACTTAAGTATTACATTAATCACTTTAGATCTCCTTTTATTAAGCTCTGTTCCCACCTTCTGACACTACCCAAGGTTCTAGATTATCCTCTTTAACTTCCTCATGTCTTTCTCCATTTAAAACATCATTTTTAATTTTAGGAAAACCATACTCTTCTAAAAGCTTTTCATGGTTTTTTACACGATCTTTATATCCATTAGTAACCTTCCATTCCTTCGTATTCAATTCTTTTAAAAACTCCTGAAATTTTTGTAATTGTTTATTTTCCATATTACCTATTGATTTTACCGCATATTTATCCTGTTCTTGTTTAGATAACTTTCCCCAAGCTCTAGATAACCCAACCAATTCAAAATATGGTATGTCTTGAGGCTCTTTATTTTTTAACGGATTCTTATTATTTCTAAGTATATAAATTATAAAAGCATTATTATTTGATAAATCAGGATGTTCTCTAGTAAATTGATCCCATGTAGGTCTACCAAAATATGTAACAGGTTTGTATAATTGTTTTTCTAATATTTCATAGGGTTGATTTGATACCTCAGCCCAACGCTCTGATTCTTTAGGGTTAGGATTTGGCTCATAAAGATCACAAACATACTCTGATGCTACTGGTGAATGTATCTTTAAACAATAACCTCCTTCTACATAAAAATTACATGTATGGCATTCTTTTGCATCTTCTTTAGCAGGTTGATAGTTAACTTGATCAAAGACCGTAAGAATATCTGTATTTCCAAAAAGTGCTTTTTCTGTATCATCAAGCGGGAAATTATATTGTACAGGTGGACTAGAACTATTATTCTCAAAAACCCAGGGAATTAATTGTAGTTTAAATAATGGAATATATGTATCTGGAATTTTTGAATTTATACTAATAGAATACACTGAAGGAATATATTTCCTAATTTCTACTTGTATAGCATCTGTTATTGAATTACGATAATTAGATTTTATAATTATAGAACTTTCTTTGTCATTATAATAAATACCAACATCTGGAACAACGGGGAAGTTTTTATCGAAAGATTTTTTTATTTCGTTCACATTTAATTGTTCTAGAGAAGCTATTTTTGATTTAATAATAGAAAAATTAGCCTCTGAATTTACCCCTTCCTCACATAATGTTAATTCCTGTAACTCCAACTCTCTTATCTCAAGATAATTAGAATCATCTCTCTGAACAATCTTTGTATCTAAAGCACTACCAGCTATTGAGTAGCTTTTTATATTACCTTTTTTGATTTCTTCAATAACTTTTTTAGAAACATTGGTATCATTCCTTAATTCAGTAATAGCCCATAAACCATTATTATAAATACCTGATTTAAATACCTGACCATTTTTTGCTATAAAACATGGTAGAACCCATCCAACTTGAACATCTGAATGATAAATCATAGAATTACGATTACGAAAATTAGACATAAATTTTTTAAATGCTTTATCAAGGGCATCAACAGTAATTAAATGGCCCTCCTTATCTACCATTGCAACAGAAGCAGGGCCACCAACTATAATTGGGCCAGTAGTCTCATCATTTAAATTATTATCTAATACATATCTCTCATATATGTTACCTGGGCCATAATAACGATATAAGGTTAATATCTCTGCTGGAGATGCTACGTGAGCGGTGTATAACCGTTCATATTCTTCTATCCCATCCCATATATCATTTTTAGATACCATTCCCGCCTTAGATTTTTCTAGGAAAACCATACCACAAGTAGCTACAAAAGGAATAATACCCTCTTTATCACTTTTACCAATATTACAAGAAGTAGTGTATGTTTTATTTAATTCATTGAAATTAGCTTGAAATAAAGACACGTCCGCCCCAGGATATATTTTCTGTAATACAGCATCTCCGCTTTTATGTATTTCCTGTGCTACTGAATCACAAGCCGACGCCATTTCCATTTCACTAGGATTACTCTTACTAAACAAATTTAACAGGGATGGAATTACAGTTTTATCTACCTTATATTTTAAATCCCAATAAAGCATAGATAGATCATCTGTCGTAGCTTGGGATTTAGCAAGATCTCTATATATTTGTAAAAATTTAGTTGGAGAGGACATATAATATTACCAGAAATATATTAAATTAGTATACATAAATATCTATAAAATCCTCTATCAGATAAAACAAATAAATCATTCATTTAATACATCTATTTTAGATATATAAACACCAATTTTATCCATTTCCCATTGAACCCATATATTATCTAATCCATATTTCTTTGATTTATCCATTATATCATACAACCCTAAAAAATAATTTTCACAGGATAGGCATCTAGTTGAATCTCTGTATAATAAAAGATTATCACATCTCTTGCAATATATATGCATTAAATTACCCCTATTTTTTAGCACTAATATCACGACAAGTTAAAAATACCCTTAATAATTCTTTCCTTGCCTCATCATATACAATACGATTAATATTCCCCTTAAATGTTTTATACGCCCTATTATCATCATTGAAAATCATCTCACCTAATCCATATAACTGACCTACCATTCGAGAGAATACCCGCATAACCTCCATTTGTGCTTGATTAACAGGAATACTAGCTAATACACTTGAACTAGACTTTTGCTCCATTATAAATAACCCTCGTTATTATTAAATACGCTCTAATTTTTTAAGGTTTTCCTCCAAATATCCTACAAAACTAGGAATTCTCTCATTAAAAGCATCAGCAAGAAATGGATTACCGTCTGATTTTGGGATTTCTGTTATAACACGAAAAATTACATCACTATTTTCATATTCATTCTTTTTTGGTATAATTGGCACAACTTTTTTCTCCTTGTATTCCTTCCAATAACCTTGAATAACAGTGCCATCTTTTCGTCTATGTGTCCGAACATAAACTCTCTGTGTATCAATTATAGGCTTATTAACGCTATTTCCTTCATGTACTTTAGATGCGTAATTAGCTGTGTATTCTATAATTGCTCCTTTTCCTGTATTTCTTAACCTACCACTATTTTTTAAATAACCAGAATTAGTAGGGACTTTTTCTTGGGACACCTCAAAAACATCATGCATTGTCTGTTGTGCTGCTTCTATAATAGCACTGACTACTAATTTAACTAATTGCTCTTCATTTATAGCCATATTATTTTAAAAATGCAGGGATACTATTAAATGTATAATTTGGTTCTACATTTTGACGCTTTAATAAACCATCGAGGTATCTCTGCACTAAAAAAGCGTGCTTTTGAGATTGATTTAGCTTATTTGAATCACTGGATAATAATTCAAATAAGAGTCTATAATGCTGCATATATCCAGTTTCCATTAAATCAATAGTATTTATTATACCACCTTTTTTATTAAATAAAATAGTATGTTTCATTATTCGACCACTTCCTTCGCATTGTTTTAAATCAAATTCAACATAATTATTATGAAGCCCTTTTATAATACCTTGAATCCGAGAAGCGGTAATTTCAGGTGATATAACATGATTATAAATATACCTACTAGTATATAAATTTCCATTTATATCTAAAATATTTAAATTAAATTTTTTGGATATAGATAACAATAATGTTAGTAAATGCCATTGAATATCATACACAGAATTAATTTGATACCTATCACTAGGAATTAATAATGACTGAAAAAATGTAGATTCAATTCTACCTAATTCTTCTGTTCTAATGCTCAATAAAAAATCTATAAAGGATAAGGAAAATAATTTATGATCTACTGGATATACATTATTCATTTTTGAATAACATAAATCCCTCAAACTATCAAATGACATACTAAGGGGTTTTTCTACTGCGATCCTACAATTTGATGTATAAAAATACTTTATATAATCAACATGATATTCTGGTGGGCAAGCAATGATTACTAGCGTGTCATCTATATTTCGATTTGGTATATCTGATAAATTATATATTTGTTTATATAGAAAATCCCTCCCTTCCAATTTACATACTGACTCTAGACTAAATATAGATATAGTATCAATAATATATTTTTTACTTATTTCTAATAGTGCTGGCCACCAACGTTCTTTAACTACGTGACCAGCACCAATAATAAATATATTTCTATAGTTATTCTGTTGTGAGAGCAACAAGGTATCCATTTCCATCACAATACCAACATGTAATACCTTCCATTAACATTCTATTACCTTTGCATCCATCACATCTTATCTGACCACAAATACACATGGTATCGCCAAATATATTATTATATTTAATTCCAATACCATTGCATTCAATACATAAAGGTATTAAATTACCTTTATTTCTTTGGGTCACTAAAAAGTCCTCTGGAGATAAAAATACATTCATATAAGAAACTCCTCCGATATTCTATATTTATTTTCTCAACATTTTTACAAGCATTTTTTTAATTTCATTATCTCCAACAATTTTAACATGCTCACTACCACAATCTGGACACCCACTATAACATTGAATACAATATTCATACAGACATTTTGAACATTGGTATATAGATTCCACATGAGACATTATCTTAATGAGCCTCTACTAGATTTTTAGATAATAGGTACTGACTAAATAGATACATCAATACTGTCATTAAATATGGACTATTTAAAGTCTTAAGTTTTTTAATACCAAATAAACACTCTGGGTACTCCATATCTATAACAGTTTTAATAGCCTTCCAACCGCTATATGATTCATATTGATTCCATAAACCTAATGAATGTACAGATAATAATAACTGGAATAAAAATTGGGGCCATTCCGCATCAACACCATCTTGACGATAATATGGATCATTAGTAAACCGTATCATTCCGCAGTTTCCCTTATGGGTATCAAAATACATATCTAAAAAATGGTATGCTATATCATTAGGTAATATTCTAAAAGGCCATATAAGATTTAATAATGAAGAATCATATAGTTTATCAGATGTTTCTCCAAAAACCTTATTTTTTGATAACGCATCCATACCCCTTTTAATTAAGATCTCAAGATGGTTATCTCCTCTAACAGAATTAAATTCTGTTAGACCTGATAAACAAATACCAATACTGGACGTATGTATATCTAATACATCTCCCCACATACCATAATCTTTTTGATCCCAGTATTGATCTTCAGATAAAATAAATAATATCTTTTCAACTATAGTATCCCATTTTTTCCCCAGTTGATATTTATATAAAAAAGCTTTTGAATATAACCAAATAACTTGACCCAATAAATCATTTTGAATATTAATATCATCCCCAGTTAAAAGACCTACAGTTTTAATAGGCTCTAAATTACCGTTAAAAATAGCGGGAGGTCTATTAGGATACTTATAGAGCAAATTTCGTAGATTATTTAACCCCCTCTGCGCAAGTATTTTTTCATCAGTAATCATATAATAATATATAACTAAAATTGCATCACTAATTTTAATATGGTTAGATAGATCTCCATTTAACGATGTACGCCATAATCCATTAAATTCAAACAATTTTAAATCCATTATTGATGCTCCATATTTATTTTAAATAATATATCATCATATATAGAAACATGCAGCAATTCTTTTATATCCTCTAAAAATGCATAAAAATCCTCATATGAAAGTATCTGTTGATTACCATCAATTACAAGAGTTACTGAAGAATTTTTAAAAAACACGTCAAGAAAGTCACCTTCAAAATACGCTTCATAATAATTAGGTACACTAAGCGCTGTTATCATAACTATTAGATTGAATATACTCTATAAAATGATACATATCGTGTATAATAGAATCTACCAAATCAAGGTCATCAAATCTAAATACTCCATATGGAAAAGAAAAAAATACACTTTCATCATCAGTCCATACACTAAAAGTATCTCCATCATATATATAATTTATATGCTCATCTTGCTCTTCCTTAAATGTATCTAATCTATCTAGTTTCTCCATACATTCCAAAGAGCATGTTCTATCATGTTTCTTTTTTGACTGAAAAATATTTCCACATATAGCGCACTCAGATGGATATATATTTTTAGAGCAACTAAAACATATATTACGACTTTTTAAACAGTTTTTACCACAACTAGTACATATATTATAACGATTTAATGGCATATAACACACTCAATAATCAAAAATAAAAATATGTATCAACTAATATATATTATAACATATACACTATAAATATATCAGTAAGAGAAATCAAATTTTTGATCGTCCATCCAAATTGATACTACAGGTAACTCAAAAGATATTGTTGTTATATCATATAAATTTATTGGTAGACTACCTTTTGATGGAATATAAGCAAGTGTAATATGTGGATTGAATTTATGATCTTTACTTACCTTAAGACCCCTATTTTCAATTTCTAATACTAACTTATTATAATAATCATTAATACCAGGAATTTTAACTAATAGAACAATAGCATCTTGATTATCATCTATATTTTTAAAACGTTCAAATTTATCTACATAACATTTAAATACAGGCCAATCAATAGCAGATACGGCTTCCTTAACGATATACTCCCACTTTTTATGATCTTCAATAAAATAAATATACGCTATAGTAACATGTAACTTTTCAGGAGGCTCATAATTTTCTAAAGATAGCCTTTTAGCCATTACTAAGGGAATAGGCAATGTAACTATACCCCCATCATCATAAATAATAGAGTTTTGTATAGAAACATTACGGATTGTTTTAATCCAGTCCTCACTTTCTTTTGATTGATCTATTTTTAAAATAAACACATCTTTCATTCTGTATTACCCCACTATGTTTACTATTTCAGTTTCATTATTTAAATTATTAATAACCAAACACTCACGCTCATTTCCCTTAATTGAATGCATTGGAAAAAAAGACCACATATCTTCTGGTGATAAAGTCTTTTTTAATACTATACCACCCTCTTTATTTCGACGTGCAAAATCCTCCGCTATACTATCATCTAGAGACCAGCTACTTACAGGATTATGTAAAATCACCCCTTTTAATCCCTTCATTCCATATCGTTCTAAATATAAATTTCTTTGATAATTAATGTTCTCTTGATATTCAGCAATAAGATTCTCCCTAAATTTTGGATGATATTTTAACATTTGAAGTGCGTACTCAATTTCAACAGATGAAAAATTATATAAATCACCCCTAAATTGAAGAGGTATATCATTCATATCTTTAATATTATATTTTTCCGCTATATCTGATATTTTCTTTATAGCATCGTACAGTCTGTTATTATTAGGATCTGGGGACTTTGATAGTTCCTCAGTTATTTCCCGCACTTCATCACTAGTTGTGCCACGATATACATCTAAAGAGGGCATTTTAGGATATACATGCCCATAAATATTTTTAGACAGCCTTTTATTCGTTATTACATAACTATCAACAAATTCTCGTGTAAATCCTAAATGACTATATGCATCATATACCTCATTTATCTTATTTTGTATATGATCAATATCTATACTATCGGCATGAAAAATAATAGGTGTATTAAACTGCCTACTGATAGAATCTTTTAATAAACCAGATAATAAATTACTACTTGACAATTCCCAATCATCCCTTATTTTTTTATGTATCAATCCATAAGGAGTTTCCTTATAAAGTTCTTCAATAATCTTTACGAAATTTTCCGATGGATCACTTATTTCCATATCTGATAAATAAGCTATTTCCTGTTCTAATCTTTGAGATAATTTATCTGGCATAGAAAAATATTTTTGAAAATATGTTATTAATTCTGGATATATAAAAGTATTATGTATATCTTTACGTTTAGAGATACTTTTTCTTAAATGTTCGTTTGATACTTCTAGAGAAAGATTATTTAATCCAGCTATAGGTATATAAGTAGCAATATTAGTTCTAGTATATGATGAAACAAGTCTACGTACCTTATTTTTTTCATCATATACTGGTAAATTATTATATAAATTAACTAAATTATCTACATTATCTAAATTTAGATAAATATATCTATCAACAGCTATTTTAGCAATATCTATACTACTCTCCATTAAAATAGCATAGTATAAAACATCATTATCAGTAGTTTTTTTAATAACATCGTTTTTAAAGTCGTTGTATAAAGGATGATCTATATCAGCATACTCAATATATGGCAGATTTTGTATGTTTGATAATACCTTACTTAATTGAAGATATACATAGTCCTTAAGATGTATATTCAATAATGGGTACTCATCAAGAACACCTAATACATTATTAGTAATTTGAAAAATGTTGTGGAGATTCTTCCTACTAGACGAATAACTCTCTGAGGGGTCTATTATTAAGCTACTCCACATATCGTCAATTAGATCCATTATTTTATATGTTTCTTCGTCCAAATTATCAAATATTTCTAAAGATCTTATTAAATCTTTATCTTCAACGGTGTCAACTTTAACCCATTGACGCCGTTTATACGGTTCACGTCCCTGTGGATGGACTAAAACTTCTCGTTGAACTAATCCAGGACGATCAGCAATTTTTTGATTAATGATCTGTTTACTTAAATAATTTCTATCTACTAATATCCCATATTCTTGCTTTATAACATTAAAATCCCTAAAAAATTTTTTTATTATTTGATGAAATACACCTAAATTATATTTAAAGCTCTCTTGATATGAAACCCATTTAAAATCCAGATGTTCCTCTGATAATTCAATACCACCTTTAGCAATAACAAGAAAAAATTTAACTGGTTTAGGAGGATCTTTCCCCAACTGTAATTTTTCAGTAAAAAGCTCTCTTTGATCTATTACAGATAGATTAGTTTCCTCTTTTATCTCTCTTTTTAATGCTTCTATAGATGTTTCAGTTTCATCTCTATGACCTCCTGGTAGATCCCACCAATCAGAATAAGCATCTTTAAGAATTAAAAATTTTTTATCGTCTCTTAAAATAATAGACTTTACAGAATATAGAATATCTTCCTTCTGTATCATTATAGAATTAGCATTAAATGAACCTGCTAATATCCCATATTCTTGCTCTAAAGATAATAACTCTTTGATCCATTGTTCATCTGTATCTAAAGTACCTTGTTTAACTAGGGGCATCCTAAAGAATCGGGCGAGTTTATTATACGATTCTTTTGCTACATCTTTCGATATAAAAAGATCTATACTCTCTTCAGTATTGGTAAAGCCAAATTTTCGGTAATATTTCATTACATGATCATTTAATGGGGTGGTATATGCTATATTACTATCAGATTCTATAAATTTTTTCATTATATACATCATCATCTTTGTTCCATAATTTGAACCAGTTTTTTTATATTCTTTTAAAGAAGTTACTACACTATCTATATGAAACATATTATGATCATAATGTGTTTTATCTACCCGAATATCTCTATAGCTAATTTCTGCTAAAGATTTAATCTCACCCTGATCCACAACAAAGATATATCTATTTAAAAAATTAATACGTGAACGAAGTCGTTCTAGTAATATTAATCTAAGTTCATTTTCCTCACCCTCTACAAGCTTTATCATCCTATTATAAGTTGTTTTAATTGTTTTTATATCATAATATAAATCAT
>Ga0209542_10010368_pt1 | contig 16835 bp, 21 predicted proteins | sample RifCSPhighO2_01_FD_184028 | JGI IMG/M metagenome (GOLD analysis project Ga0209542, IMG submission 184028) | Soil microbial communities from Rifle, Colorado - Rifle CSP2_plank highO2_0.1 (SPAdes) (version 2) | ecosystem: Environmental > Terrestrial > Deep subsurface > Rock core/Sediment ...
CCGGAAGGGACAATAAGTTATCAATCGTCGGTTTTTAATGTACAGGCAAAAGACAGTAATAAAGATGGAAAAGTGCCTTTTACTTTAAATGTTAGCGTGGGTTCTCCTGGCTCCCTATTGCAACCTTTCCACGACATGAGTACTCAAAAAGATTTTTTAGCTCGCGGCGCGGATACAATGCAGTGCGGGTTTATTAACCCGGCCAATGGAAAATATGAATGCAAAGGAAATCCTGATAGTAACGGCAGTTGTGCTTCAAATGCCCAATGCACGGCTGATGCGCAAGCGGCTGGCGTAACAACTGGATGTAAACCCATTAGTCAAAATCAATGTGGTGATGTAGCCCTATTTTATAAATATGGTTGCTTTGTTCTTACCGCCAATACGAATCAAAAACAATTTAAATGCAGCGCAACGCTTAATGATAATAGTTGTCCGGGAATAGATTGTTCTTCTTTTGAAAGCGGTTGCATGAGACAACAAACTTATGCTTGTGATCAGCTTGTAACTATCGGTGGCGGTGGCGGTGGAACTACCACTTGCGGCGCGCCGCCTTTGGAGCCTTGTCCTACCGGCGAGACGAAAGAATATCCCTTTGAGGTCCCTAATCCTTTGCGGGGCGGGGCGAATACCATCGCCGAGTTGGTGGGAATTATCGTCAAATGGATATTTTCCATAGCCATTCCCATCGCCGTTGCCGTTATCGTTTATTCGGGCATTTTGTTTCTTACTTCCAAGGGTGACATTGGTAAAGTAACCAAAGCGAGGGAGATGCTAAAATACGCCGTCATCGGTTTGGCCGTTATTTTAATCGGTTCGGGATTCATCACATTGATTAGGAGCATATTGGAGCTTGGCGCGGGGCCGACTGACGGGGGCACAACAACATATTCCTGCGATTATGACACGAAGACATGCTCGGCAGACGCAAATGGGCTTTATGGCACAAAAGCCAGTTGTGATGCGGCGTGCAACTATTCCGCTCCGCGATTTAGCTGTAATTCCGACACGAAACAATGTTCTTCCGACCCCCAAGGAAGTTATGAAACATTGGATGCCTGCAGCGCGGCGTGCAACCCCACGATTTACTATAAGTATTCTTGCGATGAAAATCAGGGAGTATGTTATAGGACCGTGGGGGGAGATTATGACGATGAATCCGATTGTAATAATAATTGTCCTTCTGGCGGCATATAATTTGTGTTAAAGTGAAAAAAGACGGCATTTTAATGACTAAAAATATTAAAACTTTGTTTTTCTCGCTTTTTTCATGGCTTATTTCGCTTGGCGCGCTTACGGCAAGAGCCGAAGACGAGGTTCCCGAGTTTCCCGGCGTTGACCTGACCATTCAAAGCGTATTCGGGATTATTACCGGCCTGGTCTGTTGGTTTTCCAGAGTTGCCCTGATTTTGATGGTAGTGTTTATCGTTTATTACGGACTTCAATTTATGTTCGCGCGCGGGGACCCGACTAAAGTTACCGCCGCGAAAAAATCTTTCGGCTGGGGGCTGGTCGGCGTCTTGGTTATTTTGGGAACTTATACTATAATTGCTACGATAGCCAACGGGTTGGGCTTGGATTACAGTTTGCTTGTCCCTCTTGATTGCACGGCATATTAAAAATTAGTGCTTAGGACTTAGTACTTATAAATTATAGCTGATAAACAGTGGCTGACGGCAAGAAATTTCTGGCCAAAGTCCATCGTCCATCAGCAATCAGCAGGTTATGAAAACAAAAAAAACGCAAATTTTATTTTATATCATTGCGATATTGGTCGTATTTTTTGCCGGTACCGTCAATTTGGCTTTTGCGGAATTACCCTCCGGCGACCCGATATCTTTGGTAGAAGTGGAAGGTATTATTGAAAGAATAGCCCAGTTTTTGATTGTCGTCGGAGTAATTATTGCGGTGATTTTCATAATTTTAGCCGGCGTGAAGTACATGGTGGCGGGGAGCGATGAGGCGGGAATCAAAAAAGCGCGGGAAATGCTGAAAAGCGGAATTATCGGTGCGGCGATTGTGCTTGGCGTGGGAGTGATAATCCAGACCGTTGCCTCGATTGTTACCAGAAATTTCTTCGGCGGCTGGTTTTATTAACACAATTTGATAGGTAAAATTTAACACTCGTCCCAAAAGACGGGCTTATGAAAGGAGGTGGGTTATGATGGTTGTTAAAAAAATCGGATACGGAGCGGTGATGCTGGCCTCCTTGGCGATGCCGTTTTTCGCTTTGGCTGTTGTTTTGCCGGAACCTACCAATCCCATAGGAGGAACGGGCGTAGATTTGCCTGAAATTCAGATGAGAATTGAACAAATCGCGCGGTTCCTGATTATTGTAGGCGTGATTTTGGCGGTGATATTTATAATCTGGGGCGGCGTCACTTGGATGGCGGCCGGAGGGGATGAGACTAAGGCGGATGCCGCAAAAACAAGAATCAAGAATGGAGTTATTGGCGCGGCGGTGGTTCTCGGCGTCGGCGTAATCCTGCAGACCGTTGCCGGATTAGTTGCCAGGACATTCTTCGGTTAAGCGAAGGTGCTTAAGCTTAAGTATATTTAAACAACCCCGCCCCCTTAAGGGGGCGGGGTTGTTTTTTGGACAGAAATTAAGATATTATTAGTGAAAAGAGAACGGTTTTATAATGCCGAGGTGGAGGAACTGGCAGACTCATCAGCTTTAGGAGCTGACGCTCGCAAGAGCGTGTGGGTTCAAATCCCACCCTCGGCACCAAGTAGGAAAAGTCAAAACAAAAACCCCACATATCAATGTTTTTGTGTGGGATTAGCGCCAGAAGATTGTAAGTAGGCCGGCAACAAAAGCCAAAATCGCGCCGGCAAGATTTCCTTTTGCCGGCACTTCGCCGAGCATCCATTTGGTTAAAAAGTATGCGGCGATAAATGTTGAAACTTGAGCCAGCACTCGCGCTGTCCAAATTTTGTGTCCGCCGTGTTCGTAAACTATTCTATAAAACAGCACATTGATTGGCACTACGGCCACGGCCACTAAAAGACCGTACATAATCATGAACTTTATCAACGACATTCTGGCGGGAACATTGTTTATTTGCCAATTCATCACATAAACGCCGAGACCGTTAAAAAACATAAGCGCCAAAAATATCAGAACCATCGGCCATGTTTTCATTCTTTCCTCTGAATGTTAATGAGCTTTTATCTGTTTAAGATGATAAACTTCTTATAGGAAAAATACAAACCGGTAATAATTTTATTCCAGCGGATTTCTTGCCAAGGGCATCGGCGGCTTGTATACCGAATCGAATCTTTCTTCTTTGGCGGTTCCGTCGGCATAAGATATTTTTCTGACGAAATACGCCTTCATTGAGCCGCTGGGTTTTTCGTCGTATTGGTAAGGCCCGTCCATGTTTACGGTCCGTTCATCGCTTGTTCCGTAAATTTCAAAAATCACTTTGCCGTTTTTTACCTTGCCCTGGATAAGAATGTGGGCAGGAGTATTGTTGACGAATTTGAGGTCAGTAACGCCAGGATAAATTGTGGCGTCAAACCCCTGCGGGTTGTAATATTTAACCGGAAACGAATGCGGCTTTCTTTCGGTAATCGGCAGGCCGGCCAATATTGCCGCCCTGAAGAGCGTAGTTGAAACCTGGCAAATTCCGCCGCCGTATTCCGGAACCAATTCACCGTTTTTAATGACTAATTCTTGTTCAAAGCCGTTGTTGCCGTCAATTTCCCCCAAAAAACTGTTAAAAGAGAATTCATCTCCCGGTTTAACGATTACGCCTGAAATTTTTGAAGACCCCATTTTTATATTTTGAATTCTCGCCGGACTTGATTTGCCGTAATCCGATTCGCCGCGTCCCAACAGGGCGGATATGCCCAAACCGTTTATTTTTGCCAGCGTAATCGCCGGCTCCATTTTTGTAATTGTCAGTCCGGCGGAATCTCTTTTATTCACTAAGGCTTGAATTATGGATGCTTCGGACTTCTGAATGTTGATTTTCTTGCCCGGAACCGACTCCAAAAAAACCTTGGCTCGTCCGTTTTCCATTTCAAATCTTGCGTTAGTCGGTTCCGTATCAATGTCGGCGGCGAGCGAAAGAAGATAACTCTTTAATTTATCGGAAGAAATCCTGACGTCATTTCTGCCGGTATAAGCCCTCTCATAAGTTTCCAGCCAATTTTGGACGATTGGAGCGGGAACGGCAATTTTTTTATTCTCGGCAATAAGGGAAAGTGATTTTTGTTCGGCGAATAACGAGGAAAAATCCTTTACTTGGGCCCTTAAATCATTGGCCGGACGCGAATGAATGAAGGCCCAGGTTCCGCCCCGAAAAGCCAACAAAACAAAAACACCGGCTATCGCCAACCGGTAAATCGAGTTGCGAGGTTTTAGCAGCCCCAAAGGACCATTGGCCATTAACCGGTTATTTTTATTTTCTTGGTTTGAGTTTTTTCCAATTTGGGCAGGCGGATGGTAAGAACGCCGTTCTTATATGAGGCTTTAGAGTTTTCGGTATCCACGTCTGCCGGCAGAATGACGGAACGGGAAAAGGAGCCCCAATAAAGCTCTTGATAATAATAATCGGAAGATTTTATTCTTTTTTCCTGCGAGCGGGTGCCCCTGATTGTCACCATGTCTTTGGTGATTGATATGTCCAAATCTTTTTCCGGGTCCACGCCGGCAATGGTTGACTGGATGATGATATCGTCATTGTCTTGAAAAACATCAATGGTCAATTGACCTTCGTTTTGCTGTGCCGGTTTGGGTTTGGCGGCCGCCAGTTCAACGTCCAAACCACCCTCTTCGTTTAAAAAATCTTCCATAAAATATGATTGTTAATTGTTATTTTATAAAATTCAATTCTCGTTTCATCGGCTGGACCGTCAAAACGGCGCCGGCTGACGATTGCTTGTGCCTTTCTCTTATTTTATCAAACAATATGGAAATCAGGAAGGCCATTATGAGCAGAAGAGAAGTGGAATAAATCAAGCCGGTAAGGCGATTTTGAAACGCTGAAAGAAAAACGTTGAACGAAAGATGAAAAAGGGTGGCCATAGTTATGCCCATTACGACAAGTTTTTTGCGATGGGCTTGAAAAAACCACGACATGGCCAGAAAGTATCCAAGCAGGGCCGACGATAAGGCGTGAAGCAGAGTGGCGCCCATTGAACGCAATGCCCAAACCCCCAAAGCGGCATTGGCGCCGTCGGGAATTATCTTGAACATCACCAAAATGTTTTCTATGGCCGCAAATCCTAAAGCGGCAGTAAGCATGTAAATCATGGCGTCAACGGGTTCGTCAAACGCCGGATTGCGCAGAACCAGCAGAACAACGACGAAATATTTGATTAATTCTTCCACAAAAGCCGCCCACGCAAAAAATGATGCGCTGTCCTGGGAAAAAATAGGAGACGGAAAAAAATTACCGAGTTGGACAAAACCAAGCTGGAAGACGATAGCGGCGGGGGAGATGATTATGCCAAGCAGGAAAGTTTTGGTGAGAAGGGTTTTGGGTTCGGGGTGGCAATCTTTGCGAAGATAATATGAAAGCCAAAGCAGGCTGGGCAAAAGTCCGAGAGTTACAAGAAGTGCGCTGTTCAAAAGGGGGGGCATATTTTTATTATACAACCTTTGCCGGGAAATGAGAAAAAGGCCGCTCCGCCCCCGCCCCTTTTCCATGTTTCAAAGCACTTCGCAATTTAACGAGTCCCACACTTAAGTGTTTAAGTGTGGGACGAGCGCTACGGCGCGCTCTTTTTTCAATCTGCTCGACCGTTTAGGATAAACAAGGGATTTCTGTCCTGCCCCTATGTCGGACTTAGGGGAAAAAGAGCGCGCCCCTCCGCCACTTATCTTTGATTGTTAGTTGATGTTTGGCTGAGAAATGTCAAAGGAACCGGCCAACTTTCAACCAAAAGAAGTTTTTTGTTTTTGAGCGGGAGTTTGGAGTAGATTTCTTCAGTGATAAAGGGCATGAAAGGATGGAGAAGTTTCAAGCAGTCGGCTAAAATATAAAGCAGGGTTTCTTTAGTTTCGTCATCTTCCTTTTCCTTCGTTTCTTCCAGATACTTGTCGGCGAAATCGTGCCAGACGAAATCGTAAAGAAGATGGGCCGCCTCTCCAAACCGGTAATTTTCGATATTTCCGGTCACATCCAAAGCGACCTTATTTAATTTTTCCACAATCTCCGCTCTCGGTTTTGAGCCATCAGTCATCAGCCATTGGCCATTAGCTTTTGTAATCACATACCTTGCGATATTCCAAAGTTTATTTGCGAATTTTTTGCCCATCATAATCACATCTTCATTGAACCGGATATCCTGAAGCTCGGCGGTTTGATAAGCCAATCCGAACCTTAAAGCGTCGGTGCCGTATTTTTCAGTTAAATCAAGAGGGTTGATTCCCGTACCGAGGGACTTGGACATTCTCCGGCCGTCCTTGGTGAGAACGGTGGGGTGAATATAAATGTCTTTAAAAGGGACCTGGCCGGTGAATTCCAGGCCGGAAAAAATCATGCGCACTATCCAGAGAAAAAGTATGTCTCTGGCGCTGGTGATGAAATGAGTCGGATAATATTCGGCCAGGTCTTTAGTTTTTTCCGGCCAGCCCATCACGGCAAACGGCCAAAGAGCCGAGGAAAACCACGTATCCAAGACATCTTCGGACTGGATATAGCGGGCGTCGCAATATTCGCATTTCGGTTTTTTCGCGGACACAATGATATTCTCACATTTTTCAAATTGGTTGGCTTGTTCGTCTAAGTTTTTCGAAGAAAAATTTTGGCGGGGTACGCATTTTGGTTCATGGAACCAGACCGGCAGACGGTGTCCCCACCAAAGCTGGCGGGAGATATTCCAGTCGCGGATATTTTTTAGCCAGTTTTCATAGGGAGCGTTCCAGCGAGCGGGATTAAAGGTTATTTTTTTGTCACGGAGAGCGTCAAGGGCCAGTTTTGCCAGTTCTTCCATCTTAAGGAACCATTGTTCGGAGGGCAGGGGCTCTATGACTGAATTGCACCGGTCGCAGCGGGCGATGTTATGTTCGTAGTCTTCTATTTTTTCCATTAATCCGAGTTTTTCCAGGTCTTCGGCGATTTGTTCGCGGGCTTCGGTGGTTTTCATTCCGGTATATCTTATGCCGGCATTTTCATTCATCTTTCCGCGCTCATCGATTATTTTGATTGACGGTAAATTATTCCGGCGGGCTATTTCCGAATCGGTGATATCATGAGCCGGAGTGACTTTTATTATGCCGGTTCCGAATTCGGGGTCCACGGCGATGTCGCCGACTACCCTTATTTTTATTTTTTTAATTTTCGGTTTTTCTTCTTTGGGAACGGTGTTATCGACCGATTCGATTTCAAGCTCTTGGCCGATATATTTTTTATATCTTTCATCGGACGGATGAACGGCCAGGGCGGTGTCGCCGAGTTTGGTTTCCGGCCTTACCGTGGCCAAGGCAAAAGGTCCGTATTTTATGAAATAAAGTTTTGATTTTTCCGGAATGTAATTGACTTCCAGGTCGGAAATTGAAGTCGCGCATCGGACACACCAATTAACCACCCGCTCGCCTCGATAAATCCAACCCTTTTCATAATAGTGGATAAAAGCGGTTTCTACCGCTTTTTGATAGGCGGGGTCCAGGGTGAATTTGGTTCTGGACCAATCCAGAGACAAACCGAGTTTTTTGAACTGATTTAAAATCGCGCCGCCGTATTTTTCCCGCCACTGCCACATTCTCTCCAGAAATTTTTCTCTTCCGAGCCGATGGCGGGAAAGCCCCTCTTTGGCTAACTGTTTTTCCACGGCATTTTGCGCGGCAATACCGGCATGGTCGGTTCCCGGAAGCCACAACGTTTTATATCCCTGCATTCTTTTCATTCTGAAAATTATGTCCTCCATAATGTTTTCAAGGGCATGGCCCATGTGCAATTCGCCGGTAATGTTGGGCGGGGCGATGGCGGCGACGAATGTTTCTGGCTTGCCCGGAACTTTACTGAAGGGCTTGCCGACCGGTAAATTGTCCGGATTAAAGAAACCGCTTTTCTCCCAAAGTTTGTAAATTTTTTCTTCCGTTTCTTTCGGATTGTACGACTTCGGAATGTCTTCCATATCTTCCATAAGATTTATCTTAAACAAAACCGAGGTTGGCGTCCATATCGATTTTTGACCAGGAATAGAAGCTAAGAGACTTTTTATTTGTCAGATAATTGAAATATCCGGCAAGGGCAATCATGGCGGCATTATCACCTGTGTATTCCACAAGCGGTTGGAAATATTTAAAACCGTTCTGCTCGGCATTTTTCTTAAGTTCGATTCGCAGGGTTTCATTGGCCGATACTCCGCCGGATAACAAAATTGATTTTACGCCGTATTGTTTGGCGGCGCGGACGGTTTTTATTACCAAAACTTCCGTTGCGGATTTTTGGAAAGAGGCGGCAACATCGGCTTTCTGCTTGGCAGAAAGCCGATGTTGCCCTGAGCTTGTCGAAGGGCTTGCCCTGAACTTTGTCGAAGGGCTTTTTGTGACGATGTCTCTAATCAGATATAAGACCGCTGTTTTCAAGCCGGAATAACTGAAATCAAAGTTTTTTAATTTAAGCATCGGACGGGGCAGGGGATATTTTTCGGGGTCGCCGTCTTTTGCGATTTTTGAAATAGCCGGTCCGCCCGGATAGCCGAGTCCGAGAAGCCGAGCCACCTTGTCAAACGCTTCGCCGGCGGCATCGTCCAAAGTTTCGCCGATTAATTTGTATTTCCCGTAGTTTGCCATAAGCACCAGTTCTGTGTGCCCGCCGGAAACAATTAAATTAAGAGCCGGAAAAATGTTTTTGGATTGTCTATCGTCGATGGTCAATGGTCTATTGTCGTTTTTGGGTAGCCAGTTGGAGTAAATATGTCCTTCAAGGTGATTGACGCCAATAATCGGTTTGTCGTATAGCCAAGCGATTGTTTTTGCAAAAGACAGTCCGGCTAAAAGAGCGGGGCTAAGGCCCGGCCCGCGAGTTACGGCGATTAAATTGATTTCTTTTTTCAAATCTTTGATACCGGCGGTTTTAAGGGCAAGATTAAAAACCCGTCTGATATTTTTGACATGTTCTCTGGCGGCCAGATTGGGTACCACTCCGCCAAATTTGGCGTGGATTTTGACCTGCGACGAAACAATGTTTGATAAAATAGAAATCTTATTTTTTCCCCTGATTTCCAGCACTGCCACCGCTGTTTCATCGCATGATGTTTCAATGCCGAGAATTCGCATAGGCCGAAAGATATCACTTTTATTGATTTATTTCAATTTTTATGGGATAATTTAAAAATTGTGTTGCAGAAGCTGAATAAGTGTGAGGGCCCTGTCGTCTAACCCGGTTAGGACACATGGTTTTCATCCATGTAATACGGGTTCAAATCCCGTCGGGGCTGCAATAAAAATACAACAGCCCCGCTATGGGGGCCGTTGTTGTCAACAATTCATTTTGTTTCTGAAAAAGGGTCTTTCAGCAAGCCGGCCTCTTTTTCTTTCTGAAGAGCAACCTGATGGGCTTTCCAGAAAATCATTCCCCGGCGCATCTCTTTGCGTTCGGTTATTTCGTGCAGGACCGCGCTGTCGGAAAACCGCTGGGACATTTTTCTGTTCTTTTCCACGTTGCGGCAAACGCATTTGGCGGGATGCCAGATTCCGACCCAGATTTCGTTCAAGGGGATAAACTCATGAACATAGCCGTGTCCGGCATGTCCGAAAATAGCGCTCAAGTTATTACGTACCCATTCGCCGTCCACTTGGAATACTTTTAACCCGCCTTGTTTTCTTATAAATTTTTTCCAGGAACCTCGCAAAATAAAATTACGGTCTTTGTCGGCGGCTCTTTCCTGTATTTCCGCTTCCAATTTTTTCCAAAGCTTGTCGCGGGTGTCTTTTTTTTGAGCTTTTATCCCGTATTGCATGTTTTGTAAACAAGCTCGCTTTTTATTGGGCTGCTCCGAGTATTTTTTTAAATATCTCCGGTTCGTGTTCGGCAAGGTCGGCGAGAATCTTGCGGTCCAGTTCTATCCCGGCTTTTTTAAGAAGATTTATCAGTTTGCTGTAGCTGATGCCGTTTTCCCTGGCGGCGGCGTTGATTTTAATTTGCCACAAACGTCGAAAATTACGTTTTTTCTTTTTCCGGTCGGCAAACTGAAAACTCCAGGCATGAAGCAGGGCCTCCTTGGCCTGGCGATATTTGGATTTGCGAGTCCACAAAAAACCCTTCGTGTGTTTCAGAAGCCTTTCGCGTCTTTTGTGCCGGGTTGTTCCTCTTTTGACTCGGGTCATGATAAAAATTAAATATTGTATTAAGCGCTTGGCAAAAGAGCTCGGATATCTTTTTCAATGCTTTTGGGTACCGCCACGAAACCTTTTTTGAAACGGGAAGACCGGCCGGGTTCTTTGGCGTTGAAATGATTCTGTCCCGGCGGCCGCTTTAAAATTTTCTTAGTGCCGGTGATTTTTATTCTTTTCAGCAGAGATTTGTTTGTTTTTCTGGCGCGAATCCAAGTCATTTTTTTATTGTTATTACCCAGCCGAACGGCGACCTTTTGATATCGTCCTGAACGGCGAATTCCTCGGTTAACAGTTTTAAAAATTTTTCAAGCTTTTCTTTGCCCATTTGAGCAAGCGATTTTTCCCGCCCTCTTAGCGTCAGCTCCATCTTGACCACGTGGCCCTCCTTTAAAAATTTTTCAACCTGACGGGCTTTAAAATCAAGGTCATGGGCGCCGGTTTTAAAACCGACCCGGACTGTTTTCCTTTCCTGTTCTTTGCGCTTGGCCCCGCCGCTCTTTTTTTCCTGGCGTTCCTTGCGGTATACATACTTGCCATAATCCATAATTTTGGCAATAGGGGGTTGAACATTCGGCCCCACTTCCGCCAAATCAAGGCCTCTTTCCCGCGCCATTTTAAGAGCGTCAAAAGTTTTTAAAACGCCGAGCTGGACGCCATTTTCATCGATGACTTTTAATTCGGGTACTCTGATTTGATTGTTGATTCTTGGTTGTTTCTGCAAGGGTTTTTAGAATATTGCTCATCTTATCATAAGTAGTTCTAAAAATAAAGAGCTGGCGATTATTAAACAAAATGTGTATTTTAAAATAGTGATAACGAAAACGACGCTAAAAATATTATACGAAGACAACCACCTTGTCGCGGTTTTCAAGCCGGCGGGGGTTTTGGTACAGCCGGCCGAACAAAAAAGTCCAAGCTTGATGGACGAGGTTAAAAAATATCTGAAAGAAAAGTACAATAAACCGGGCAATGTGTTTCTCGGCTTGGTCCATCGTTTGGACCGGCCGGTATCCGGCATCGTCCTGTTTGCCAAGACTTCAAAGGGCGCGGCCAGAATATCGGAGCAAATCCGCGAACGGGAAATGCGAAAAATTTACCATGCCGTTATTGAAGGAACGATTGAGCCGCCAAACGGCGCGCTTAAAAATTTTTTGAAAAAAGACGAAAAACGAAAGATGGCGACAATTTCAAAAAGCGGAGAAGTGGATTCGACTGGCTCACCGCAAGGGGATTTGGCCGAGCTTGATTATGAGACGGTCGAAACTAACGGAAAATTTTCGCTGTTGAAAATAGAATTGAAAACCGGCCGGTTTCATCAAATCCGCGCCCAACTATCCGCGGCGGGCCATCCGATTGTCGGAGATGTTAAATATAAAGCGAAAGAGCGATTGCCCGATAGGGCAATCGCTCTTTGCGCCACCGAGCTCACTTTTGAAACCGCTACGACGGGGGAAACCAAAACAATCGGAATAAATTATCCCGACGGTTGGCGGAAGCTGCTTTCGGGCTGACTTTTTTCTTCAAAGTAAATAAACAGGCCCCCGAAATATGGGGGCCGACTTATGATTGTCGTTGGTCCTGGTGCAGATCCAAAACACATGTCACAGAGAAAGTGTTTACGCGACAGTAGGTCACATTGATCCCGTATGTTTTCATTGCAGTCCGGGTTTTTCGCGAGAGAATCGCGTCCAACGAACCCCTCCGGGGGCTTTTGGCAATCATCTCCAAAAGTTCAAGGAACGTGTGCGAGGCTACGATGGGAGATAGAATTGACTCGGCAAGTTCGCCGATAGTCTGGACATAGTTATCGGTGCTCGAATCGGCGATAACCGGATCACTCACCGTAAATACTAAAGTATACCCCAGACTGAAGGATTTCCCGTCGCGAGTCGTGTAAACCGTCGCATGGAACTCCTGGGCCTGAAGCGTGACGTTAATCACTTTTACTTCCGTGGTCAAGGGCCAATACCATCGGACGCCCGGCTTGACCAAAATCGGCGGCTTGCCGCGTCGGTAACGAACGCCGCGGTTAACCCAAGTGATTAAATACGGACGCGGAACAAACTGCCAAAAATACTGAAAAATCTTGTTAAGCCACTCAAACGCTCCATCCATGGCGCACCTCCCGGTTCGGGTCCATCATAAGGATATTATGTTTTCTTTGTCAAATCTCCACCCCGTGATAAAAATAAAAGCAAGCCGGTAAGCTCGCTTTTATTTTTATTTGGTGGAGATGGGCGGAATTGGGTCACAAGGCAGAAAGAAAATTAATAAGTTGTTGTTGTGATGATATGGTCACCCCTTGTAATTAATTAAAAAATTAGTTTTATTGATAGTAGATACTGTTAAAATTTGACACAACCCTTCTTTTGCTATAAAATTAGTGTGTAATCAGAAATGATTGCGGAAAGGAGAAGAAATGTTCAAGCACATTAAAGTCCGGGATGAGGACTTCAGGACATCGTCTTGGTCCAAGAACAATCCCAAGACTTGCGTCGCTGTGGCTATCACGCCCAACGGTGTTGCCGTTCGCAACAGCAACGACCAGACAAAAAATGCCGTTTTCTTTACCAATGACGAATGGTCCACATTTGTCAAAGGTGTCAAGAACAACGAATTCGACGTCTAACGGCGAGTGGGGGCAGGAATGCCCCCTTATTTTAATCATTAAATTCATGAAAGCAATATTTTTTCCAGGATTAGGAGAAACAAAGAAAAACTACAAATCATTATTGAAATATTTGATTGTGGCTGATATTGATTGGAATACAGGGAAAGCCACATCATCAAAAAACTGCGGCACGGTTGTAAGTTTTTCGCTCGGAGCTGTTTTTTCTTTGGAGATAGCTCTCAAAAGAAAAATAAAAAAGCTTATTCTCTGTTCGCCTACCCCGTTTGAATCATTAGGCAAACACAAAGCAGAACAAGTTATTTTTATTATTGGTGAAAAAGAGAAGTTTTTACAGAAAGTATTTAAACCCCTATGCAAGAAAAATGTGAAAATGATTATAGTACCAAAAGGGGGACACAGAATAAATAAAAATTACGAAAAGATACTTCTGCAAAATATATAAAATATGGCCCCACTGCCCCCAGCCATGACGTGCGTGCACTGCGAAGCCTTGGCGAAGCAGTGGAGATGGGCGGAATTGGGTCACAAAGCAAACTAATCTTTTACCGAATTAAATCTAAAATTTAGTCGATAGGCCTTTTTGAAATTTTTCAATCAACTTTTCTTTCTTTTGACGACGCCATTTTTTAATTTGAATTTCTCTTTTTCTGGCATCGGACAAACTTTCGTATTTCTCCTGAAAAACAATAGCAAAACTATTACTTGATTTTGTAAACAGAGCGCCATGTTGGGTATTATGATGACGCAGGCGTTGTTTGGGATTTTGAGCAATGCCAATATACAAACAACCTCTTAAGTTTTTAATCATATAAACGAAAGGCATGAGGAAAGAATATGCCCATTCGACTCATCTTTCAACAGAAAGATTCGCTCAGGGCACTCTCCTTAAAATTAAATCCGCCCATTTTATAAAATTAGGGCGGATTTAATTTTCGCCGTGGTTTACCACGAGCGAGTTTCGATTTTATCGAAACGAGTCGAGTGGAGATGGGCGGAATTGGACCGCCGTCCGAAATTTAGCTCAATGGGCGTCTACTTGGTTAGTTGATTTGGTATTTCACTTGAGGCTAAAAAATCAATCCATTCGATTTCTCTCAGGATTGTGGCGAACCACAACAAAATAACCTCAAGCTGATTTTTCATATTTCTCAACCGGCAATCGGAAAAATAACGATTATCGGTCCAGCTCGCTGAATGACACCTCTTAACCTGCCAGCGAGTATCGCAGAAGAGATGGCTTACCTAAACGATGTTAGGCGAAAGCGTAATTAGGTGAATAATTGGCACCTATATAGTTAGCCGGTGTTTTAAAGCGGTAAAACGGCCATCCGCTCCAAGCATCCATTGTTAAAAACTCCGTCGAGGCCTTTCATCCCCGTATGTTAATTATATCATAAAAAATGATATTTTCCAAGCCCTTGTGCTGGCACATTATTCCTCAATTCCTCTCTGTTTGGCGCGGGCGATATCTTTTTTCTTGAGAGTTTCTCGTTTGTCGTATTTTTTCTTGCCGCGGGCGACGCCGACCAGGAGTTTTATTTTTCCGTTTTTGTCGTAAAGTTTGAGGGGAAGCAGGGTCAGGCCATGGGTTTGGGCCGTGCCGATTAAGGACGAAATCTGTTTTTCGGAGAAAAGAAGAGCGCGTGTTCTTTGGGGGTCATAATCGGCGGGAGTATTGGCGGGCTGATAGGGGGCGATTATTGCTCCGATTAGCGCCGGCCGGCCGTCAATGATTTTCACATAAGCCCCTTTTATAGTTGCCTTGCCGGTTTTTATCGCTTTGACCTCATATCCCTTCAGAACAATGCCCGCCTCGATTGTCTCCAGGATTTCATAATCAAAACCCGTTTTTGGGTTACTTGCATACTCCATAATTGATTGAATTTTAACAGATTTGGCGGTTGAAACCAATAACACCTCATAACCTCCCCCGTGCTTCGGAGCGCCATCTTTTTGCAATCTGTACGGGTTTTTATTTAACACTTTTAACGGGCAAGACCCGTAAACAGGTCTTGCCCGTTATTTGGTTATTTGTTTAAATGATTGATGTTGCGTTAAACTATCTGAAACACTGGAACAAGTTATTTGGAGGTCTTTGAAAATGCATAAAATAGATTTGCATGGAAATAACGGCGAATGTTATTCAAAACCAGGAAAAACCAAAAAGGCTAAGTGTGGGATTTGCGGCGCGCAGATGAATGTTGAGCGGAATGTGCTTAATTCTACAACCCTAAAGGAAATCCTTTTGAAGATTAAACGAAAATACGATTGGTTTATCTGTCCTTACTTTTACGAAAATTGGCATAGAACGATTAACGACCTAAAAACCGACATCCTTGGTCTAGAGGATGAGACGAATGATATAATGAAATGTCAAAGTAAGCTAAAGAAAGAACTTGGGGTCGCCCCAAAAAAATGGGAAGTAAGAATTGAATTTTTAAAAGGTGAAATCTGTTGTATGAAAGAAACATTAGATTACTTTAAGAAAGAAAAAAATAAGGCCAAGAAAAAAATTATAGCCATTCTTAAAACTCATACGGCGCGATAACATCAAGCCGTTTTTTGTTTGAAAAACAAAAAGGGCGGAGCGATTATTTGCGCTCTTCCAATTTCACCTTCGTCTTAAATTCTTTGCCTTTTCTCAAAACCGTCAGGTCGATTTCTTCTCCGACATTGAACTTCTGCAGCATGTCCCGCAAGTCGGATTTCTCGGCCAGTTTTTCTCCGTTCAATTCGGTAATGATGTCGTTTTCTTTAACGCCGGCTTTATCGGCGGGCGAGTCCGGCACTATGGCAATCGAGCCCGGGACATGGTCGCGGACAACCAGCGCGCCGTAATCGGTCGGCAGAGAATAAGTTTTTTGCAGTTTCTCGTTGAGCATCACATATTGAAGGCCGATGAACGGTTTGATAATCCGGCCGTGTTTGATGATGTCTTCCAGGTCGTCTTTGGCCCAGTTGATGGGAATCGAGAAGCCGATATTCTGGGCGCCGAAAATAATAGCCGTATTGATGCCGATAGCTTCGCCGTCGAGATTTATCAGCGGTCCTCCGGAATTGCCCTGGTTGATGGCAACGTCGGTTTGGATTACTCCGCGCAGGTGTTCCATCACGCCGCCGTCGGCTCCGCCCATTGCCGCCGAAATACTGCGTGAAAGGCCGGAAACGATTCCCTTGGAAACGGTGTTGGAGAAAATTCCCAAAGCGTTGCCGATGGCGATTACCGTCTGGCCCAGTTCTATCTTGGAAGAATTACCCAAAAGGATGGTCGGCAGGTTTTTGGCGTTTATTTTCATGACGGCAATGTCGTTGATGGGGTCGCGGGAGACAACCTTGGCGGGGTATTCTGTCATATCCTCCGCAATCACCGTATATTCGGCGTCCGGGTCGAAAACGACGTGTTTGTTGGTTAAAATCAGCCCGTCGGGGTGAACGATAAAACCCGAGCCGCCCCCGACCTGGATTTTTTCTCTCTGGCCCTCCTCCACTTCCCCAAAAATAAATTGGTGAGGGATGGGCATGCCGTAGATGTTCTTAATTTTCGGCAGATATTTTGATATAACTATGCTGACCACGGAGGGAACAGTCCTTTTGACTGTTTCAACGGTTAACTTGTCGTATTCTTGGGAATTCATTGCACGCGAATAGCATATTACGAATATGCCCATGCGAATATGATTAAACCTTCGCAGATTATTCGTAGATTTGCGTTTATTTTATTTAATTATGCGGCTTTCTAAAAAATTTTACAATAGAAAAACGCTTACCGTTGCCCGCGAATTGCCGGGTAAATATTTAGTTCGTCGGATGGGCCGTAAAACTATTGTCGGAATGATAACGGAAACGGAAGCGTATTGCGGTTTCCGAGACCTCGCTTCGCACGCGTCAAAGGGTCTGACGCCGAGA
>Ga0209542_10010370_pt1 | contig 16834 bp, 16 predicted proteins | sample RifCSPhighO2_01_FD_184028 | JGI IMG/M metagenome (GOLD analysis project Ga0209542, IMG submission 184028) | Soil microbial communities from Rifle, Colorado - Rifle CSP2_plank highO2_0.1 (SPAdes) (version 2) | ecosystem: Environmental > Terrestrial > Deep subsurface > Rock core/Sediment ...
CTCTCAGTGTCGTGAGTCCTTTCAAATCGCCTTTCTGGTAGTCTTTGCCGGAAGTTTTGTACTCTTCGAGCTTTATGAGGAGATCTATTCCCTCGGCCAATTGCTGCACGAATTCAAGAGGTCGTATCGAAAGCCATGTCGTTGGGTTCAGAGCGGAGAGAGAAGATGCGGTTTCTCGCACAAAGCGAGCCTTCAGTTTGGAGACAAATGTGTCATCTTTAGTATCGTCGTCCTCGAATATCGTGTGGAAGAAGGAATAGATTCCGAGCGCACCGACCGTCAGCTTCATCAGCTGTCGCGCTTCCTCCGTTTTGAGCGTCGCAGCCTTTTCTTTCAGACCCTCAGCTTCTTTGAAGGCACGGATGGTTTTCTTCACGTTCGATCGCGCGGTCATGAGGAATGGCACAGCCCATGACTTATACATCGTCACAAATTGCACCTCCGGCGTACTCCCGAACACGGAGCGCGTGTCGTCTATCGGATGGAATTTTGCCATGTTTAGTTTGATCTGCGAGAGTCTTTGTGCTGTCACGTTGCCGGACTTCCACTCTTCGCTGGTAAGTGATCCAAGGAAGAATTGTCGCTTTGCCCGATACGCGACGTCCTGCAGAATACTGAACGCACCAGCAAGGAATGTGTCGCCAATATCGTTAGAGGCAGAGATGACATTTTCGAATGTCGGCTCTCCGACCACGCCGTTGTATTTCACTGCAAGAGCTTTGCCTTGTCGGGTGAGTGCGCGGCCGATGCCTTTTGCGTATGACCTTGTAGTCAGTCCGACGTAGTTCGATATTGCTGCGCCTCCTGCAGAAGCGGTACCGGTGATAACGTTGAAACCTAAGTCTTTGATGGAGAGGAAGAGTTTGAGTGCGCGGAGGCGTGCGTCCATCTTTCCGCCTTGTGAGACCACGAATTCAATACGTCTCCCTTTTTTATTGTTCAACCACTCTCTTACGAAGCGTCTCAGTCTGCCGTCTACATTCAGGCCGGTAGGGTCTTTGATCTTGGTGCTTCTTTGCAGAGAGAAGGTGTAAGCGTCAACCTTTGGGATAATCTGGTCGAGTGCCTGTTTTTTCTCGAACGTCCGGACGTATGTCATTACCGCCCGTGCTACATTCTTGCTCGGCACCATTCCGCCCTCTCTTTGCAATGCGTACTTGAAGAATTTCTCAAGGCCGAGGACTTCGCCGGTTTCGCCGATTGCTTCAAAATCCACGCGCTGCTCCACCAACGATTCCCAATAAGTTTTTATCGCGCTCACAAATCCATCATCTTTCCATCGTTCGAAGAATGAGCGCGACGTGTGCGTGATGTAGTCTTTACGATATCGTTTAAGTGTTCCTTTCTCGAGCAGTATGTCTCGATAGCCTCTGAAGAGACCTTCTACAAAATCTCCGAATTCGGCCTCCGCCTTAGTCATTCGCTGGAGCATGAAATGCTTTTCTTCGACCGGAGTCTCGAGATAATCGAAGACGAGTTTGTCCTGTGGGACGAGCATATCTGCAAGGCTTCGCTTTCGGGACTTTCGAGCGGCGAATGCAAGCTCGTCGAGTCGCTTCTTTACGAGCATAACCTTTTGGTCGGCTTCCACTTTCTTCGCCGTCCATGCTGTAACCATGTATTTGTAGAGAGGATTTTCTTCAGCCAACGCAGGATCGTAGAGGAATTTGTCACCCCACTTCCCTGCTACGTTGGTTAGCTCGAGATTGCTCACACCGACCTGCTTTGCAAGCGATTCTCTGATCTCACGCACTGTTTTTACTGATCCTATATCCGTGTTGATTATTGTCTGGATCATTCGCGGACCAAGGAATGTGTCGTTGAATTTGAATTGTGACAACGCCTCATCGAATTGGAAGAGTTGCTCGAGCGACATCTCTTTTATTGGAGGGAGCTTGAGGGCAAGACGGAGATTGTCTACTTTGTTCAGTTCTTTTTCTTTAACGATTGCGTCCACAATTACTTTTTCATCCATCCACCGCTTTTCTCCGATTGCTTTCGTCTCGAGGTCTGCGTACCATGTGTCGAATTCTTTAGCGTCCATGAAGCGTGGGTCTGCGTTGCCACGGATTTTACGCATTTGCACATCGTCTAAGTTGAAAGCGTGTTTAATAGCGTTTATTTTTGAGCGTCTGTCTTTGAGTCGCTTGATCATGCTCTGCAGACGCTGGCTTCCCTCAGTGAGTCCTTTGCGGTATCCAGCGCGTTCGGCACTTTCAACAAGGCTCTTCAGCGATTTGACATCCTTTGCAACCTGTCGCGCTATAACGTCTTTGGCCTGCCCAACAAAGAGATCGCGTCCTTTTGCGAGGCGTATTTCTGCCCTTATTCGCCCCAAATTGCCCTGTACGCGCGTGAGTGCCTCCTTCTGCGTCACATATGCCTGATACGCCTCCCTAGCCTGCTCAGAGTCCTGAAAGCCGAGTTCGGTTATTATGCTGTCCCCCTTTCGGCCGAAGATGGAAGTACCTTTGCCGAGCACTTCCGGCAGCTCCCCTGTGCGTTTATTTGCGTACTTGGAGAGTTGTCGGGCTGGGTTATCCATTACCATTTCAACAGCGATATCGTAGTGCGCCTTTGCTTGCGCCAAGTCTTCAGGAGTGAAAGATGTTTTTAAGTCCTCAACTTTGACGCCCTTCAAGTCAGCGAATACTGCATCGAGGTTGGAGACTAACTTCTCTTGCTCGATTGCCGATGGCCGAGTAGCAAAACGTGCCTGATCCGCCTGCTTTGCCATAAGTTCGAAACTCTCTATCTCGCTTATCGGCTTTGCTTGCTTGAGAATGTTTTTTGCAGCACTCGCTTCAGAGGCTATCTCTTTGGCAGGTTTAATAACGTCTTGTGCGGCTTCCGCGAGATTTTTTACACCTTTCACAACTTGCGGTCCGACTTCTTCTACTGCTTTTAGAACATGTTTTGCATTCTTCGCGGTTTCTTGAATGCCTTTTTTGGCACCACTTCCCCCAGGTACGGCGTCGGCCAATCCGAAGAAGAGTCCGAGTGTTGGATCAATCGCTTTGAATATTCCCTCGCTCTTTCCTTCTGGATCAGCACCGCGAGCCTCTCGGCCGAAGGAAGTGATGCTGATCGGCTTGTCAGTGCCGAATAGTTCCTTTTGGAATTCCCCTTCCGGCACAAAAGGTTTGCCTGTCAGGAGGGATGCTACTGATGCAAACCCTCGCCACGACGCCTGTCCCATGTCCTGAAGGACATCGAGTGTTGCTTTCGGCGTTTCCCTTACCACATCGCGTATGCGTACCTTTGGCGCAGGCGCGAAGTAATCCTCGATCTTCTTGATCGGTTTCTTGAATGGCGATGTAATTTTTTCCCAGAGTCCTCCCATAGTTTTATACGCCCGGAGTGAATACTCGGCCGAGCCAGCCCATGAAGCCCGGCTTCGTCTTTATGCTCCATTCGTCGTCGATCACTTGCGCCGGTGTTTTGCCGCCCTCGATAGTCACTTCGCCCCACAGGTTCTTTAGTTCATCAGGCGTGCTGCTTGTCTCCCATTTCTTACGGACGGCTTTCCTGAATTCGCTCTCTGACATCGTTCCTGTTACCTTCTTCCCGCCCCCGCTTCTCAGCCAACTCATCTCCGCTTCAAGCCGTGCTGCGGTGGTGCCGGAGTATCCGGCTTCAGTCGGGTCGGTTACTCCTTGACTGATGAGTCGTTCAGCTGCGCTTCTCAACCCTGGGTCAGGTTCAACCCCCTGTGTTATACGATCGGCGAAGCGTTCTGATTCGCTCGAGCTTCCACCTCCTGCCGGTGCGTTGCCGAGGGTTTCGCGCCTGACAAGTTCGCCTGTCTCGTTGTTGAAGACATCGCGGTACAGTTTTCCATCGGCTTGGAATTCACTCACGCTTGTTTTTGCTTTTTTCGCATCAGCAAGGCGCAGGCCGAATTCCGCCTCCCATCGTTCCGCTTCAGTATCAAAGTTCAGTTGTGATCGGAGTTCTCCCCGATAATCGCTCATCGACTGGTCGTAACGATTAAGGTCGAAGCGCAGGCTCTCTATCTCTCGCGCCTTGTCTTCAGTCTCTTGAGCGATGCGAGTGTTAACCTTTCCGACCTTCGTGTTGTACTGCTCTGCAAGCGAGTTGCGTTCGTCAATGAGGTTGCCGATATTGCGGTTCGCCTGCTGCTCTATCTCCGCAGTTTCTCCGGTAATGGTTGCGGCTGAGTAGAAGGGATTGCGTCGCGTCTTCGATACTGATGTATCGCGCGTCCCCTTTTCTCCAGAGATTTGCCCATCGAGTGCTGCAAGACGCGATTCGATTTCTCCGAGGCCTTCCTTTGCGTATTCTTCGTCATATCGCTTCGTTCGATATCCAGTCAGTGAGTCTTCAGCCTGCTTGAGCTTCGACTGCGTCGTCGCTATGTCGGACTGCAGTTTTACGGGATTGTATGTAGAGAGCGGCGCATAGGTACTGCTCGCGCCGGTTGCTGCGTTCGGTGTTGCGCCTCGAAGGTTTCCGAACTGCTTTTCGAATTCCTCCCACGAGACGAATGGTGATGCCGTTTCTGCTGTCATAGGTTTTATTTTTTGATTGGTAATACCTCCGAGACTCGACCAGTCTTGAGGTCAATGTTGAATTGCTTGTTCGGATCGAGGCCGTACTTCGGAAACAGTTGCTGTATGTACAGTTGCTTCTGATGCTCGAGTGCTTGCGCCGTAAGCCGATGCTGGTTGACCAGCTCGTCGCGTTTGCGGAGTTCCTCCAAATCCGACCTGTCTATTTTTTTGTTTCGCTTGAACATATTGGTTTTAGATATCGTCGAACCATGCGACTGCATGCCAACTGAATCCGTTGTAGATCATCAATCTTCCTCCTGCGCCCATACCGCTCGGACTTGGGTCGTAGTACATCTCGCCGTTGGAAGGACTGCCCGGCTCGTTGGTACCGATGCGAAAGGACGTCTGCACATCCACAAATCCGCCCGAGACCGCGTTGTTGCCGTAGAACCGGATGATGTCGTTTCCGCTCGACGCTTTGATAAAGAGCCTGTCTTGTAACGTAGTGTCGATTACAAGCGGACGGTTTCCCGAGTCGTCCACCCACATTCGGGCGTATCCGTTCGCTCCGTCGTCGAGCATGAGTCCATGCCCGGGACCGGCTTGAAGGCCATAGGTCGGCACGCCACCGACATGCCTCAGATAGCCGATGCGTATTCCGCCGAACGGGGTCGAGAGAAAGCCTGTGGAAGTAAGGTTGATCTGTCCGGCCGTAATTTTTGCTGCGCTCAGAGAGAGAATTTTTGCATCAGTAACAGCGAGATTGTCGATGTGCGCTGACTGAACGGCTAGTAGTCCTATCTGCGCGGAACCAATCGCTGCGTTCGCAATTTTTGCGCTGGTCACAGCAAGGTTTGAGATGTTCGCATTATCGACTGCGGCAAGCCCTATCTTCGCGTTAGTGATTTGAGCGTCTCCGATCTTTGCACTCTGAATGGTTGCGTCCACTATCTTTGCATTCGTTACGATCGCATTTGCAAGGTGTGCGTTTTGAATGATGCCGGTACCAATGTGTGCGGATATAATCGTCGCGGATTCAATCTGTGCCGATACGGTAATGACCGCTTCAGTTTGAATGAGCTTCGAAGCGTTCACCGCGCCGTTCTTTATTTTTGCGGTTGCGACAGCGGCATTGGCGAGTTTCGCCTCAGTGACAGCAAGAGCGTCCAAATGCTCAGTGAGAACGGAGTCAGGTATGAGTTTTGTGCTGCCTACCGCTTCGTCTGCAATGATGTCAGTTGTGACCGCTCCGCTTCGGATTTGGACCGTGTCCACCGAGTCGGGAGCGAGCAGCTGAGAGTTCTGCCCATCGTGCGTGTGAGGTGGCACCTCGGGGAGCGGAAAGTCCTCTACCACTTCATCCGTGAATACTTTTGTTAGACCTGCTACTTTCATACAGTTATAGAAGTCCTGCGCTCTCGAAGAGCGTCGTTATTGCCACAACGTCCGGCGTTTCGTTTCCCGCAGGAATGAGTACAGCCGCAACCTCGTATGTCTCGCCCATTCCATCTTCTTCGTCCTCTTCTTCTGGATCGCCGGTTTCTATCGTGAACACCGCTTTTGTCTTTCCGACCTTGTCGAAACTTTCCGCACCGTCTTCCATCATTGCTTTGAGCCAGTCGCCCGATTCGTTCAGTCGGTAGTAGACCTCGATAGAGCAGTCTTGTGGTAATGGCTTCGTAAGAAGTTTTACAAAGCGATAAGTTTTTTGGACGAACGGATTGCCTGCATCGAACACGAGTCCTTCGTATCTGCCGGTTGCTTTTTTCGTCGCGTCAACAGTATCCACGCCGTAGGTGCTGCCGTCTTTCCATGCGACGAATGGCGCATCGCCATGCACGGTCACCGCGCCAATGCTCACGCCTTCCATTTTTCCGTGCGAAGGAATGTATTCGAGATTCAGTGCATACGGATCGTTTTTGTTTAGTCGGCCGTAGGAATACACTCCGCACTTGTTCGAGCCGGTCACTCCGAGGAGTGGTAGACCTTTGAAGTTGGCGACTGCTCCCGGCTCGACCAAGCCTCCGCCCGGCAGTTTCTTGAGCGGTACGAGATTGGCTGTGTCCCAGTAGTAAAGGCTTCCGGAGATGCCAGCTTGCGCGATGATGAATTCGCTTTGAATGAGAGAGTTGATTCCCTTCTCAGCAATCATTCGCCTTACAATCCACGAAGGCTTTAGCTTGTCCCATGTCCACAGCCATCCTTCTTCGATTTTCGGACCGCGCGTTGAACCGATAATCGCTACCGCATCCTGCGCCAGAAGACATTTCGTTCTGTTGCCTGGCACGATGTCGAGAGCCTTGTCGTTGAAGTTTCCTTCGTAATCGACGAGTGCGAGATATTGACCGTCGCAAATCATGAGAACACCGACTGCCATCGTCATCGTGTGCCATCCTGGGTCGCCGTTTAGATTTCCGAATGTCGTGACGTCAGTGCCCCAATCTCCGGAGAGTGGGATACGCTTCAGTTTCGTTTCGGTGGCCCAATAAAGAAATGGAACATAGTTGCTTCCGTTCCAGTTCGTGTATTCGGCCGCGCCGGTTATCGCTCCATCAGGGTCGGTATAGACCAGAGACCACACGCCATCGGCTCCATTCCTGCGATAGATTTTTCCGGTGTTTCCGAAGCCGTAGAGATTGCCGTTTACTGCAGTGACAAAGAACAAGATAAGGTCAGTTACTACCGACCCGGAGTCTTTCTTGAGTGCTTGATTGCATTTAAGCGTATCGTTCTCGGACCGGATGTTCAGTCCGTAGCCGAATCTGAAGGAGCCGAGCACGCCTTTGTAGGCATCGTCGGCGATGCCTCCTTTGAACCCACGTATTTTGTAGGCGTTAAGCTCCATAGATTAATTCGGCTTATTGAGGAACCGCGTGCTGGTGGCTTTGCCTGCAAAGCCTGTCTCGCCCGGCTCTTCGTCTTCCCTATCCTTGAGGGTTTGGAGAAGTGCGATCGCTTCGGTGATTTCTCTGTCTGCATCCGTGCCTCGGTTCGGCAGTTTCTTTAGGCAAATTCCAAGCGCGAGCTTTACGATCGGTTCGTCCATTTCTTCCGGCGTTATAGATTCGTCTGTGTCATTCACGAGCGGTATCGGTCGCCTCTTGTAGAAGAGATCGATCATTTTCCCGTCCTCTATCGGTGTTGGTTTGAGGAGATACTGGTCGCCGAGCATGCAGAACACAAAGTCGCTCGCGTGATTTCCGCTCTGATAGTTTTCGACTCTCGTTTTCGCATGCTCTTGGCCGTCGACTTTGAGGAACATCATTCCGCCTGGCTTGTAATCGAATGGATTGAAGTACGCCTCCACATCCTTTTCCGTCAGCTGAGTCGAGTGGTGGTTCAGGAAGTTCCATCGTGCGAAATTGCAGGCGCGGACGATGGATTTATTGATCCATCTTTTTTTGTCTGTCTCATTCCAAAGTCCCGTCGTTTTTGAGGCGGACATTCGCGCGTTTAGGTCTTGTACGAATTCTTGTAATTGCATAGTGGTTTAAGGCAGCAATTTGCCGGTTGAGCGATAGCGTTCGATGTATGGCATGAGGTTGTCGCCCGGGCAGTTGGTTGAGTCAGGTGTCTCGCGGTGGCCGAGCACGCGCTCTTTCGGTATACCCCGTTCCTTTCTGACCTTGTCGAGAAGTTCCTGCAGGGTCGCCAGCTGCTCTGCGCTTGGTTCTTCTCCTCCGCCTGATGGATGGAATGTTCCGCAGAGTGCTATGCCTATCGAGCGATAGTTCATCTTTTGCGTGTCTGCGTGTGCTCCGATTTTGTTTTCGGGACGACCGGCGATATGCACTCCGATGCCGTCTAACGCGCCTGCTATCCAGTGGTGGTAGGCAACATCTCCCCAACCGATTCCTATATGGTTATTTCGTACCGTGCTGAAGTGTGTTGAGTCTCGCGGAGTTGCGGAATGATGGACGATGATGTATTCGGGGTAATTCGCTCTATCGAATTTTGGAATATCTTTTTTAGTTGAATGAATCGTACGGACGATATCCCACACAACGACGAGCTTTGCTGCAAATTCGCCGGTGTTTTTGACGTAATCCCAAATAAGTTTGTACTGCCCATCCCATGAGGAGCGGTTCTCAAGGACGACCCCGAGTCTGCTTGAGGGCGTCCATCCTTCGCGGTCGACAATTTCCTGCACGATTTCTTTCAGATCGGGAGATTCGTATACACTGTTTGCCGTCCAGTGCAGACCGACAAACACTCCTGCCACTGATTCGCCGATAGTCCATTCCGCCTGCGCTTTTGTTTTCTGTCGCGTCGATGGCCGGTTCGATCCGTTGGTTGCGAATGCCGCAGCGTCGTCTTCAGCAAACCCTTTGATAAGGAGATTCGGGAAGCGGTTGTTCTGATCTGCCTGCGTGAGCATTAGATATGCGCCGATAATATTCGCGTGTCGCGGAATGTTCAGTGCGCTGAAGATTAATCCTCCTTCGTTTATATCTGCGCCGTCATCTCCGAGAGTGATCACGTTGCCGGTCGGACTTCCCTGCCATGTCGTTTTATTTATTTCTACTCCGTCGCGGTCATTCCCTGCGATCGTGCCTACACTCACGTTTTTCGTCGTGTACCAGACCTCAAGCTCCGCCTGGTACCCGTCGCCCTTGATTTTGTCGTAGCAGGTTTCCGCCTGTCCCGATGAAGATCCATTGTCTTCGATGACGAGGGCGAGAGCGTTTCCCGGCTTCCATCCGCTCTGCGCTACTATCTCTTCAATGAGCAGCTGTAGGTTCGGCGTCTGTACCCATTCGTGCACCTCCCATTTTTTAATGATGTGCCACGCGACAGAGTTCACTGTCTTTGTGCGCTGGCTTGGGCGGGAGGACTGCGAGAATACTTTCGTGTTCGGTTCCTTTATCCCTTTGACAATGAGCTTCACGTCCGGGTCTGAGCCATCTGTTACTGCAGGTCGAATCTTCAACCGGGCGAGGACTATATTTGCGTTGCGAGGAATGTCTACCCCACGGAATCTGAAGGCGGCCGAATAGACCGATCCGCCGGAATTGCCGATGGTTATTACGCTGCTCGCATTGCCATTTCCATTCCATGTCGACGCATCTTGTTCGCGTCCGTCATCGGTCGATTGGGCAACCGTCGTTTTGAATTTGGCGACATGGTTCATCGTCATACCTACGCCTTGCGTAAGGCGATAAGGGGCACAGGAAGACTCCAATCAGTCGGGCTTCCGGTTGGGTACGTCGCAGGAAGTGCGCCGTAAGATTGCGTTACCGCATAGCCCAGGTACGGTGTGCCGGTCAGTCCGTTGTCGAAGCCCAGGAATGTGGCGATCGCGTCGGGCGCAGGAATTGCTGCGACGACAAGTGACGCAGTATCCTGGCCGAGAAACGTGAGCCAATAGAGCTTCCCTCCTTTGAGGGTCAGGTCGATCGTGAGTTCTTTCAGTCCAGTCGTATTCACGTCTACTTCGCCTCCATCGAGAATAAGTGCGCCCGGATACACCGTGCCATCGCCTTTGTCCTCATACACACCAAGTCGTGCTTTTGGAGTCGTGCCAGTTGCGAGAGTCGTAACGCGGATGGCAATGCGGTCGAATTTCATCGTCTTTGGGACGAAGAATGGGAACGCGCGGAGCGAGTTGGCCGAGGCCAATGCCTGCGTTGTAACAGTGCCTCCGGTCATGAACGGACCGAAATATCTGCCAGTCTTTCTTATACGCAGGAAACTCAAGTCTCCCTGCTGTGGAATGAAATCAGCCATATACTTTATTGCTCAACGATCAGCTCAACCTTGTCGCCACTTACCTCTGCATCGACGTAGCCTTTATTGGCATTGCTGATGCGGAGCTTTATAGCTTCGCCAGGTTCGAGCGTGAATTTTCCGGCTTGCGCCTGCAGTGCCGTATCTCCAACTTTTATTGCGCCCTTGTTGGTGCGTTTCGCTTTCACGACAAGCTCGCATGCGCTGCCGACAGGAATGTCTGGAAGCTGCACCGCAGTTCCTGCGGTTGCTACTGTCACATCGTTTACTGCGAATTTTGCTCTGCTTTCTACTGACATATCGTTGTGCCTTTTATTGGTGAATAATGTTCGACCTTTGATTGAAGCGATTTAGAAGGTCGCCTCTTCCTTTTCTTTTTCCTTGTCTTTCTCTTTGTCGGCGTCCTTGTTGCCGGTCGTTCTGCCACGGCCGGTACTCGGCGTGTTCGATCCCTCTTCATGCCCCTGACCGCGCAATGCCATCTCGCGTTTCTCAACGTCGGCTTCACGTTCCGCGATTTCTTTCTCACGCTCTTCAAGGGATTGTGCTTCGAGTGCTGAGTCCATTTCGTCCGTGACTTCGCGGAAGTCACGACCAAATTGAGGACAGGCCTCGAGGAATTTCTGCTCTGCCTTGTCTTCTGTTTCGTACAGGCCGTTTTCGAATTCGATGGTCTTACCCGGCGTCGTCATGGGAGTGCCGTTCACAACTTGTGTCACACTCGGCTTCATGACGATGCTGTAATGCATGCCGTAGCGAGTCGCGTAACGCTTGGATTCTTTTTTGTCTGACATAATAATTTCGTTAATTAATTGGTTGATAAACGTCGACCAAAACCCTCAAGGGCTTCCCCTCGATCAGGCGGCTTTGGGAAGCCTGGGCCGTCCGATCGAGACTCGAGGATTAGGCGAATTCAACAATCGCGTGTCGCTCGGGCTGTTCGAATTGGAGTCCACATTCCGTGAGGTATTCGTCTACTCGGGCATCTTCGCCGTTGCCCTGTCGGTTCGTGAGGAGCTTCGTGTCTCGGCTTGCGAGATATCGGTACGTCAATGTTTCAAGGTCGAGTCCTACTCCGCTCTTGCCGTAGAGGTTTCCTACGAGAAGATCGTGCTTGATGAGGTTCAGTGTGCCGTGCGGAGAGAAATACTTGATGACCGTGAGGCCAAAAGTTTTCTCATTCGATACCACCTGCAGCTTGTCCATCGCAAATTCATTAATCTTGCTGATCACATACGGCGATGCAAAGAGGTACTTCTCGGAGTTTCCGTGGCTAAAGAGGAGTTCGAGGTATGTCGTGAATTCTGCTCGGGTCGATACGTTGCTCTTCTTCTGTGTGATCCTCGGGAAGAGGCCCTGAGTAAAGCGTTTCGGATGGGTCAGACCGCTCGTCAGTTGCTCTTTCTTTCCGAAGAGGAATGCTCGCTCGATGTCGACAAGGTGTTCCGTTGCCTTTTTCTTGGTCTGATAGTCGAAGTCGCTCTCTTTCGTCCATCCTTTCGTATTGCGTGCCGTCTCAGTGATGCCGATCGGGGTTCGGAAGATTTGGGTGTAGTTCGATACTTGAGCCACAGCCGTCGCCTTAATCTCGCGTACATCCGCGCCTTCCTGATTTGCGTTGCCGATTATCCAGATGACGTCGTTCGTGAGCAGCAAACCTCCACCTGTTGCTGCGTCGCCTATCTTTCGTAGTACCGTGAGCGTGCTAGTACCCGGCGTTACCGCCGTCACAAGCAGCACTTCACCAATCGGATTGTTTGTGCCCTGCGTAGTTTTCACTACGAGGAGAACATCTCCGACGCTGAAGTAACCCACATTCGTCACGACGAGTGCCGTTGCGCCGCCCTGGTCTGCCGATACGATGTCCTCGCGCGCGCCGTACTTGTCTTCGAACCATTTGAATTCCGGATCAGTCGTTTCTTTCTTCTTCAGCGACTTGCCCTGTTTTGAGACAGGGTCCTTTCCTGCATTCGTGAGGATCGCGAGCATCGGATATCGTTCAACATCGAGCAGTGAGATGACATCCGCGACATCGTACTTGCGTGCGACGCCGAGGTGTCCAGTTCCGCGTATTCCTTCAGTCATATAGTTTTGTGCGGTTAGTTATTAATGCTCTGGAAGGTTCGACCCTGGCTATACGCCAAGACCTCCCAATGGGCTTTTTGACCCACCCGTTCCGAAGACACTTTCGAGGCGTTTTGTTTCAGCCCCCTTGCCATCGTCAGGTGAAGCGGAGGAGCCACCTCCACGTTCAACAACGGCCTTAGCTTTCTTGAGCCTCGTTCTCTCTTTTTCGGTAGTAGTGGTTTCGCCCTTGGCAGTGCCGGAGAAAGCGTCAACTTTGGCGCACGCCTCTTTGAGAGGCATGTGCACGCCTTTCTGCGCGGCATTGTCAATCAAGGCAAGGACGAGTTCGCGGTATTCCGCGTTCGTCTTCAGGAGAGGGTGATCCTTCTTGGCTTCCCTAATCTCCTGCGCGACCGACTGCTGGACCGCGGAGCGTTCCTGCACGGTCGAATCGACTTGAGACTGAATGTGCTTAATCACCCACTCTGCGAATTGTGCCGGTGACATTTTTGAGAGTTCCTCGTTGCTTGGAATCTCAATTTTCCCTACTTTCGTCTTTTTCTTGTCTGTCTCTTTTTCTTTTTTCTTATCGTCGCCTTCGCCCTTTCCTTTCTTCCCTTCCATCGATTCAATCTCTCGGATTACATCCTCTCGGCTTTTCCCGTGCCATCGCTCCGGATTTTTAATTTTGGGCTTGTCCTTGTCATCTTCGCCCTCTTCCTCATCATCCTCTTCTTCCTCATCGTCTTTCTTATCTTTTTTGTCGTCGCCCTCTTCCTCATCATCTTCGTCTTCGCTTTCTTCGCCCTCCTCATCTTTTTCTTCCTCATCGTCAGGCGACTCGTTTTCCATCTCATCATCCTTTTCATTGGGATCGCCGAGTGCGTTATTCAATTCTTGGGTTCGTTTGTCCATGAATAGATTTGTTAGATTGGTAAATTTATGAGTCGCGCAGTGCCTTTGCCGCGTCTTCTTTGGCTTCCAGCGCGGTTGCTACCATCGCGAGTACGCTCTCATATGCGTTGATGTTGGCTCTCATCTGTAAATATTCCGAAGCGATTTTTTCTATCGTCATCCCCTCGACATTCATTGTTCGGAGTTCCGAATTCGTGATGCGGAGTTCGTCTCGCATCTTCGCTTCGAGCCATTGCCACCCCGGAGATTTAGTCATCTCCAGTACGTTCATTCCGACTTCCAGTTGTTTTTCGTACTCGTCTTTCATAAAAATTGAAGGCTATTCCTCTTCCTCTGCGGAAGGTTCGCCCTGTTCTTCGCTGTCCTCGGGGAGATCCATTTCGGGACCGCCTACGCCAAGTCCGCCGAGCTTGTCATTGGTTTCGTTCTGAAGCGCGGTCAGCGTCTCGATAAGGATTGTGATCACATCGGGTAGCGGAGTTCCTTCGTCGTATGCCTTCTTCGCCGCAGTCACGATCGCGTCAATCTTCTCCCACTCTTTTTCCATGTCAGGCCCTTTTTCTTGCTCCTTCAATCCGACAGCTTCCAAATCCGCGCCTTCTTCTATTTGCTCTTCTTCGTTTTCTTTTGCCATATTTTCAATGGTTAATTGTTAATAATTTCGACCTTTATTTTTTGGAGAGCACGAGCGTTGCTGTGTCACCCAGCTCGTACCCTTTCGCTTGATCTCTTGTGAGATGAAGCGTCTGCACCGAACCTCCGACGACTTGCAGCGATACGATGATGTATTCGCCGCTTATCGTCTTGCTGAGGACGGTGCACTGTTGGGTGATGGTGTCTGTTTTTGCCATATGCGTTTTACTTACCGCCGATAAATGGAAGGCTGTTTAATGCCCTGCGGATAAACGATGGCCGACGTACCACCGCGCTCCCTTCAACATTCGGTTGCTCAGTGCTCTCAGGGGTTGCCACAGGCTCGGGAGTTGCCTGCGGTTGTGGCTTTTTCTTTTCTTCACCGAAGAACAGCGTCTTATACGCTTCCTTATCGGTCGCTTCGAGGATCATTTCTTCGACTGCCCTCTTTCGTGTCTTGTAGGCTTTCACGGCTTCAGGATCGTTCGGATCGGGCTTATCGCCACCTACGAATCGGTCGTGGAGCATGAGGGATTCGTTCAGTCGTGTCTGTTTGTCAGGAGGTACGACCGGCTCAATTTCCACTACCGCATCGACCTTAACTTCCTTGTCCTGCTGTTTGAATTCTTTGAATTCGACATCATCTCCGACTATTCGGTAAAGTTTGTCTTCGGTCAGGAATTCTTGGTTCAGCTGGACGAGGTTGTTTGCGAGACGTGTGAGCGCAAAGGCAATATTCCCTGCGAAGGAACCGAGGCGCATATTGCTTTGGCCGATAAGCATCTCGACCTTGCCGAGTGGCTCTTGGCTCGATTTAGGCTGGCCGGACGCGTACTCGGATATCGCAAGTGTTCGCTCAATCTCTTCGCGGAGCATCTTCTCTTCGTTGATGCCCATCAGACTTATTTCGGGTGGTCGCTCGATCACGACGTCATCCATTTTTCGCAGTTCCCATTTCGCGCCCGGTGCGAAGATGATGCTGTCTTTCGTTATGCCGGAGTCCTTTCGTATCTTGATAACAGGATCGAGCATGAGCACGACGTCGTCCATGCGTTGGTTTCGGAGATCGGCGATTTCGATGATGGTCGATTCCACCGGCTCGATATGGCCGATCGCCCAAAACTCCCAGGGCAAATCGTGATCGGGTAGGTCTATGAAAATACGCCCGCCGTTAACGCTCTTGTATGGGTTATCGTCGTTTCGAATAAGTGTGTCTTGGTTTGCAATAGTGACGATCTTGCACTCTTCGAAGTCCCAGCATTCCCACATCTCCACTTGCTTTTCTTTCTCGCTCTTATCGTTTCCGACTTTGATAGTCGCTCCTTCGGCCGAGTCACTGCCGACTGCGATCTGCCCCATCTTTTTTGTGTCGATTTCATATCGCTCTTTCTTCCAATCGTCGACGCTTTTTGATTCGACAAACTTGAGGTTTTTGTAAATCTTATCCTCACCTCGCGCCTCTTCTTCTTTTTCGAGTTTCGCTTTAGTCTTCGCTATCCGGCGTATGAGCCACGGACAGTCTTCGTGCAGGTCGATTGTTTCGGGAGCAATAAGGATTTCCCACAGGTCAAGAATGTCGAGCACGGGATCATCGTAATCGCCGGACTTCATCCATGTCGTCATGCCGATGCCATTGCCGTAAATGCCAGAGGACTTTACCCAATCGCGCAGCCGGACCGTGAGCTTGATGATGTCGAAGTCGTAGTTAACAAGATCGTCCCACGACCGAAGGGAGTCGGATTGAAGGTCTTTCTTTTCTCTCGGGAGAATGCGTGTCTTGCGCTTTGCTGTCGCCATTCTCGAGACGACCGTTTCGATGATTTCGAATGCAATCGGCGGCATGAGGCGCGTCTCATATGCGTAGTTCTGTCGCTCCTGATAGGCGCGATAGAGCTTGTACATGCGGAGATGCTTCGCTCGGTACGGACGCATGAATTCTTCCGCGCGTGTGAATCTTTTCTTCCATTTTTCAACGATCCTCTTTTCTTCTTCAGACGGTGAATAGACCTCGTCGTTTGACGACGATTCCGTTTCTTCCGGCGTTTGTTTTTCTGTGTCTTTTTCTTCTGCCATAAACTGAAAAAACCGAGCTTAGAAGCTCGGTTCCTCCAGCAATGGGTAGCACTGCGACACCCATCATTGGAGGAACAGAGCCTCCAATCGGTGTCGAATCGTGTTTGTCGGGCAAATAAAAAACGAGGCTCCGACTCCTAGCTCTCAAAGCAAAATGCCTTGAAAACAGAAGTCGTAGCCCCGTGTCGTTTAGTCTCTTGCGAGACGCCGTCAGGCGACGTTTCTTTACCTTATAATTCTAGCATGGAACATTTAAGGATTGTCAAATACCGATGTGGATATCTTATTCACTAAGAGAAGTTTGTGAACCCTTCTGTTTGGCGCGACTTATTAGATACCCTCCAACAAACGCCACGACTCCGAGCACGTCGCCGATTGCAAATGGACCGAAGGCCGGTGCCACAGCCGGATCAAAAAACGACCCACTGAGAAATGTGAATCGGGCAATAACGCTGATTATTACGACGAGGCCGAGACAGACAAGTCCTGCCTGAAATGGTCGGAGACTCATGGGTTAAATGATATCACTTTCGGGCGGCCGCATAAATCCCGCCGCCAGGAGCTCGTGCCTTTCGGCCCGAATGCACACCTTTCGATATGCAACCATCCAAGGAACCCTGACGACGGGGTTTATACCTTGGATGGATTTACTGCCATGCTCATCAGCAAGCTGAGTGAGTTTAGGCAAGATTGTAAGGATATTTTACTACATTAAAAATAATTCGGATAGTTTAGAAAAGATAAAGGGGCTATCCACGATGTGCTGTGGATAGCCCCAATTTTTTCGACCGCCTGCGGCGGAATTCAAGGGATCAAAAGACCCAAGAATTCAAGACCTCAAGGATCGATTACTGCGGGAGGAAGGCCGACGAGGAACCGTAGCTGTCGTAGGCGCTGCCGCACCA
>Ga0209542_10010373_pt1 | contig 16826 bp, 14 predicted proteins | sample RifCSPhighO2_01_FD_184028 | JGI IMG/M metagenome (GOLD analysis project Ga0209542, IMG submission 184028) | Soil microbial communities from Rifle, Colorado - Rifle CSP2_plank highO2_0.1 (SPAdes) (version 2) | ecosystem: Environmental > Terrestrial > Deep subsurface > Rock core/Sediment ...
AAGAAGAAGGGGCGCGAAAAGAAGCGGAGAAAAGAAAAGAAAGAGAGGAAAAAATAAGAAGAAAAGCGGAAAAGTTGGCCAGAAAAGCCGAAGAAGCCAGAAAAGAAGCAGAGGAAGAGGCCAGAAAAGCCGAAGAAGCCAGAAAAGAAGCAGAGGAAGAGGCCAGAAAAGCCGAAGAAGCCAGAAAAGAAGCAGAAGAAGAAGCCAGAAAAACCGAAGAAGCCATAAAAGAAGAAAAAATTAAAAAAGAGACAGAAGAAAAAAGAAAAGAAGAATTAGAAGAAAAAAGACGAAAAGAAGAAGGGGCGCGAAAAGAAGCGGAGAAAAGAATCAAAGAGGAAAAATTAAGAAAGAAAATAGAAGAAAAAGAAAAAAAGAAAGCAGAAAAACAAGCCAGAAAAGACGAGAAAAAACGACTAAAAGTCCTAAAAAAACAGACAAGAGGAAATCGCTCTAAATTCACCTTTATCATTTTAGTCATTATTCTAGGAAGCGCTGGTTTCTTTTACTGGTGGAATTATATCCATTCACCGGAGCTAATAGAGCCGGCTTCACTTATCCCAATAGATGAAACTAAAATTATTGAAATTCAAGCCGGCGAAGAATCTCTGGTTTTAGAAAAAATAAAAACAGCGGCTAATCAAACGCAGACCATAGGCGCTCGCAAGCGGATTTTAATCAAACTGACTGACGGAGAAAAAAGATACGCATCTCTAACCGAACTTGTTTTAGCCCTAAACATAAATATCCCTGAAGATATTTTAAGTAGCTTAGAAAATTATTCTTTATTTCTTTATTCTCAAGAACAAGGTCAACGACTTGGCTTGGTCGTAAAAACCAGTAAGGACATTAAAGAAAATTTGACTGCATGGGAAAATACCATGACTGAAAACATTAAACCGCTCTTATTGGGAATAGAAACAGGCGCGCCAGCGACCCAAGAATTCCAAGACAACATTTATCAAAACACGGCTATTCGTTATCTTAATTTTGCCGACTCGTCTTTGGCCATTGACTACGCTTTAGTTAGCGATAAATTAATCATCACCTTTTCAAAAGAAAGCGTGTACGCGGCCGTTGACGCTCTGTTGACCGTAAAATAATCAGATGATTGTTTCTGATTCAGAAAAAGCGATTATTTCAACCTTGGTTTATTATGACCTTCTAGATTATCCCCTGACCGGCTTGGAGGTTTTTAAATATTTAAGTAAAGATTTTTTAAAGAGCCGGCCTTCTTTTTTAAAAATCCAGACGCTTTTGGAGAATGGCTCCTGGCTTAAAAACATTATTGAACAAAAAAACGGCTTTTATTTTCTTAAAGACCGGGAAAAACTCGTCAGCCAAAGAATTGAACGGATGAAAATTGCCGATAAAAAATGGAAAAAAATTAAAAAAATCTCCAAGCGGCTGGGGTTCGTGCCTTATTTAAGAATGATTGGCGTAACCGGCTCTCTTACTTTAAATAATACCCGGCCGGAAAGCGACCTAGATTTGCTTCTTATTACCAAGCCGGGCCGAATCTGGACCAGCCGTTTTTTAGCCACTGGCTTAATCAGCTTAATGGGCAAAAAAAGACGAACAGGACTGACTAAAGACAAAATATGTCTTAATTGCTATTTGACCGAACAAGGATTAGAGATTAAGCCGGAAATTAAGCCGCATAATTTACACGCCGCCTATGAATACTTCCGTCTTCTGCCTCTTTTAGAAATAAAATTAGGTCTTTTCAAGGATTTTCAAAAAGCCAATACCTGGCTTAAAAACAATTTCTTTTTTCTTCAGGGTCAAAAAAATAACTTAAGAACCATTAAGGCCGACTGGCGGCTGACCGAATTGAGAGTCTTATTGGAAAAATTGCTCAATAATAAAATTGGCGATTTTTTAGAAAAAAAATTAGGCCAGTGGCAAAAAAATAAGATAGCCAAAAAACTTATTCTTCGGCCTGATGACCAGGTTGTTTTTACTGACTATTTCCTGATGTTTCACCCGCATTCTAAAGCTCCTCGTTTAATGAAGGCTTATAATTCAAAAATAAAGACGCTTTTTACGCAATAATATGGTAAAAATTCCGATTAAAATTAAAAAAGATAATTCTCTTAAAGAAAAAGTCAGCGACGAGCTTAAAGTTGATTTAAGAAAAAGCAATGAATCGGGAATTAAAGCGCCCGGCCTGCCGCCTCTTTTTAAAAAAACCGCTGGCTGGGTTCTTCTTGTCTTAATAGGCGCCGCTTTATTCTACGGAGTTAATCGTTTTTTAAATCCAGCCGAAAATTCGTCTTTAATTAAAATCATTCCCAAATCAGCTTCTGCTTTTGTCATAATTGACCAAAAGTCTCTTTTTGACCAAATTCTCCCTTTTCATCAAGAGTTTTTGGAGCAATCGTCTTTTTATCAATGGTCAACAAAAGAATTTGAAAAAAGATTAAATCAGGCCGGTTTGGATTTTCCAAAAGATATTCAGCCGCTTTTAAAAAATCAAGTTGGTTTGGCTCTATTTCCCCAAAAAGACAAAGAACCCTTTCCTTTTGTTCTTATCCTTCAAAGAGAGGCCACTTCAGCCCAAACCAACAGAATTTTAGAACAAATTGAAAAAGAATTAGAAAAAGATTTCCATACTTCTTATCAAACTTACCGCCAGAATAAGATTATCAACCTAAAATCCCTATCTTCGCAGGCTAAAAACTATTATTACAGTCAAATAGAAGATTATTTTCTTATTAGCAATTCTCCTGGTCTGCTGGAAAAAACTATTGATTTAATTATTAAGCAATGACGACTGGGGACAAGCTGTGAATAAGATGGGGTTGACAACAACTTCTTATATTTAGTAAAATTAGGGTACAATCTTTTGCTGGTTAAAATAATTTAGTTCTTTCAAACAAAAAGCCTTCGGAGGGAAGGCAAAATAAAACTATTAACTGGCAAAAGATTAAAAAACATGTTTTTCTGAATTAAAGCAATTAATTATAAAATAATTATGATTCTTTGTTTCCTCATGGAAACAAAATCTAAACAAATTCAGAAAAACACAGAGGGCGTTGAGCCCATTTAAACACCAAGTTTTCGGGGTCTTTCAACGCCCTCTAATATATCATATTTTATTAGAGAAGTCAATATTGTGTTGGCTTTTTTTATTTTGTATGATAAAATAGCGCTATGGACCAAAAACTTATAAAACAATTGGAAAAACAACTGGAGAAAACGAAAAAGCAACTAACCAAAGACTTAAAAAGTTTCGCGAAAAAAGACCCGAAAATAAAAGGAGATTGGGACACAAAATTTGCCCGCGTTGATATTCATCGCTCTGATAAAAACGAAAGAGCGGACGAAGTGGAAAGATACGAAAATTTACTGCCGGTTGAACACACTTTAGAACTGCGGCTCCAGGATGTGGAAAAAGCTTTGGAGAAAATCAAAAAAGGCGATTACGGAAAATGCGGTAAATGCGGGAAAGATATTGAAATAAAACGGCTTGAAGCTTTGCCGGAAGCTAAATTATGCATGAAATGCGCCTCTTGATATTTAAATACATGCTTTTGATTTATTATGGCTATTGCTAAAGTTTATTCAGCGGCTGTGGTTGGATTAGACGCCCAGCCAATTGAAGTGGAAGTTGATTTATCCAGCGGGCTCCACGCTTTTCAGATAGTTGGCCTGCCCGACGCCGCGGTTAATGAGTCAAAAGAAAGAGTTTCTTCGGCCATTAAAAACAGTGGAGCCAAACCGCCGGTTTCAACCAGCCGCCGCGTGATTGTCAACTTGGCTCCGGCTGATTTAAAAAAACAAGGCCCGGCTTATGATTTACCCATAGCCGTGGCTTTTTTAATGGCTTCAAACCAATTAGCGATAAATAACTTGGAAAAAAATCTCTTTGTCGGAGAATTGTCTCTGGAAGGAAAAGTCCGGCATGTTAACGGAATTTTATCCATTGCCCTGATGGCTAAGGAAAATGGATTTAAAACTTTATTTATGTCCCACGAAGACGCTTTAGAAGCGGCGCTCGTGGAAAATTTAGAAATTATTCCCATTAAAAACTTAAGACAATTAAAAGCTCATCTTGATAATTCAGAAATTATTCCGGCTCAACCAATCACTCAAATTGAAGAGTTTTTTCAAAAATCAGAAAATGTTTTGGATATGGCTTATATTAAAGGGCAAGAGCATGTTAAACGGGCCTTAGAAATTGCCGCGGCCGGCGGCCATAATATCTTAATGAGCGGGCCGCCCGGAGCCGGAAAAACTCTTTTAGCCCGCGCCCTACCCTCTATTCTTCCGCCCCTAACCAAAAACGAGGCCTTGGAAGTAACAAAAATATTCAGCGTGGCCGGCCGTTTGCCCAAAGGCCAAGCCCTAATCACTGAAAGGCCGTTCAGAAGCCCTCATCATACCGCCTCGGCTATTTCTTTAGTGGGCGGCGGCTCTTATCCAAGGCCCGGAGAAATTACTTTGGCTCATAGAGGCGCTTTATTTCTAGACGAATTTCCGGAATTTAACAAACCGGTTTTAGAAGCGCTTCGCCAGCCCTTGGAAGACGGACAAATCAGCGTCTCAAGGGCCTCGGGCACGCTTACTTTTCCGGCTCAATTTACTTTAGTCGGCGCAATGAACCCCTGCCCCTGCGGCAAACTTGGCGACCCGCAAAAGCAATGTATTTGCCCGCCGGGCCAAATTTCCAAGTACCAAAGAAGAATTTCCGAGCCGCTTTTAGACAGAATTGACCTTCATGTTGAAGTGCCGCGAGTTGAATACGAACAATTAGTTTCAGAAAAAGTGGCTGAATCTTCAACCGCTATCAGACAAAGAGTTGTCATGGCCAGAAAAGTTCAATCAGAAAGGTTTAATAATGAAAAAATCTCAACCAACAGCCAAATGAATATCCAGCAAATTAAAAAATACTGCCAAATCAATCTCCAAAGCCGCGACCTTTTAAAATCAGCCATTACCCAGCTGCGCCTCTCGGCCCGCTCCTATCACCGCCTCTTAAAATTAGGCAGAACCATCGCAGACTTAGCCGGCCAAAAAGACATTCAACCCCCTCACATCGCTGAAGCTATCCAATACCGGCCAAGGCAGGAAGGGATATAAATCAAAAAACCGCCTCTGGCGGTTTTTTGATTGAAAATTAAAAATTAGAAATTGAAAATTATTAGTATATGTATCCCCTGATCAAGCCGCTGTTTTTCTGAATGGTCCTTACGCTTTTAACCCCAAAACCCAGATAATTCATTTCAGAAAAAGTAATCCAGTCGCCGTTAATTGATTCCACATAAGCCACATGGCCGTAACGTTTAATGAGCCGGGTATTACCGCCTAAAGATATTATCGCTCCCACTCTTGGCTCGCACTGACTGCCACGACAAACCGGATAACCCATAGCTTGGGCATTATTTATCCAGTCTTTAGCGTTTCCTGACCAAGGGACAACTCTTTTTTGCGCCACATAGTAAGTACACTGGCCATAAGGGAAAGCACGGCTCTTGCCAGTGCCCGGCCCAACATATTTCTGACCGGAAGACTTGGCCTTGGCCACGGATTTGGGCTTTGGTTGAGGCGGAGCCGGCATTACGCCGTCAGGCACCACCACTTGCTGGCCTTCAATAATCTGTCCGTCAGCCGGCAAATCATTAAAGGCAATAATATCATCCGCGTTTGCTTTATAATAATTAGCTATCCAGTCAACGGTCTGGCCGTTTTTAATCTTATGAATAACTCCGCTCACGGGCGGAATGGTCAATTCGTCTCCTGGCCTGATAACGCTCGTTTCCTGAAGTTTATTCGCCCAAAGCAGGGTATCGGTAGTAATGCCAAAAAAAGCTGCGATAGCGGAAGGAGTATCGCCTTCCTGAACCACATAAGAGATAACGCCTGTCCGCGACTCCTGGCTGATAAAAGTAATTGGCCCGGCTTGAGACAATAAAGCGCTTTCCTGAATACTGATTAAAGAAGATTCCTCCTGATTTTCTTCGTCAGATTCTTCCGCTGGTTCGGCCTGAACAGCCAAAATACCCGAAGACGGCGAAACAAAAACAGCCGAGGCATTGGCTGTTAAATAAGGTGATTGGAGCGAAAAAGTGTCTTTTTCACTCAAAGTCTCGTCTTCAAAAACCGGCTTATTCTGACTGTTAGAGTTTAAAAACATCTGTTCCAAACCAAAAACGGGCTTTAAAACAAATAAACCGCTCGCAAATAAAATAACTGCCGCTAAGAGCAGTTGGGGCCTTTTTCGAAAAGTCTCCGTTGTTTTCCGCAAAAAGGAGTCCGTATAAATCTCTATGTGTTTTAAAACGACGCAGAGATACTGGAAAATTGTATACATTAGTCAATATACTCCCCTAAATAGGTTTACCCCGCACCTATGCATAGGTGCGGGGTTTACCCCGTAATCTCGGGGTAAAAAAAGTATAATTCTATGAATACTTTACTTCATTTAGCTTAGCAAAGCGGCTCTCCTTTGTCAACCCCGCACCTATGGGGATAAGTAGATTCGCTTTGTGAATTTGCTCTTTAAGTAAAATCCCCATAGGTGCGGGGTCAAGAAAAGTTGTCCACAAGTTATTCTGTGCTATACTTAGAACGAAAGTCTAAATAATTATGGAAAACATCTTGTCCGACCTTAATCAAGAGCAAAAATCAGCGGTCCAGTCTATTTACGGACCGGTTTTAATTGTGGCTGGCCCGGGTTCAGGGAAAACCCGCGTCCTTACTCATAGAATCGCTTATCTTATCCAGAAAAATGTTCCGGCTGAAAATATTTTAGCCGTGACTTTTACCAATAAGGCGGCGGAAGAAATGAGAGAAAGAGTCAAAAATCTTCTTAAGAGCTATAAAACCCTGCCAAGCATTGGTACCTTTCACGCAATCTGTCTTCAAATTCTTCGCCGGGAAATAGATAAATTAGGTTATCAAAAAAACTTCGTTATTTACGACGAAGCAGACCAGCTTTCTTTAATTAAACAAATTATCAAAGACCTTCAGATGGATGCCGGTCAAATCAAGCCGGCGGTTTTTAAAGAAAACATATCCCGGGCCAAAGACGAACTAATAAGCGCGGAAGATTATCAAAACGAAGCCAATGAATATTGGCCGAAAATCGTAGCTAAAATCTATGTAAAATACCAAGAAGCCCTTAAAAAAGCCAACACCTTGGATTTTGACGACTTAATAATGCTTACGGTTCAGCTTTTTCAAAAACACCCGGCTGTTTTAGAAAAATATCAGGATAAATGGCATTATATTTTGGTTGACGAAGCTCACGACACAAACTTGGGTCAGTATACCCTAACTAATCTTTTAGCTCAAAAACATAAAAACCTCTGCCTTATCGCTGATCCTGACCAATCAATTTACTCCTGGCGCGGAGCTGATTTTAGAAATATTCTTAATTTTGAAAAAGATTATCCAAAAGCCAAGATTATTCTTTTGGAAGAAAATTACCGCTCCACCCAAAATATTTTATCGGCCAGCCGTCATATTATTGCCAAAAACAGAGAGCGGAAAGAAAAGAATTTGTGGACCAAAAACCCGATTGGCGAAGCAATCCAGATTATTGAAGTCAAAGACGAACAAGAAGAAGGCGAATTTATTATCCAAGAAATGGAAAATCTGTTTGCCCAAGGACTGAATCCAAAAGACTTTACGGTTCTTTACAGAACCAACGCCCAGTCCCGGGCCATTGAAGAATCTTTTTTAAAAGCTAATTTCCCTTATAAAATCATCGGCACGGTCCGCTTTTACGAAAGAAAAGAAATCAAAGACATTCTGGCTTATTTAAAGTTATTGATTAACCCCAATGACCTCGTAAGTTTAAACAGGATTATCAATGTGCCGCCGAGAAAAATAGGAAAAACCACTAAAGACCTCCTGTATAATAAACTCCAGATGACTGATTATAAATTGAATAACGGAGCTTTTGAAAATTTCAACGGCTTAATAATTGATTTGCGCCAAGCCAGTCAAAAACTTCCCCTAACCAAACTAATCAATTTGGTTATTCAAAAAACTGATTATGAAAAATACGTAAGAGACAAAAGCGAGGACGGAGAAAGACGATGGGAAAACATTCAGGAGCTTTTTACGGTGGCGTCAAGATACGATAAAACCAAGCCTCCTTTGGGCCTTCAAAAATTCCTGGAAGAAATAACCTTGCTAAGCAGTCATGACGAAGTGGAAAAAGAAAAAGATTTGGTTAATCTGATGACGCTTCACTGCGCCAAGGGCCTGGAATTTCCGGTGGTTTTTATGGTTGGGCTTGAAGAAGGGCTTTTCCCTCATTCAAAAAGCATCCTTGACCCGGAGCAAATGGAAGAAGAAAGACGGCTCTGCTATGTGGGTCTTACCCGAGCCAAACAAAAAGTCTACTTAACTTTTGCTCAAAAAAGACGGATTTACGGAAGCGTGATGGTCAATCCGCCCTCAAGATTTTTAGGCGATATTCCGGAGAATTTGATTGAATTTTATGGAGCTTCCTAAAAAATTTTTCCGAAAATACAATTTCCGCCCATTAAAATACTTGGGCCAGAATTTTTTAATTGACAAAAATGTCCTTCAAAAAATTATCCAAGCGGCTGATTTAAAAAAAGACGATATTGTCTTGGAAATCGGGCCCGGCTTGGGAATCTTGACCAAAGAATTAGCCGAAAAAGCCGGGAAAGTGATAGCCGTGGAAAAAGATAAAAGAATGATTGAGATTTTAAAAGAAAATATTGGAGATGTTGAAAATGTTAGAGTTGTTAAAAATGACATCTTAAAAACTAACCATTTACCACTAATCACTAACCACTATAAAGTGGTAGCTAACATTCCTTATTATATTACCTCGCCAATTATCCGCATGTTTTTAGAATCTAAAAATCCGCCTAAGCAAATAGTCCTACTTATTCAAAAAGAAGTGGCGCAAAGAATCTGCGCCCAACCGCCTAAGATGAACTTATTGGCGGTTTCGGTCCAATTTTATGCCGAGCCCAAAATTATAAACTATGTTTCACAAAAATCTTTTTGGCCGCGGCCAAAAGTTGATTCAGCGATAATTAAAATATCGCAAATTTGCACGAATTTACCACAAATCTCACGAATAAGATTCTTCAAAACAGTAAAAGCCGGATTTTCCGCTCCGCGAAAACAATTAATCAATAATCTTTCCAAGGGGCTTAAAAAAAATAAAGCCGAAATAAAAAAAATCCTGCTTGATTGCGGATTTAATTTAAAAGCAAGACCCGGAGATTTGTCAGTGGAGGATTGGGTGGAATTAGTTACAAAAATTAAATAAGGCAGGAAGCAATGATTTTAGACTTTTAAGTCTAAATACTTCCTGCCTTATGTATCTTGATAAAATAATTAAATTTAAAACTTTTCTAATTGTTCAATTTCTCTGACGAATTCCGAGGAAAATCCATCAGGGTAGCGACAACCGGTAATAGCGCTACCTCCTTCAAAGTGCTGGGCCCGGTGGGCGTCATTTATAGCAGTAATCGCGAGCTTGTAGTTCTTAATTGCAATCTCGCGATATTCTGCGCCCAATCCGGCTGACTCACCCCTTCTTCCTCTTCCTTGAAGCATCCGCATTAGATTATCCCGCGCCTCTTCGGCTTGACGGTGATAATCCCTGTCTTCTCTTTGTATTTCCTGAATCTTTCTCGCTTCTTCTCTTTCCGTAGTAGCTCCTCCGGTCCTTTCAAATATTTTCTCTATTCGCCGCCCTATGCCCTCGGCCGCGTTTTTTATGACGAGCACTATCCCTTTTTCAACAGCGCGGCCAATATCTCCTTCTCTTCCTCTCCCGCGGGTTTCAGCAATACTAGCCGAAAAAATACTTAACCCCAAAATCGCTACTACTATGGCTTCATTTATTCTTGGAGGGAATTTTGAAAAAACCCCTCCCAATTCTTTCTTCTCTTTCCTTAACTCCATACCCAACACCTCCTCGAAATTTTCTTTTTCTGTTTTTTCAGGTTTAATTTCGGTACCAATTTCTGGTTGTTCAATTTTAAATTTATCCATAAATAATAACTCCTTTATTTTTCCTTTTTTACTAATTCCTCTAATCTGTCTTTTTCTTCTTGATAAATCTTTTCAAGAAGAGCTTGTCCTTTATTTTTATCTTCTTTTAAAACAACAAAAGCGTCTTTTTTTCTCTGGTAAATCCCATTAAACCAGTTCAGTTGTTCCGGAAAATTAGAAAGAACCACGGCCAGGCTTTCCGTAAAAACCTTGGGCGAATTTTTAATAATCGCTGACCATTCCTCTTTTTCCAGCTCTGACAAATCGCTTTTTTTGATGATATCAATAAGGTTGGTTGTATTTTTCATTCTATTTCCAGTCTAACCCTTTTTATTTAAAATGTAAACATTGGTTTTTTGCCTCTGTGGATAACTTTTAATATAATCATTTGGAGAATATCTTAAAAAAATGTATAATAGACAAAAGACTGAACCGGGGTTTCAAAATGTCATCACAAATCTTTCCTAAGGCTCAAGTAGTCACAGCGGTTTTGATGTTGATTGTAAGCGTCTCTCTTTATCTTTGGCCAAGCGAACAATCGGAAAATACCATTTCTAAAGATTTAAGTCAAGTCAGCGGAGGGAAACTGCCGCTTTTTGAAAAACAAAATAATCAAAGTTTTTTTAAGGAACAAACCAAAACAAATGAAGAAAAATTAACAGAAGAAGTTTTGTCTCAAAAAAATATTGTTTCTGAAAAAACTATTCTGACTAACGAAACAGAATCTCCGACCGTGGAAATTAAAGAAGAAAGCGAAGAAGAAATAAACGAAGAAATTAAGACTGAAGAAATAAAAAACAATAAAAGCATTTTAACCTCTCTTCTCGCTTTAAACGGTTTGGGAAGTCCTTTCGGAGGAAAAATAGAAGAAATAATATCGTGTAAAAATTTTCCCGGTGATTACATAAAATTAAGCGAACCAACGGCCGGTAATTATGTTTATCAGGACGGAGTATCATACAGTTACATATTCGGGTCGCCCGCTTATATGGGACAATGGCTGTTGGGCATGGCTGGCGGCGATATTGTTTGTTGTACCGAAAGAGCCAAAAGATGCCGTGGTAAAATAACCGGAAAATTAATAATATATCACGGCTCAAGTCCTTTCTAAAATGATTTTTCAAAAAAATCCTAAAAAAATTCTGGTTCTTCTGACTTTTTTAATATTAGCGATTGGAATAATAATCGGCGGTTTTTTAGTTCTTAAAAGCAAAATTGATCAAAGCGGCGCTCCATCAAAAAATATTTCTCTTAATTCTTTAAAAGACTCTGACGAAGACGGGCTTTTAGACTGGGAAGAAGCGATTTATAAAACTAACCCGAATAATCCGGACACTGACGGTGACGGATATTTTGACGGCGAAGAAATCGCCTCCGGCTATGACCCGTTAAAACCCGCGCCTAACGACAAATCAAGCGATAAAGCAATGGAGCCGCGGCCGGCCCCGGGCGTTCTTTCCCGCGATACTAATCTTACTAAAGTTCTTGTTCAAGACATTGTCTCCGGTATGATGGCCGGAGCCATTAATCCTTTAGTTTCTGAAAATGGCGCGGCTGATATTGACTCTGCGTCCCAAGCAAATTTAGACGAATTTTTAACTAACGCTTTGGCTGATTCAAGTCAGGTTCTTATCCCCGAAATTAAAGACGAGGAATTAAAAATCTCAAGCGACAACAGCGAAGAAGCCGTTAAAAATTATCTGACGAAATACAGCGAAATAATTTTAAAATACCTTGACGCGCCGGAGTTTAAAACAACTGAAATGGAAGACACGCTTCACGCTCTTGAAACAAGAAACTTTTCCCAGATAAACAAAAGAATAAATGCTTATAAACTTACTTACGAAGAACTTAAAAACACGCCCGTTCCCCTTAACGCTTTGGAAATCCATAAATTAGAATTACAAATCCTTTTAATAAGCATTAATACTTTTGAAGCGGTAAAAAATGTTGATGAAGACCCCCTAAAAGCGGTTTTAGCCGTTCAAAACCATCCTATTACTATTGATTTGGCAAAAGAAATAGCGATAAAAGCCGATGAATTAGTTAAAAAAATAGTTGAATCTCAATCATGAAGAAAAAAATTATTCCGGCCATTCTCTTGTTAGCGATGCTCGGTTTAAATCTGGGCGGATTTTTGTTTCCTAAAAAAACTCAAGCCCAAGTGCCGGTCATTGACGCCGCTCATATAGGAACATCGGTCGCTAATACGATTCTTGAAATAGCCAAAATGGGTTGGAAATATGTTATGGACAACGCCTCCCGCTGGGCCATCAAAGTAGCTGACTGGCTCTGGCAGGAAGCGTTAGCCACTCTCTTGGCCATTCTTAAGAAAAAAATCCTGGATATGCTAACTAATGAAATTGTTATGTGGATTCAGGGCGGAGGCGAACAAGGGCCGAAATTCATCACTAATTGGTGGGATTTCTTGGGTCTGGCGGCAAACGAAGCGGAACATAAATTCAGCCGCCAGTTAAGCGCAAGCGAGGCCTGCGCTCCGTTTAAATCAATTCTCATTAAGAGCTTCGCGCCCAGCGGAGAATACAACGGGCTAAGCGGTTTTGTGGGAAAATTAGACAATGGCTTTAATCAAAGAATAAAATGCACTTTTGAAGAACAAGCAGGCACGAGTTTTGAAAACTTTTTTAAAGATTTCCGTTACGGCGGCTGGGACGGCTGGATAAGCATCACTGAACCGCAGAATAATTTTTACGGCGCTTATCTTTTGGCTATGGATGAAAAATTAGGTTTAATGAATAACGCCCAAGAAGCGGCTCAAAACAAAGGTATTGCCAATTCCGGCTGGCTCGGAGACGAAAGATGCACGACCTGCAGTTTATATGACGATAAAAACAATCAAATCGGCTCGGCCACCGGAGTTAAAGCGTGCGAAAACCTGTCAAACGAGATACCGCCGGGCGGCTCTTGGCAATGCGACAAAAGAGAAATCTATACCCCGGGAGACGCGATTGGTTCTTTAGCCGCTGAAGCGATTACCAGCGAAATGGATTGGGTTAAAAATATTGATTCTAAATCAGAATTAGGCGCTTATCTGACCGCCATTGCGAACGCCTTAATCAATCGCGTCATTGGCAAGGGCTTAAGCTTTTTGAATCCAAGAGGCGACGGCAGAAGTGATTATACAAGCAGTAACCCAGAACCGCCGGCTGAAGAAGCTCCGGTCGGCTCCATAAACTTAAGCGATTCTACAATCACTCTTCAAACAGGTGAAAGCGAAAATATTGTTGTGACTGTTTGGGGCACGGACGGCAAACCAGTGGTTGGTTATCTAATAACCCCGGAAATCAGCGATCCCAGCGTGATTATGATAAGCCCCACTTCCATGATTACTGACAGCAATGGCCAAATTGTCTTTTCTGTAACAGCCATCTCTGTAACAGATACAGATCCAGACAACCCTCCTATAATCACTTTTAAAGCCGGGGGTAAAACCCCGCAAACAACAGTTAATGTAACGGCGCTTCCGGGCCCAGAAGAACCAGCGGATAATCCAGGAGAAACACCAGAGATTCCCGGCTCCCCTGTTGGTATTTAATCATATTGTAATTTCAATCAAAGATTAAAATAATGTCTTTTTTTTGGCTTAAAAACATTAAAAACAGACCCCGCGCCTTTTTACAAATAAATTCCCGTAAAGAGTATTTTAATTTTTGTATTCAACTACTAAAAGCCGTAAAAAAAATAAAAAAGGTGCGGGGCAAGAAAATACTCTCAACTTTTTTGCTGATATTTACAATCAGCGCTTTGGGGATTTTTATTTTAGGAGCGAAAGAAGCCAAAGCAGCATGGTGGCTATTAGGTTATGATCCTATTGACATTGCCTTTAATGCCCTTGCTTGGATAATAGCTAGAATTGGAGCAATAATCCAAGCTCTTGCTTCAATATTCTTTTGGGTTGCCGCTTTGTTTCTACAAATGGTCTTTAGTATTGAAGAATTTACTAAATCCCCGGTGGTTCAAGTTGGCTGGAAATTAACTCGCGGCTTGGTTAATTTATTTTTTGTCTTAATTTTAATGGCCATTGCTTTTGCCACGATTTTACAAATAGACGCCTATGGACTTAAAAAAGTTTTACCTAAACTTATTATTGCGGCTCTTTTGATTAATTTCAGCTTAGTCATTGCCGGCGCGATTATTGATTTTTCTCAAGTCCTTACTCATTTCCTTTTTGACAACGCTATAGGAGAATTAGGACTAAGCGCGCAGTTAGCGAAAATTTTAGGTCTCCAGCATACATACGAATTAAACCCGGAAGCTAATGTGGGTGAAAAAATGGCAGAGGGAATAGGAGGGATAATAATGTTAATTTTTAATATTTTTGCCGGAACTTTTTTAATCTTAGCCGCGGCTCTAATTCTTGCCTTGGGCGCTTTTCTTTTAATTGTCCGCTTAATCGCTCTTTGGATTTTGCTAATTTTAGCTCCTTTGGCTTGGTTTTTCTGGATTCTGCCGGCGACTAAAAATTTATGGGAAAGCTGGTGGCGTTCGTTTCTTAAATGGACTTTCTTTGCGCCGGTTTTTGCTTTTTTTGTTTATTTAGCATTAAAAGCGTCTGAAGGCGGCGGTATGAGCAATATTATTTCTCAAAACATGGAACAGATTGTTGAAGCAGAAGGATGGAAGAAGATTTTTATGACCACTCTTTTAAGCACGCCGAAATTACTTCTCCAATACATCGCTATTTTGGGCTTATTAATCGGCGGTTTAATCGCCGGTCAAAAAATGAGCATCTACGGAGCCCAGGGAACAATGAAAATAGCTAAATGGGCTGGCGGCGGCGCGGCTGGGGCAACTAGCCGGTGGCTGGCTCAAAGACCAGTACCGTTCTCGAAGACAATGGGCAATCTAATAACTAAAGCTGCTGGAGGAAGAGAAGGGCGATTCGCTCAAAGATTAAGAACGCTCGGCGCCACAATAGCTGAAACAAGAGGCAGGGGCGTGTTTAGTCCCGGCGCCTGGAAAAGAACTTGGCCGGAAATAACCAAGGAAAGAGAACGAAGAGCTTATGGAGTGCGAACCGCTGAACTTCGAGATCAATTAACTTCTATTTTCTCTTTAGGACGAGAAAAGAGCGATTATGGTGAACGGGCTAAAAGACAACAACGGATAGAAGAAAGGAAGAAAGTGGTTACTATTAGCGCTGAAGAATTAGTTGGAAATATTAAAAGAGCTTTTGGGGCCGGCCAAATTGATATAGGCGCGGCTAATATGCAGGCCTTAGCCGAACAAGGAGACTTAAACGACTTAATGAAAGCTTATGGGTATAAATTTAGCGCTCAAGGACTCTCTAAGTTTACTGAAGAAAAATTAAAGCCGCTGATGGGTGAGCAAGACGCCTATCGTTTGATGTTTGACCTAAACAGGGCTAATGAAAGGGTTGGTCAATGGCCCGGCCGAGTTTTCAAAGGAGAATACGACGAAAAAACAGGAAGAACTACTTATAAAGACGTTATTAAAGAAACGGTAAAGGCGGGCAAAACCGAAAAAGAAGGAACAAAAATAGCTCTGACAGAAGCATATAAAGCATGGTCAAGAATGGATCCCCAAGAAAAAGCAAGATTTACTCATCGGTTAGGCGTTATCTCTGAAAGTGAAAAAGGTGAAAACGCCGGGGTTGAAGGCCACGAAATGTGGATTCGGGGACTCTCATCCGAAACTCCTAATGCTGTTAGAATATCAGACGAAGTAAAAGCCACGCTTATGCTAAGACACGCAAAAGAAACGCAAACTCTTAATAAATCTCTCTATGATGAATTAAGTAAAATATTTGCAAAGAAAAGCGATGATGAAATAAGAGCCCTACAAGATATGCTTCAACCGGTAGCAGAAGGAGTAACGATAACATCTTGGAGACGACCGCCAACTCCGGAAAAGCCCGGGGGCTTTGGCTTAGGAATGTATCCATAATAATCCGTCTTGAAGGATAAAAAATGACTAATATAAATAAAATGACTAACCAGTTCACTCACGAACAATTAGAAATTATCCGGGAAAAAATCAAGCCGATTTTTGAGCATTTACAAAGAAAAAGAGCCTTAGAATTAGTGCGGGCTATGGTTAAAAGAATTGTTGATTTAGAAATGGCTGACCAGGGATTATATAAAAATTGCCTGAAGCTGATAGCTCAATTAAAATGGGTGGCTTGTCCTTTGATAAAAAACGATGAAGAATTTTTAGAATTAGTGGAAAAATATTTTTTAGAAGGATTGGAATTAGACGTAAAATTGATTGATTTGGTTATCGCCAGATTAGAACTTCAATTTGGCGTTGGTTTAGAGAAAAGTATAAATGATATTCTTTCTGCTTTAAGAAGCAATAAACAGAAATTAGGCGCTAATCCTATTCAAATCAAAAGAGAATCTTCTTCTACCGACCCCCTGATAAAAAATTGGCTGGTTGATTTTATAAGAAACGCTGAAACAAAAAATCCTTTAGAAATGGAAGAAACTAATTATTTATTTAATAATCAAAACGCTAAAAACTTGTCAGAAAACGATAAAAAAACATTAGGCAAGATTTTATCTTTCTACGATACTTTTAAGCTTTACGCTGATGGGCTGACTCAAAAAGAAGGTATGCCAAAGGTTTCTCCGCCGCCTGTCCAGCCGTCGTCAGCTATCCCCTCTCCCATTCAGCCCACTAAGCCGCCAACACCTTCTTATCAAATCCCAAAACAGACCATTCCCGGTCGTCGAGATCTTTACAAAGAACCGGTTGAAGAACCGCCAAGGCCCGGGCGGGTGGAGCCGAGGATTGAAGGTAATATTGTTGACCTAAAAAATAGGCAATAAACTATGCAATTTCAGGTT
>Ga0209542_10010374_pt1 | contig 16826 bp, 20 predicted proteins | sample RifCSPhighO2_01_FD_184028 | JGI IMG/M metagenome (GOLD analysis project Ga0209542, IMG submission 184028) | Soil microbial communities from Rifle, Colorado - Rifle CSP2_plank highO2_0.1 (SPAdes) (version 2) | ecosystem: Environmental > Terrestrial > Deep subsurface > Rock core/Sediment ...
GGTAACATTATAAGAAGTAGAAAATTCTTCAGCAGCATAAACAGTAATAGTTAATTGATAACTGATAATTGTTAATAGAAAAACAATTAATAGGCATTTAACTATTAACCATGAACAATTGACAAATAATTTCCCCATTTATCTAATTGTATCATTAGTTTATTGGCCTGTACTGACTGACCCAGGCATCTCCTGGGGTACTGTCACATCTTAGGGAAAATAAATATCTTTCACCTACAATATCTGTAGCAAAATGGTATGGTCTTTTTAGTAAATCATAGAAGCCAGGAGCACGTAGAAGAATTAAATTCCCAGGTGCTGCATCTAGCTCTATAGTATTCTTACCGTTTATATCTTCACAAATGTAAAATTTGGCAGAACCTTCTAAATAAAAAATAGCAATTAAATTTCTATACTTAATATGATCCCTGTGAGCTGTTATCCCAATTGATCCCGCTTCATATTTCTGAAGCTGCATCTCATTAAAGTTTAGCTTTTCTTTAAAAAGAGGGTTTTCTAATTGATTAAAGGAATCTTCCAGTAAGTTTGTAAATTCGTCTCTTAACTGAAAGAATAAACTTTCCTCTGGAAATTCAAAAAATGAGGAGAGTTGTTGTCTTACTCCAGCTGTACCAACATACTCCGGAGCAGCCTTAAAAGGATATTTCATAGCTTCTTCTACTAATTTTTGCCTAAATTTATCCTTTAAAAATGGCAGAGAAGTGCCGCCTTGTATGCGGAGATCCTTTATGATCTTTTCAATATCAAAATTACTTACTTCTAAAATCTCGTTCATAAATTCTGCTTGCAACCTTCGAGGTTGCATCGTAAACTATAGTTAATGCCTGGCAGAACAATCTCCCTTGTTAATAATGAATTTTATCATATCTACAATCGTGGAAGTGAAAAACGTGATATTTTTACTCAGCCCAGAGACTACGAAAGATTTTTAAAAACCCTATTCTACTATCAGTTTTTAGGTCCTAAACCCAGCTTTTCTAAATTTACAAAGTCTAAGCTTTCACCTCTAAAACCTTTAGGTAGAGAGAGATTCTTAGACGTTATTTGTTATTGCCTTATGCCTAACCACTTTCATTTTCTTGTACGTCAGTTAAAAGATGGTGGGATCTCAAAGTTTGTTAGTCAATTAGCGAATAGCTACACAAAGTATTTTAATACAAAATACAATAGAGTTGGTCCTTTATTCCAAGGAGCCTTTAAGGCTGTCAGGATAGAAACAGATGAACAATTAATTCATGTTTCGCGCTATATTCATCTAAATCCTGTTGTTTCAGGCATAGTCAAGGAATTAGATAACTATAAATGGTCGTCATTTCAGGAATTTATTAATGCTATAAATATAGTTTGTTTATCAGATGAGGTATTAAATTTCTTCCCAACTAGCGTTGCATACAAGGAATTCGTTGAATCGCAAATTGAGTATGGAACAACACTTGAAATTCTAAAACATCAAGCTATCGACTATGACGAACATTAAACTTTACGAAGCAACCTTCGAGGTTGCAGGCTAAATATTTAGGGTATGAAAAGAGCCTTTACGACGTCGGGAATGAGTTTGCTTTTATAAACTTCCGCGGACTACACACCAAATTTGCTTTGCAAATTTTGAGAGTCCGCGGTCAAGCGCTTCGCCACTTCATGCCGCGAAAGTTTGAAACCTTACTTCGCCTTCATCCCCGCGCTATACACCCTTCCTTCGGAGGTAAAAGCACGGGGTTTTGGCGAAACGGTTATAAACCTACCTCTCGTAATAAAGTTGGGGAAATTATACTACAGGCTGAATTTAAAATCAATCAGAACTAAATAATCCTTGATAAGTATTGTCCTGTGTAAGAGGTTTTGTCTTTGGCTATCTGGGATGGAGTGCCTTCTGCAACGATTTGTCCCCCCATATCTCCACCTTCAGGCCCTAGGTCTATCACCCAATCTGTATTTTTTATCACATCTAAGTTATGTTCAATAATTATGACAGTATTCCCGAAATTCACTAATCTTCTTAAAATAATCAACAACCTTTCAATGTCTGCAAAGTGCAACCCGGTAGTAGGCTCATCTAGAATATAGAGAGTTTTGCCTGTTTGTCTCTTTGATAACTCGCTGGACAACTTAATTCTCTGCGCTTCACCGCCGGAGAGGGTTGGTGCCGGTTGTCCTAATCTGATATAACCTAAACCAACATCATTTAATACTTCCAGTTTATTCCTTATGGCTGGGATATTCTCAAAAAACTTTAAAGCTTCTTCAACTGTCATATCCAAAACTTCAGAAATATTTTTTTCCTTAAAATGAATCTCTAAAGCCTCTCTGTTATACCTTTTCCCGCTACAGGCTTCACAAGTAACATAAACATCCGGCAAAAACTGCATCTCAATTTTAATTTGACCCTCTCCTTCACAAACTTCACATCTACCTCCTTTAACATTAAAACTAAACCGTCCTGGTCCGTAACCTCTAATTTGAGATTCAGGTGAGGCTGCAAAAAGATCTCTGATAAAAGTGAAAGCTCCTGTATAAGTAGCAGGATTGCTCCTGGGAGTTCTACCAATTGGGCTCTGGTCAGCTAAAACTACCTTGTCTATATATTCAGTCCCTTGTAATTCCCTATACTGACCAGCTTTTTCCCTAGAACGGTAAATTTTCTGTGACAGTGCTCTAAATAATATGTCATGGATCAGAGTAGATTTACCAGAACCGGAAACTCCGGTTATAGAAATAAACTGTCCCAGAGGGAAATCTACATTAACATTTTTAAGGTTATGTTCAGAAGCCCCAATTATTTTTAAATGCCCAACATTGACGTATGGTCTCTTTAGTTTTTCGTCTACACCGACTTTTTTCTTACCAGATAGATACTTCCCAGTTAGTGACTCAGGATTTTTCTTTATTTCATCTGGTGTACCAATAGCCACAATTTTCCCACCATGTTCCCCAGCTCCTGGCCCAATTTCTACCATCATATCAGCATTTTCCATTGTTTCGGCGTCGTGTTCGTTTACTATAACCGTATTACCAAGGTCTCTCAGTCTTTTTAAAGTCTCTATTAAACGGGTATTATCTCTTTGATGTAAACCAATAGATGGCTCATCTAAAACATATAGAACTCCGGAAAGTCCAGAACCGATCTGGGAAGCCAAACGAATTCTTTGTGCCTCTCCTCCTGCCAGTGTCATAGAAGCTCTATCCAGGGTTAGGTAATCCAAACCGACATCTACTAAAAATTGTAGTCTGGAAATTATTTCTTTTAGGATAGATTTTGCAATTTGCGCTTCTCTATCATTAAATTTCTTATTTATCTCTTTAAACCAATCTAATGCTTCCTTAATAGAATAGATTGTAACCTCTGAAATAGACAGCCCGTCAATAGTAATTCCTAAGGCTTCATTTTTAAGCCTGGCTCCCTGACACTGCGGACAGACTTCCGAAACCATATATTTTTCAATCTCACTTTTAACAAAATCTGACTCCGATTCCTTATATCTTTTTTCTAAATATGGTACAATTCCTTCAAAGTTAGAATCAAAATTAGTCCATCTACCTAGTCTATTTTTACCTTCTACTCGAAATATTTTTTCTCCACCACCGAAAAGCAATACTTGTCTTCCTTCTTCTTTTATTTGACCAAGTCTAGTATTTAAATCAAAGCCATATTCCTTTCCCACAGCCTCTACTAAACGGGTAAACCAAGTTTCGTGCGTAGCTAACTTTTGATAAGCCAGGATACCACCTTCAGCTATAGTTAAGATTGGATTTAGAACTAACTCTGGATCTATTTTTAGCAAATTCCCCAAACCAGTACATTTAGGACAAGCTCCGTGTGGTGAGTTAAAAGAAAAAGTCCTAGGTTCTATCTCCGGCAAGGAAATATTATCCACAGGGCAAGCAAATCTCTCAGAATATAGATGGTCTTCCATTTTCTTAGGATTAGCTGGGAACTCCAAAGAGGCATCCAGTACATCAGAAATTATGACAGAGCCTTCTCCCATTTTTAAGGCTGTCTCAATAGATTGTGAAAGTCTTGTGAGTATGTCATTGCGAGGAGCAGAAGGCGACGTGGCAATCTCTTTACTAGATTGCTTCGCTTCGCTCGCAATGACGCTCTTATCCATTACCAGCCTATCTACTACTACATCAATAGTGTGTTTGTTTGTCTTAATTAGTACAAAATCCTCAGTTAAATCCCTAACATGACCATCTACACGAACCTTGCTAAAACCCTTTTTACGGAAATCTTCGAAGAGTGTTGAATATTCCCCTTTTCTATCTTTTACCACAGGCGCCAAAACCATAATCCGCTTGCCACTTTGTTTAGTGACTGACTCTACAATCTGCTGAACAGACATTCGCGAAATCTCACGACCACAAACTGGACAATGAGGATGACCGACTCTGGCAAAGAGCAACCTTAGATAATCATAAACTTCAGTAGTAGTACCAACTGTAGAACGGGGGTTGTGCGAAGCACTCTTTTGATCTATAGAAATAGCTGGGGACAAACCTTCTATATTATCCACATCAGGCTTATCCATTACTCCTAAAAATTGTCGGGCATACGCGGAAAGGGATTCAACATAACGGCGTTGACCCTCTGCATAAAGGGTATCAAAAGCTAAAGATGATTTTCCTGAACCGGAAATGCCAGTAAAAACCACCAATTTATTTTTCGGTATAGTTAAGTCAATATTCTTTAAGTTGTTCTCGCGGGCTCCGCTTATCTTGATTACATCGTTTGCCATATATTTCCCGAAGATTGGACAAACTATTTTAACCCATATTGCAAGATTTGAAAAGCCCCATTAAAAATGCTAACATGCACCCATGGTTGAGTCATTAGCAGAAGTTTTATTTGAAGAGTATAAAAAAGAGTTTCCAGCATTTAGTTGGGATGTGCCCATCTCAGATAATAGAATAAATCTGGAAACTGCTAGAGAACAGGCAGAAAGAGGTTCTAGTGGAGTTATGGAATCTATGATAGCAGTGGTATTGACTAAAACGCCTATAGATAAAATTACTCCTGAGCTAATTTCTACTATTACTTCTATTAGATTACAGGGTTATAATATCCAAATTGAAAAGTTAAAATTGTACGTCGCCCAATTACTTCTTCATCCCACTACCCTACCTTCTACTAATGGCCATAGTAAGGAAATAAATCTATAATTTGTCCTCTTTCTATTACCACTACCTCTACTTTTTGCTTGATGAATTTTTTAATTTCAAAGTATGGCATCTCAGGGCTAGGGTAAAATATTTTTATAGTTTCCGAATTTGGATCCACTTTAACACTAAAACCATTAGCAAACTCATCAATAATTCCATGTAATACCGCCACTTTCTCCAAATATTCTTTGCCCATAGTATTATTATACACTTAATTCTTTTATCTGATCCCGAATTTTGGCTGCTTCTTCAAAGTAATTTGAATTGACAAAAAATTAAATAACAAGTAAACTCCCAGCGTGACTAATCAAGAAAGTAAGTTAGTATCATCCCTTCATATACCAACAGAGGAAGAAGCCCAAATTGCATCATTTGAATTTGCTAAAAATCCCCATGGTAGGCTTTTATGGTCAGCGTTTAGAAAAATTGCAGATCCTCAATTATGGTACATTGGTACCAGGAAAGTGGTAGCCAACCTAGCCAATTCTGACCTGAATCTCTGTGCAACATTGAGTTTTCCATCTCACACTCTTGAAGATGAGGTACTATGGCTCATAATACATACAGGTAATATTGATTATTTGCCAGCAGAAGGTTGGATTAGTGTTTCCTCAGACAAAATATTAGAAATTTCATCTAAACCTTCTAATATAAGCAGTGAGTACTACGACAGGGAAAACAACAGGAAGCCAAATGCATTATTTGTTTTACTTAAAGAGATTCCCTTACCTTCTACCAGAGGAAGATTTCTATTGAGATTGTTAGATGAGTTTGCTGAAGAAGCTTCTTTATTCTATCAATCTGTTGACACTTAATTCTTTTATTTGATCGCGAATTTTGGCTGCTTCTTCAAAGTCTAAGATGGACGCTGCAGCGTTCATTTGTTCCTCCAAAAGTCTGACCATTTTTTCCCTATCGGCCGTTGGAATATCTTCTATTTTTAAGATTTTTTTGCCAGTCTCTTCTTCTATCTCTTCCATTTCTTCTACTAATCTATCCCTGAGAGGCTTTAAAATACTTCTAGGAGTAATATCGTGCTTTTTATTGTACTCCGCTTGTACCACTCTTCTGCGGGTTACTTCATCTATTGCAGCCTCCATAGAGCGAGTTACTTTATCTGCATACATAATAACAGTACCATTTATGTGCCTGGCTGCCCTTCCCATAGTCTGAACCAGAGATGTCCTGGAACGCAAAAAGCCTTCTTTATCAGCATCAAGTATTGCTACCAGGGAAACCTCCGGCAAGTCTAATCCTTCCCGAAGCAGGTTAATTCCAATTATGACATCATATTCTCCCAGTCGCAGGGATTGTAAAATATCCGATCTCTCCAAAGTCTTAACATCAGAATGTAAATATTGCACTTTAATGCCTCTTTCCTTTAGATAATCAGATAAATCCTCTGCCATTCTTTTAGTCAAGGTTGTTACTAAAACCCTTTCATGATTCTTGATTCGTGATTCTATCTCCTGAATTAAATTCTCAATCTGCCCCTCAGATGGTCGTACCGAGATTTCAGGATCGAGCAACCCAGTCGGCCTAACTAATTGTTCTGCCACATTTTCAGGGCCTGCTAAAGACAGTTCATATTCATCCGGAGTAGCAGAAGTGTAAATAACTTGATTAACTCTTCTTTGAAATTCTTCGTAGCGAAGAGGCCTATTATCTAGAGCTGAGGGTAATCTAAAACCAAATTCTATTAAAGTTTCCTTTCTAGACCTATCCCCGTTATACATACCTCGGATTTGTGGAATAGTAATATGACTTTCATCAATAATGACTAAATAATCATTTGGGAAATAATTTAAAAGGCTGTAAGGAGCTTCACCGGGTTTTCTACCATCAAAATAACGAGAATAATTTTCTATACCATTACAATAACCAAATTCTTTTATCATCTCCAGATCATAATGAGTTTTTTGTTCTAATCTTTGCGCCTCAACTAGTTTATTTTGTCTCCTTAATTCCTTTAATCTCATTTCTAAGTCTTTCTCTATTTGAGCAATCCCTGGGATCACTCTTTGTTCTGGGGTAATATAGTGTTTAGCAGGATAAATAACATGGCTTTCTTTAGTTTCTACTGTGTTCCCTGTCACTACATCCAGCTCAGAAACTTTTTCTACCCTGTCGCCTAAAAACTGTATCCTGTAGCCTTTATCTAGATATGATGGGTAGATATCTACAGTATCCCCTTTAACCCGATAAGTTCCCCTGCTAAAATCAACATCATTTCTCTCGTAATACATCTTTTGTAAAATTTTTAAAACTTGTTGAAAAGTGGCTTTCATTCCTTTTCCAACTTCCAAAATAGCTTGCCCATATTCAACGGGTGAACCCAAGTTATAAATACAAGATACTGAAGCTACTACTATGACATCCTTTCTAGTTAAAAGTGAGGCAGTAGTAGACAGTCTTAATTTTTCAATTTCCTCATTTATAGAGGCATCTTTCTCTATATAAGTATCTGATTGTGGGATATAGGCCTCAGGCTGATAATAATCATAATAAGATACAAAATATTCCACCGCGTTTTCCGGAAAAATAGATTTAAATTCCTGAGCTAGCTGTGCAGCCAAAGTTTTATTGTGAGAAATAACTAGAGTTGGCCTTTGCACTTTTTCTATAACATTGGCCATAGTAAAGGTTTTTCCTGAACCGGTTACCCCGAGTAAAACCTGATGTTGCTCCCCTTTATTTAAACCTTTAACGAGCTTATCAATTGCCTGTGGCTGATCCCCAGTTGGCTTAAATTCTGAAACAATTTGGAAATCTGCCATAACGGCTAATTATACTACTCTTCTGTTTTTGGGGTAAATGTAACCAACCCATCCCACCGGCTATCTTTTAAAGCCTTGTTTGCAAATGCTCTTGCTCTTAATTCATATGGGCTGAAATAGTAGCCTGTAGCTGAAATAACACTTAGTGCGGCTACTTGTGCTACTAAAAATTTGGCAGCAAAAATAGGCACAGGCTCCATCAACCAATTAGGTAATAATGTGTTTGCTAAGACAAAAGCATAGGGCAAAGCTCCCCCCATCACTATCCCAAGTCTTGCAATTTTACTTTTAATTAGTCCTGATTTTGTATCAAGACCATCTGCTACATGTTTTAATTCATGAAGCAAGGTATTCTGTACATCCTTGTTAAGTCTCTCAAGTAGAGGAGATTTCTGCCGATCTATATATCTTCTTACTGTATTTCTATAAATAAATCTTCTAGGAGCTGAGAGAGTATTTTCATCAAATTCTTCATTACGTCTAAAGAAATCATAATCATTCTCTAAACCTCCCCCATAAAGTACGATCTCTCCTTTTTTAATTTCCCCAGCAGCTCTACTTAAAGGTGTTAAACTTCTTACATATGAGCTAACTAATATAGTAGTGCTTTGTATTCTGGAATCAGGAATGCCTAACTCTCTCATTACTAATCCACACTTAGCTGGATCCACTTTAATATCACAAAAAGGTGCATCACCTTCTAAAGTTTCGTAACGTATTCTGGGCTCAGGACTTTCAATCATAAGAGGAAGTTTATCATATTTATGCATTTAGCCTTCCCACTTGTAGCCTTCCCACTTGACATGTGGGGAAGCTAGTTTATTTTGGACAAATATCCCACGATCGGAGGACAGATGACAAAGTTCAGGCATATTTAATCCAGCTTCCCACTTCCTAAGTGGGAACGTAATCTTGTTGGTGTGTTGATGGGATATGACCCAGATTACATCAGTTGACAAGTTCGGGTTATCTTTGTTAAAGTTATGGCATAACTATGCCGATAACTCTATACCGCCGACAAAAACAAATATTAGATTTTATCAAGCAATACATAGATAAATATGGCTATTCCCCAACCCTTGGAGAAATTGCAGAAGCTATTGGGGTTTCTTCCCTGGCTACTGTACATGAACACCTTCAAGCTTTAACTACCAAAGGGGTTATAAAAAGATTTGAAGGAGCAGTTAGAGGAATTGAGATTCTGGAACAGAAAATCAGTAGTACCCTGCAGGGAGTAGAACTGCCAGTTTTGGGCTTTATTGCTGCTGGTCAACCAATTATGACTTATACAGACCCGGATGCTACCATTAAAGTTTCCCCCAGTATGGTTTCCGGTAAAAAAAGGTCGTATGTTTTACAAGTTAAAGGGGATTCTATGATAGAAGATGGGATTTTAGATGGGGATTACGTTATTATAGAGGAACAGAACACAGCCCATGATGGTGATACGGTCGTAGCTCTATTGGATAATGGATTAGCTACTTTAAAGAAATTTTACAGAGAACCAAACAGAATCCGTTTAGAACCAGCTAATGCCTCTATGTCTCCCATCTATGTTGATGATCCGGATAGTATGAAAATCCAAGGTAAATGCGTCGGGGTGATAAGAAGATTCTAATAAGATAGTTTATCTTAAATGCTTTTCAATCTCTTCTTTGGTAAAACCAAATCTCTTAAGTTGGGTTATATATCTATTCGCAGAATTAGGATCAAATGTTTTTCTTCCGAGTTGAAATTGAAAGAAAGGATATTCACCTACTGTAGTTTTATTAGTTTGTGGATTATATTTCGCGTGGTGATTAGAACTTATACTATCAAATACAAAACCTAAGTTTATAACGCACTTCTGTAGTTCTTTAGAACCGAAGGCTTTCATTTAAAGATTCTTTGAGCATCGTCAGAAATAAATTTCTGAAAGACCAAGTGGGATCTTAAAGTGATTTCTTTTTTGAGTTCCTCCGGTACGTACCTAATAGCTTTTCTATATTCTTCTGGAATATTAAAGTAAACATGGATAAGATCATTGACTAAATAATCAATCTCCAAAGGAGAATCAGCCTCTGTAGAAACATCATAATCTGGGAGCTCAGCTATAATAACACCAGTTTCTCCTTTAAAAAGATTTACCTTAATTTTTGAGGGTAATTTTAAACCTACATCCACAGCGCCATCCTCCTTAAGGGAAGGATAACATATTCCTGTAAGTTTTGCACCAAACTCATTAACGTTTAATTGACAACTGTCCTTTATCTCATAGAATATCCCTATGAGTATAGAGAGCCTAAATCCAGTAGAACAAACTGAACACAACGAATCAAAGTTTTTTAATTATGCTCGTAGATTAAAAGAATGGGTAACTAATTTCTGTTATACTAGCTTAATATGCATTTTGATTTGGTTTCCCTAATTCAGACTGCTGGGTATTTAGGGGTTTTTGCCATAGTATTCCTTGAATCAGGAATGTTAGTCGGTTTTTTCTTCCCAGGGGATTCACTTCTTTTTACAGCTGGTTTTCTAGCTTCACAAGGCCTTTTGGACATAAAAGTACTTATAGCTGGATGCTTCTTGGCAGCTGTTGCAGGAGACAGTGTTGGTTACTATATAGGGAAACGGTTCGGCAAAAGGTTATTTAATAAAGAAAACTCAATCTGGTTTCATAAAGAACATTTAAATAGGGCTCAGAAGTTTTATGATAAACATGGAGGTAAAACTATTATTCTTGCCCGTTTCGTGCCGATTATAAGGGCTTTTGCTCCGGTAGTAGCAGGCATTGGAGAAATGAAATATAAAAGATTTGTTATCTTTAATCTTTTTGGAGGTGTACTTTGGGCAATCGGTGTCACCTCTGCTGGATACTATCTAGGTAGTCTTATTCCAGATGTTGATAAGTATTTACTTCCCATAATAGGTTTAATTATTATCGCTTCTATCCTCCCAGCCTTACACAGCATGTTAATGGACGCAGAAATAAGGGCTTCTATAATCAAGAAAATCAGAAGAAAATGACTTCTTGACAACCTAAATTTAAAAGAGTATAAATTAACCCATGAAAGCTGAAGTTGAAATTCGTCACAAATTACAAGACTCTTTAGTAAAAGCAACCTCTACTGATGCGGATATTCTCCTCTCCAGAGTCAATCAAGTTCAGTACGGTAGTTTATTTACAGAAGCATTTATGGAAAATACAGACCCAGATAGCTGGTTAATAAGACTTGCTGAGCCCGATAAAGGCTCACATTTAGTTGGGAAGTTAAAAACAACGTTTGAGGGATATATGCATTTAGCTACTAATCAATTAGCCACCGCATTCCTCACCCCTCTAAATCCTGATCTTTATTTAGTAGCCTATTTGGGTGGAATTGATACTATTCCGGCTGAAGATTGGGGCAATCTAAGAGCAGATCCCATAATACAGATTATATCCAGAATCAGAAATTATCATATGGATAAAATGTACCCTCGACTAGGTGATGATCCTATGAAATTTTATGAGGAGAGATTACTATTAATGCGTTTTCCAGGGGAGGGCCGCCTTATAACTCCGAGTTTAGCTTGGGCAACAGATTTTGCAGCTGATTTTAATAAAAAAGCTAGTTTAGTTTTCCCTCCTAAATAGTTTTCCTGTATAATTGCCCTATGTTATATATAGTTCCAACTCCAATTGGTAATTTAGGTGATATTACGCTGCGCGCCTTAGAGGTTCTAAAATCTGTAGACGGGATAATCTGTGAGGATACCAGACGCACTGGAATACTTTTAAAACATTACAAAATAGATAAACCCTTACTGGTTTTAAATGACTTTAATGAACCTCAGCAAATAGCGCATATTATTAGTAAGCTAAAAGAAGGAGCTAATATCGCCCTTGTTTCTGATGCCGGTACTCCGCTTATCTCTGACCCAGGGTATAAGCTAATTAGAGAATGCAAAGCCCAGGATATTGAAATAGACTCTCTTCCAGGACCTTCTTCTGTTATAACATCCTTAACTCTTTCCGGCCTTCCACCAGATAAGTTCACCTTCCTAGGCTATTTGCCGGAAAAGCCCGGCCATAGAAAGGATTTATTGGAAACTTTACATTCCCACATGGAGAGTGGGAAGCTAAACTTGACATATATTTTGTTTGTAGCTCCACATAAATTACTACGTACTTTAGAAGATATGAAAGAAGTTTATGGAGATATAAAAGTAACTTTAGCCCATGAATTAACTAAAATTCATCAATCAGTGGACTCTAAAAAAATCAGTATCTGGTTAGATAGCTTAAAAAGCCCTAAAGGCGAATATATTCTCCTTTTTAGGCTATAATGCGTTTATGAATTTGGAGATAAATAGACATTTTAAAACAAGTGCAATTATGAAATATGAGGGCGAAGGATTAAAAGCTCATTTAATGAAACGCGGTCAAGGTATAGATAGACAAATTCCCTTAGAAGAAATAAAGAATATATCAAAAAGTCCAATTATTTTAGCTAACTACTCAGCTCAAGATAGTCTTTCTTAAAATTAGCAATCATGCCTGAATTGTATCAAGCAGTTCTTCTTAAAACAAGTTTTCTCTCTGCTTGATTTAATAAATCGTGAGCACTGTGAGCTTCAAAACGTTCCACTACAACCCCAGATACTCCTTTTTCTACTAAAAATTCCAACACTTCAGGATATAGGGCAAGAGAACCTGTAACAATAAATGGAGTCTTTGACTTATGAAGTAATTTTAAGGCATCCTCCATAAACTTTAATAATCCACTAACTTCTTTTTTATAGAAAGTTAACTCTTCATGTTCTAAATCAAACCCAGAAAAATGGGAAATCATCTCATCTAAGTTTATTACTACCCCATCTATTCCCACCAATAAGTAATCCTCTAAATTAGAAATATTTTCCGGTACAGCTACTTCCATCCAAATCTCTAACGAAGATTTTCTGGCTAAACCCTTGGCTGCTAATTCTCTTTTAATTTGCAGCAGCTCATTTGGCCCTCTAATAAAAGGGATCACTAAATGTATATTAGCCAGTGCTCTCTTATGTCTGGCAAAGTCTGCCGCCTCTATCATAGGATTTAATAAGCTGTCCTGATGAAGTAGTCGTAATGCTCCTCTCATTTTTCCCATGCCTTCAGACTTATCCGCTAACTTAAAAAGCACCGATACATCAGGGTAGGTAGTAGCTACCTCAACCAATTTAAAAACTAAATTTTCAAAAGAATCCCTGGGTTTGTTTAAATCAAAGATATGTTCTGAGGCTATATAAATTCCATCAAACGGCCGCTCCACAGTAAGTATCTTAGATAAATCCAGAAAAACCTTTACAACACTTCTCTTATCATCATCGTTGCGAGGAGTCAAAGATGACGAAGCAATCTTTCTCATGGAGGAGATTGCTTCTCCGGCTTGTTGCCGGATCGCAATGACGGGATTTGGTGTATAAGGTAAAACCTTGACTAATTTTATATCTTTATCCAAAATCCATTCATATTTTTGCGGCATAAACAGCTTTTTATTAGCCTCTCTGACTATCTCATCTAGCTTTTTTAAGTCCTTTGGCTTTACCTGACCCAATTTAACTTCTACTACCACCTCATCTAAGCTTGGTTCAAAAACAGCAGTCCCCCCCGCTTCCAATTTATTTATAACTGTCACAATTTTTGGATCCAAGTTTTCAGTAATCCCTGGATAAAAGCCATCCTTCCAAAGCCTGATCTTTATCTCATCCACCCAAAGGTTTAATAAAAGTACCCACAGTTTTTCTAAATAATTAACTGAAACCTCCCCTACTAGGAAAAACTTATACTTACCAATTTCTTTTGTGAGAGCTGGGGGGATAGGAATATTTTCTATATCTTTTCTAACTAAAGTTAAACTTTGCTCAAAAATTTCCCTGTTACCAAAATCATATTGTTCCAATAAAGTTTTGAGATGAAATTCAGGAGCAGAAATAACAAAGGATTTCCCTACAGGTAAACCAGCTCGATCTAAAACCCCTAAGGCCACATTTGAGGATCCAAAAATTGGACCATCATCATCTCTTAAGCTTTTAATAGGCAGTATCTCAACCATTTATTTCTTAATTTCCAGCTTATCACCAACAACTATCCCGTTGCTATCTGTAAAACCGGCATTTACCTCTAAAACCTTGTCAGCTTGCTCCTTGGGGGTATAAATCGGTAAATCCTCATCTTTTTGTCCCTCTCTAGGAGGCAATGCATTTTTAGTAATATCTATTATAGTATCTTCTCTGATCCAGATTATATCCAGGGGGATTTTTGTACCTTTCATCCAAAAATTGAAATGATCTACTTTCTGATAAACAAAAAGCATCCCTGAATTAGAAGCTAGACTTTCCCTGCCTCCTAAACCCTTTTTTCTTTTTTCATCTGTATCAGCTAATTCAACAGGAATAATAATATTTTTTATAATAACTTGAGTTTCTTTACTTGGAGTAGAAGTAGAAGAAAATGAAGGTAGCTTACCGGTGGAATAAGCTAAAACTCCAAATATTACTGAGATTAAAGCAATAAACTGAATCAAAAACTTCTTCACACTTTCAGTTTATCATATCTTAAAATTGACCAAAAGCTTCTAATACCGCTTTCATAATTTCATTATTCCTAGGAATTCCAGCAATCATTTTAGATCCCCTTCTACTATTTCTATTGGCTTAAGTTCATCTTGATACTAAAATGGAAATAAACATCCGGCTTTATCCACAACCATATTCAAACTACCAGTTTATTAGGTATCAACCCATAGTTTGATTTTAGGCTTAATTTTGATATAATTGATAATTATGACTGAAATATTAGCTAAAGCTAGCTTTGAAGAAATAGTTAAAGCTCTACCCATAAACTGTGTTGAGGCTTCTTTGGCCATACGTGCTGGGAAACTAGCTCCTTTTGGTTATGAAAGAGTATTAGACTTTATCAAATCAGAATCTGGGGAAAAAATTCCAGCTCATGATACTTGGCTTGAAGCTGAAGCATATATAGCTAACAAATTAGAGGATTTAAGAAGAGAGTTCCCTGATATAGAAGAGGCAGTTAGCGGACTTATAGAATATTTTAGAAAAATTTGTCGGGATGAAATGACGGATATGGAGTTTCGAATTAACAGACCTGATTACTCATTTGATCATGCCCGAGCAATAGAAAAGAGAGCTGCAGAGATAGAGAATACTCACAATAGACTAGAATATTAAATAATTAGAACCAAATAGCTTCAGAAAATGAGCAAGTCTAATTACTATAAACAATTTACGATCAATGTGAGCGACCTGTCCGCAATCTGGAACCGGATATTTGAACTATAGGTTTATTAATGCTAGAATAGGGGTATGAGTGAAAGAGAAAGTTCTCATCCTCTAAGGATATTACAAATTAGATATACAAGAAATCAAATTCTTGCAGGCACAGCTAGTGAAAAAAGTTACTCAGCAGAAGTGATTGATGTGCTAGTAAAAAAAGGGCCTAGAGGAATTTGGGAGGCTTACAGAATCTTTGATGGTTTAGCAATAGATGATTTAAGAAATTCAGGATTTCCTTGGCCTGGGTTAATTGGGCATATTAGTGCTCCATATGGGCTCGTGTTTGCCGCTGCAGAGTTTTTTTACACTGCTATGCTGCCATCTAAAATTGCCAGACCTCTTGTTAGAAATTTTTGGGTAACTGGCGTAGGCACAGGTCAAAAAACTGCACAAGAAATGAACAAGGTGTGAGCCCTCAGATCCCAGATTCGGAACATCTAATTGAGAGCCTAATTCATGCTTCCAAAAGACTTAAAGAGCTTAGCTTTATATATAATAATGGAAAAATCTCCATTATTGAGGATCTTGAGCAGGATCAAGAAGAATCAGATATAATCTAACTATGGAACTTAGAGAAGTAACAAAAGTACTACCTACACAACAGTTGAGAGAGCGATATAGTGATCTTACTCATAGACTAACTGGAGAGAAACCAGTAACTTCAAGCCAGGTTAGAGATTTCTATACCAATTTAGAAAGGCAAAATGAAACCGATCCAGATCCAGCAGCTTTAGAAGCAATTGAATTTCATAGATCATTTTATGATATCAACTTAAATCCCCAGGATTTAGCCCGAATAGAGTGTTATTCAGATCTTTCTCCAAACCATCCCTCATATTATTTAACCGATGGTGGGAAGGATAAGTCTTTACTACATGTAGCTAAACGATTCATAGAAAACGACGTACCAAACAATATGGAACCTTGGAAGCTAGAAAATGTTAGAGACATGATAAAACAATTAAAAGCCGGTCAGTCCTTTCCAGCAATCATATTGTCTGAAAGACCAAAAGGTATGAGACCTGATGGAAAAATTCATGTAATTGATGGTGTACACAGATTACTTGCTTTAGCAGTCCATCAACTTCAAAATCCAGATTCTTCAATGTCACAGAGTGCTTATATAGCCTAGTGTACTATTGTAAGACCGCCATCTGGGATTCGAACCAAAATGAAGCTAAAATTTGAGGAAAAATGATCGTGAAAATTACTTCAGATAATTCGAGGCTAAATATACCATTTCCAGAATTTGTGAGCCCGCTAAGTCTACTTTTGCTTCGCAAAAGATCTTGAAATCTCACTACTTTCGATTATCGGATTGAACAGCTAGCTCCGATATTCATCGGAGCGGCGCGGAACTAATCCATAGGAGCTAGAGAAATAAAAAATCGACCACAAGGATCGATTATTCATCTCTGTGAGCCCGCTCGGATTATACACCCCTTCGGTCCGAACAGCTAGTTCAAATATGAATTTGAAATAGCAGATCTAATCCGAAATCAGTCTAAAAAAGAAAAAAGCCGGCATTTCAGCAGACTTTCTTCTTTCTGTGAGCCCGCTCGGATTCGAACC
>Ga0209542_10010375_pt1 | contig 16822 bp, 18 predicted proteins | sample RifCSPhighO2_01_FD_184028 | JGI IMG/M metagenome (GOLD analysis project Ga0209542, IMG submission 184028) | Soil microbial communities from Rifle, Colorado - Rifle CSP2_plank highO2_0.1 (SPAdes) (version 2) | ecosystem: Environmental > Terrestrial > Deep subsurface > Rock core/Sediment ...
TTTGGAGGTTGAAAGCTATCGTGTATGATATGCAGAGGAAATACGGGAGCCAAATGCAGTAAAAATCTATTAAAAACGGCTGACTCTCTGAAGGAATTACGGTAACACTTTATTTTGGCCTATAGCGTAGCCCCAGCTGCGCTATACTGTAAAGGATGCAAAAATGGCTAATTTGGGGATTTATTTTGGTTTTTTTGGCGCTTACAGGACAGGATTGGCTAAGTGGCGATGATATGGGAGATTTCAGTCAAGGAATATACTCTGTGTCAAAAACTCCAACACCCCTAACCCCTATAAGCACTTCCACTCCTCCTCGCGTCGAATCACTCATCGTCACCCGTGTTGTCGACGGGGATACCATTGTCGTTCTCATAAATGGGGTTTCAGAAAAAGTTCGCTTGATTGGTGTCGACACCCCCGAGACTGTCGACCCGCGCAAGGCGGTGCAGTGCTTTGGAAAAGAGGCGAGTATGTTTGCCGAAGACCTGCTTTTAAATAATGCAGTTAGGCTCGAAGCCGATGCATCTCAAGACAACCGCGATAAATACGGCCGACTGCTCCGCTATGTATTTCTCGAAAACGGCAGTACTAATAACATGCTGATTAACAAAGAAATTATTTCCGAGGGATACGGGCATGAGTATACTTATCGTATTCCGTATAAATACCAAAATGATTTCAAAAACGCAGAGCAAATCGCGCGCGAAGCGCAAAAAGGCCTCTGGGCAAACGAAGCGTGCGGTTTTAATAATATGAAGTAGTGGCAATTATTCCACCTCTTTGTTACAGTACATCTATGGCACGGAGGCGTCGGATAGTGGTTTATTCCACCACCTTGGAAAGGTGGCAGGCTCGAAAGGGTCTCGAGAGTTCAAATCTCTCCGCCTCCGCCGTTAACAACCCCAACAAACCGACCTACCTTCAACCGTCACGTAAGAGACGCTATAGCGTCTCTTACGTTGCATTAGGCGGGTGACGAACAAAAGAGGGTTATGATTTACTCTTGCTGAAGACCAAAGTGCCGTCTTGCTTTTTTTATTTCAACACATTCCAAATACCCTGATCTTCTCCCCCGTCAAACTTAAAGACTGCCACGCCGCGTACTCCCAATTTTCGCGCGAGCGCAATCTTGTCGGCAATTGCCTGTGCATCGCTCCATGACAAAAAATTAAACGGTTGGCTGGTATCCACTTGTGAACCGGCATTTTCTGCAACAGCATTTGCAATAATCACTTGTTGTGTCTGAGTAGACTCGCCACCTGTAGGCGCGATAGTAGCGAGAACCTTTGGGTCATACGAGAAACCTATTTCATTTGCACTCGTACGCGATGGAGTGACACCAAGCTGTGATGCAATATTTGTCGCATATTTCAAATTGAAGGGCCAGAGTACTTTATATTTATAACCATCACCGAGAATTGGCGTTACCTCATATTCATATCCATACGTTGGGACCCCTATCACTATTTTATTTTTGTCGATACTTTGCATTGCCAGGGTAACCAAACTTTCCACCCATGCCGGATCGGCAACGGGCGCATAGGGTGCCATTCGCGCTTTATTGAGCCGAAGAGAAATCACCCCCTGATCGTAAGCCATTATCTCCACACGATCGCAATATTTATTTATTTGCACGTAGTCGTTTGCATAATCCATCGCATCAGCGGGGATAACTGCGCCAGGGCTATAGCGGTCAGAAAGCGGCATGCGTGCCTCAATCGTGCAATAAATCCACTTCTTCCCCATCCTTTGATGAAGTCCCTTGAGAAATGTTGAATAGTAATTTATCGTCTCGTGCTTTTTTGCCTCGAAGTCTATGTCGATACCGTCAAAACCGTTCTTTTTCACTATGTTCGCAATCTCATCTTCAAGAGCAATGCGTGTCTTCGTATTACTCAATATCCTATGTATACTGTCGCCATTTCCCCACATCACAGTAGGTACTACTCTAACTTTATTTTTTTTAGCAGTCGCAATAAAGCTCTTCCATGGTTCTTCGGTGAGGTGAGCAGTATCAGCAAGAGTGCCGTCGTTTTTTACCGTGTAACCAAAAGGCATCACGCTCGTGAGTTTTGATAGATGTGGCAAAACATCCTGCGTGCCGGTTGCAGAACGCCAATATGGTATCCAGCCCGAGAACTCAAAAGTGTTGGCTTTAGGCATACTTGCAGAGCCTGCAGATGAGCTCTTGCCCGCAAGCGCGGTTCGGGTCCTTGGTCCATATATGCCATATCCAGAGACTGTGGAGTCCGCGCAAGCGATACCTTGGTCACATTGGAATTTTTTCAATGCTGTTTGCGTAGTGAGACCAAAATATCCAGTGTTCTTCCCGAGAGGAAGGTACCCCTTGTCGATAAGGGCATTTTGGAGCAACACAACATCGTTTCCCGAGAGTCCCAACGAGAGTGAGCGTAGAGCCGCGAGGGTATTTGCAGGCAAAAGAAAAAACAATGAAAGAAATATCGGTGATGCGACGATAAAAATACGTTTCATTGATTTACATATGAGCAGACACGTAGTGTCTTTTGATTCTCTTTGCTCTTCCGTGTCCAGAATATATTTTCTTCTACTTCCCTATCTTTGCTCTTATTCTTTCGATAACTTCGGCGATTTTAATATCAGTTTTAACAAAATATTCGAAGACATCCTCCTCTACCGCTTTTGCAACATCTTCATTGTCGCTCAAATTTGTAAGCACAATCACCGGAACCTTCTTTCCCCATTCGTCCTCGCGAAGTTTCTTGAGCATCTCGAGCCCATCCATCTTTGGCATGAGAATATCAAGCAAGATCAAGTCAGGATGTTCGCGAAAGGCAATCTCCAAGCCTTCGATGCCATTTTTTGCCTCAAGAACTACATATCCTTCTACTGTAAGAATATCCCTAAGCACGAGTTGCATTGGATCTTCATCTTCAACTACGAGAATGATTTTCTTCTGATTGATCATATTTGATATTATACACTACACAAAAAGAAAAGCGACACTCATTAAAGCGATATTTCGTTTAAACACAATTAACTTTCCATCCCGCGAAGCGCTACAATACGTTCTGCTGCGGGTGGGTGCGTTGCAAAAAGTTTGCTCATAAATGACATTGCCTTGCCGTCTTTGAGCGGATTTGAAATATAGAGGTGCGCAGTGGCTGTACTTACACGCTGAAGCCCCACAGGATACGCGGAGATTTTTTCTAACGCAGATGCAAGCCCTTCGGGGTAGCGAGTAAGGAGCGCGCCAGAAGCATCCGCAAGAAACTCCCGCTTGCGGGAAATGGCGAGCTTTATGAGTTGCGCAATAACAGGAGCAAGGATTGCAAGAATAATTCCTACTATCATAAGTATCAAACCAAAACGATTGTCGCGATTATTACTGCCACCATAAAATGACATCCTTAGAAACATGTCCGACATAATGGCGATAAAACCAACGAGCACCACGACAACCGTCCCCAAAAGTATGTCTCGATTGCCAATATGCGACAATTCGTGTGCGATGACACCCTCGAGCTCGGTCTTGTTCAAAATATTTAAAAGCCCAGTTGTCGCAGCGACTGCAGCATGCTCTTTGTCGCGCCCTGTTGCAAACGCATTGGGCGACGGGTCATCAATAACATAGAGCTTTGGCATAGGGAGCCCTGCGGTAATAGAGAGGTTTTCAACTGCATTCCAAAGGTCGAAATACTCTTCGCGCGATGCTGGCTTTGCGCCAGACATTTTAATAACGAGTGAATCAGAATACCAATAGCTCCAGATATTCATACCAAGACTGAACACAATGCCAAAATAAAGTATTGTGGGATTATTTTGTATGTAGCTAAACACCCATGCGATACCGATGACCACCACGAAAAATATGGTCATTAAAAACCACGTCTTCCTCACATTTTGATCTTGATGCGTGTAAAGAGTTGCCATAGAGAAAACGCTACGTTAGTAAATTTAGAACTTTACTGCTACGGGCTCCTTTGCTGCTGCGTTTTCATCAAGTTCAAAAAATTCCTGTTTTGCGAATTTGAACATTCCGGCGATAACATTGCCTGGGAACGATTCAATACTTGTGTTCAAGTCGCGGACGTTGCCGTTGTAAAAGCGGCGCGCGGCTTGGATTTTGTTTTCTGTGTCTGAAAGCTCTGCTTGAAGTGAAAGGAAATTTTGATTTGCCTTCAGGTCTGGGTAAGCTTCTGAAACTGCAAAGAGTGACTTGAGTGCGCCTGTAAGCATATTTTCCGAAGCCGCGTGCTCTGCCGGTGTACCTGCCTGCATTGCTTGTGAACGAGCTTTGGTTACATTTTCAAAGACACTGCTCTCGTGCGTTGCGTAGCCCTTGACTGTGTTTATAAGGTTTGGAATAAGGTCATAGCGACGCTTGAGCTGAACATCAATATCCGCCCACGCTTCCTTTGTGCGATTTACGAGAGTAACGAAACCATTGTAAGCAACAATTGCCCACAAAACGACTGTGCCGAGAACCGCTAAAATAATGTATGTTGGGGTCATAATAAAATAATAAAATGATAAATTTAACTGACATTCATTATACCATACGCACTAAAGGGTGCAACCGCTTCGCGGTTGCACCCTTTAGCCCCTTTCGACTTTATAGACTTTTTGACTTTGAGACTTAGTACCCCATATCCGGCATTGCAGGTTTTTCTTTCTCTGGTTCATCCGTTATGGCAACCTCGGTTGTAAGAAGTATTGCCGCAGCAGATGCCGCGCGCTCTACTCCGCTCCTCGTCACTTTTACAGGGTCAATAATACCCGCTGCGAGCATATCTGGGACAATTTCATCTTTCACCGCATCGTAACCTGCGTTCCCTTTTGCGATACGAACTTTTTCTACAATAACTGCGCCGTCGTCTTTGCCCGCATTGATTGCGATTTGGCGAAGCGGTGCCTCGAGCGCTTTGAGGAGCAGCTCCCAACCCACTTTGTATTCTGCGTCAAACCCGCGTGAGCTGACAGATTTGTCACCGTTCGATTTTTTCATTTTACCACGCGCAGCTTCCGCAGCTTTGATGAGGGCGGTACCGCCCCCAGCAACTACCCCCTCCTCAATAGCCGCCTTGGTTGCATTCACAGCGTCCTCAATCTTTAATTTCAAATATTTCATCTCCGTCTCTGTTGCTGCGCCGACTTTGATCACCGCAACACCGCCGGTGAGTTTCGCAATGCGTTCCTCGATCTTCTCGATATCATATTTATTTTCAGACTGTTTTGCTTGTGCTTTCAAATTTGCCACCCGTGCGTCAATGTCTGATTTCTTGCCCTTACCCCCGGCAATAATAGTTTTATCTTTCGTCGCAATTACTTTTGCAACTTTTCCGAGCATCGAAAGTTCCGCAGTTTCAAGCTTGAAACCAAGCTCCTCGGAAATCACTGTTGCGCCCGTCATTACCGCGATATCTCCAAGAATTTCTTTTTTACGATCGCCGTAGCCTGGCGCTTTGACGGCAAGCACATTGAATCCACCGCGCATTTTATTTACCACAAATGTCGCAAGGGCTTCCCCTTCTACATCATCGGCAATAATTACCAAATCTTTTTTACCAGTTGCGGCAAGTTTTTCGAGGAGTGGAACTATTTCTTTTACGCTTGAGATTTTTGCATCAGTAAGAAGAAGTGTCACGTCACGATACTCTGCTTCCATTCGGTCAGGGTTCGTAATCATATAGTGCGACACATATCCTTTATCAAACTCCATCCCCTCAACAATCTCGCTTTCTACGCCAAACGACTGCGACTCCTCCACGGTCACCACGCCGTCCTTACCCACCTTGTTTATCGTGTCAGCAATGATACGTCCAAGCTCTGCTGACTCTGCTGAAATGGTAGCAACCTGCATAATTTCCTCTTTGCTCTTGATTGGCTTTGCGAGGTCTTTGAGCGCCGCCACTACTGCGATCTTTGCCGCTTCGATACCAAGCTTGATTCCCATTGCATTCACTCCCATCGTGGTTTGTTTTACCCCCTCGGAAACAATGGCTTGAGTGAGCACTACAGCGGTAGTGGTGCCATCGCCCGCGATTTCATTTGTCTTGGTTGCGACCTCCTTGATAATCTCAGCACCCATATTTTCAAATTTATTGGGGAGAGTGATGTCTTTCGCAATAGACACACCATCGTTTGTTATCATCGGCGTGCCATACCCGCGGTCGAGCACCACGTTTCGCCCGCGCGGTCCAAGCGTAATTTTTACCGCATCAGCAACTTTGTCGATGCCAGCTTTAAGCGCCATGCGCGCCTCTGCATTAAAAAGCATTTGTTTTGCCATAGTGTATTTTATTATTTAACGACTGCTAAAACATTCAACTCGCTCAATATGTAATATTCCTCGCCGTCTAGCTTAATTTCATCTGGACCATATTTTGAAAATATAACCACATCACCGACTTTTACTTTTGGCGTAATAGTTTTTCCTTCATCTGTCGTGCGCCCTGCACCCACTGCAACCACCATACCTTGCTCTGGGCGTTCTTTGTTTACTGTATCGGGAATAATAATTCCACTTTTGGTTCTTGTCTCAGCCTCTACAATGCGCACGAGAACGCGGTCCCCAAGCGGAACAATTTTTCGTTTTTTTGATTTTTCGGTACTCATGATTTTTAAAAGTTAAGGCTGATAATCTCTACAGTATAATCATTGGCTATCGACTTGCAAGCCATTAGAACCTGTTTAGAACATTGCCTGATTTGCCATCGCATGATAGGGTGAGATTAGGTTCTTTTTTAAAAAACAGTCAACCAGGGAGCTGCGATCATGCTAAAAATTACCATCGTTACAAACGATATTTCCGCGTCTGTTATCCGATACAATGAGGGTTATGTGCGGAGCGTAAGCAGTCTTCCGAAAAAACTTTGCAAGCGCGTCACGGAGGCACTGGATGAGTTCAAAAAAGCAAACCCGAGACTATTTGCGAGACCTTTGGAGATACAATACTCTCCAAGCAGGCCATACATTTTCATGGGTTCTACAAACTATCGTTTGTCCGGAGTATACGACGAAACGCTTGTCGAAACCATCAAATTGCTACACTGGTATATGAGTCCGCACATCTTTACTTCATCCACCAACGGAGTTCTCGGTTCTAAAATCACCTGTCTCGATTGCGGCACCGAGCAGATGATGTACGATGCCAGCAAATGCCAATCTCGAGCATGTCCATCGCACAAAAAATGGGAGGAGATAATTGAGAGCTACGTTCCACCGGATATATTCCATAGGGCATGGCTTGGGATACCACGATCTGGCACTATTGGAGGTTGTCCAAAATCATAATTGCATTGCTTCTGCTTAAGGGCGCGACCTCCGGTCGCGCCCTTTTTCTTTTCTCTCAGTGGGTTAATTTAGGTTAGTTTGATTGCATGATTTTTTGTTTTCTGCTATATTGAAGCCTATGGAATTTCTGGTTACGGTTCTGCCTTGGGTGCAGATTATCCTCTCAATCATTCTCGCTGCGGCGATTCTCCTCCAGCAAACTGGGGCAGGCGTTGGCGGAGCGTTTGGTGGCGGTGACGATTCGATTCGTTACACCCGAAGAGGGATGGAGAAGGTGCTTTTTTACACCTCAATTATCGTTGCAATTTTATTCGCCCTTTCGGCGTTTGCAATGCTTGTTATCCGCGCCTAGCACGTATACCTGATTTTCGACATACCAGTCGTGAAGCAATTTCTTTCAAATCTCTCCAAGAAAATGAATTCTCGTTTTACTCTTCCGCTTGAAGGGCGTTTTGGTCTTGCATTGAAAGCATTCTCTGGTCGTGAAAATCAAATATTCTTTACCGCCATGGGCGTTCTTGTTGGAACAACAATTGTTCTCCTTATGGGAGTCAATCGCGCGTACACAGTGGAAGTACCCGCGTCTGGCGGCACTATCATAGAGGGGGTATTAAATACACCGGCACATATCAACCCGCTTCTCGCAACATCAGAGATCGGCACCGAAGCAGACCGCGACCTTTCCGCGCTCATCTACTCGGGACTTTTGCGATCAGACAGCAAAGGCGGATTTATTCCCGACCTTGCGCAAAGTTATTCTGTATCCCCGGACGGACTTGAGTATACGTTCGTCCTTAAACCAAAACTTGTTTGGCACGATGGCAAAAAAATTACCGCGTCCGATATCGTATTCACCGTGAAAACAGCGCAAGATGGTCGCATAAAAAGCTCAAAGCGCGCAAGCTGGGACGGTATTGGTGTCGAGCAGGTCGATGATTTAACCGTGCGTTTCACTTTGAAAAAACCTTATGCGCCGTTTCTTGAAAACGCGACAATGGGAATTCTCCCCGAGCATATCTGGAAGACAATTGAGTACAATCGTTTTGATACCAATAATTATAATCGTGAGCCTATTGGTTCCGGTCCGTATAAATTTGATAGTCTTGAAACCATAACCAAGGACGGTGACGCAATCCCCGTGTCATACACATTAAAATCATTCAATTCCTTCGCTCTTGGAAAACCATACATTGATACAATAAAATTTGTTTTTTTTAGAAGTGAAGAAGCTCTTATGCAGGCAATCAAAACTGGATCTGTCGGTGCGATAAATTCTATTTCCCCCGAGAGCGCACAAAAACTTAGAGCTGAGGGTTCGCGCGTTGAACATACGCCGCTCCCCCGTGTGCTTGCCGTTTTCTTTAATCAAAACGAACAACCAATCTTCACAGATCTATCTGTCCGTAAGGCGCTCACGCTTGCAGTAGACAAAAAGGCGATAATTGACAAAGCTCTTTCGGGGTACGGGGTAGTGCTCGACTCGCCGCTTCCTCCGGGGACAGCCGGGTACAAAATTGCTGCACCGGGAAAAGAGCGGGATGTTCGCCTCGCAGAAGCGCGCGCGCTTCTCAAAAAAGCAGGCTGGGAGTTCAATGAAGAAAAGAAGCTCTGGACCAAAAAAGTGAAGAAGGATGTGCAGACGATTCGTTTTGACCTTGCAACATCAGAAGCGCTCGAGCTCAAAACCGTAGCGCAGGAGCTCAAAGCCTCGTGGGAAGAGCTCGGCGTGCCAGTGACTGTGCGCGTCTTTGCTACCGGTGATCTCAAAGAAACCATAGTGCGTCCTCGTAAATTTGATGCGCTTTTCTTTGGTCAGGTTCTTGGGCAAGGGGGCGACCCATATCCATTTTGGCACTCGAGTCAGCGTCTCGATCCAGGCCTCAATATCGCTTCATATATAAATGCGCGTGTGGACAAAATTTTAGACGGTGCGCGCGTGGAAACCAATAGCACAAAACGGGCTGCTCTCTACAGTGACTTCAGTAGCGAAGTCACGAAGGATGCGCCTGCAATATTTATGTACGCGCCGGAGTTTTTGTACGTGCTTCCTAAAAACGTACATGGGCTTCTCCTTGGGTCTATAGCAGCCCCCGCTGAGCGATTTTTAAATATTTATGAGTGGTATATCAACACCGATAATGTGTGGACTATATTTACGCGCTGATGTTTATGCCCAGGGCATGTGTCCAGACACGGCTCTGGTGACCCGCCAGCTGGTTCGGAAATTGTTTCAGAAATGAAAATGTACGGTGCTGAACCGTCGTGGTCATCTTTGAGATAAGTTCTCATAAAAATAAATAAAAAAAATAATGAACGATGAACAACCAAAAAAAGTAGAAGGAGGAGGAGATAAGAATAAATCTGCACAAACAGGAGGTTATAGTGCGCGACGTTTTCCCCGCAAGGACAGCAATGCGCGTGGTCCCAGAAGTGCAGTGACGCGTTCTGCAAATCGTGGCAATTATCGTGGCATCCCGCGCCAAGGAGCACCTGTTACAACGGGTAACGCTCCCCGTCCACAAGGAACAAATTTCCGCGGACCCCGTGGCCCAATGGGGGACGCAGCGCGCACCTCGACTCGAATGAAACATTCAACAGGAAGAGAGAAAGCAGATTCACGGAGAATGATGGCGCCATATCCATCAAAAGATGCAGAAAATGTAGTCATCCCCCCTCTCAAGGATGGCGACATTCGCATCATCGCACTTGGCGGTGTGGAGGAAATCGGTCGCAATATGACCATGGTCGAATACAAAGATTCGATTGTGATTATTGACGCAGGACTTCAATTTCGTGAGGAAAATACCCCAGGTGTCGACTACATTCTTGCCAATACAAAATATCTTGAAGACCGCAAGCACAAAGTAAAAGCTGTTATGATCACGCATGGACACCTCGACCACACAGGTGGCATCCCCTACCTCATGGGGAAGATTGGCAACCCGCCACTTTACACGCGTAACCTGACCGCTCTTATGATCCAAAAGCGCCAAGAAGAATTTTCACACTTGCCACCGCTCGATCTTCGTATAATCGAAAAGAATGATCGCGTCACGATGGGTGATTTCAAAGTGCGTTTTTTTGCGGTAACCCACACGATTCCCGATGCAATGGGTATCATTGTCGAAACACCATACGGCAATATCGTTCACACTGGCGACCTCAAGCTCGACCATGTGGATGGCGTGCCTACAATGGAGGAAGAGGATGAGTTCGACAACATAAGTCGCGGATCAAACACGCTACTCCTTATGGCAGATTCGACAAACGTTGAGCGTCCCGGATACTCGTTCCCTGAGCGCACCGTACTCAAAAACATCGAGGACATCATTCGCAACACGGAAGGTCGTATCATTGTTGCAACATTTGCCTCACTCCTCGAGCGTCTTGTAAAAATTATTGACGTTGCAGAAGTTCTCGGCAAGAAAATCGTACTCGATGGACGCAGTATGAAAAACAACGTCGACATCGCTAGGCAATCCGGACTCCTTAAAGCAAAACTCGAAACTTTTATCCCAATTGAGGACATGGAGAAGTATCCGCCAGATCGCATTATTCTTTTGGTTACCGGAGCGCAAGGCGATGAATTTGCATCGCTCATGCGCGCGGCAAACAAGGCACACAAATATTTGAAGATTAACAAACGCGATACGGTTCTTCTTTCATCATCAGTGGTACCCGGCAATGAACGCAGTGTTCAAAAACTCAAGGACAATCTTTCACGCCAGGGCGCGCACCTCATCCATTACGAAAATGCAAAAGTGCACTCTTCCGGCCACGCACACCACGATGAATCTCTTTGGATTCACAAAAGGCTCGCGTCGCGTTTCTTTATGCCAGTTCACGGATACCACTACATGCTCCGCTGTCACGCAGACATTGCTCGCGAAGCTGGTCTTCCTGACGAGAACATAATCATTCCCGACAATGGTATGATCATTGAAATCCAAGAAGGAGGCGCGAAGATTGTGCCACTGAAAGAGTGTGCACCAAAAGGCCTCGTGCTTGTGGACGGATTCTCTGTTGGTGATATGCAGGAAGTTGTACTGCGTGATCGCCAGATGCTTTCACAGGATGGTATCTTTGTGGTTATCACCACGCTCGACGTCGCCACAGGAAAGGTAACCAAATCCCCTGATGTGATTTCGCGCGGCTTTGTATACCTCCGCGAATCGCAGGACCTTCTTCGTCAAGCGCGTTTCCTCACAAAGAAAACCGTTGAGGATATGGTTGGCGGTTCAAAGCAGATTGACTTTGACTATGTAAAAGACCATGTCACCGATGCAGTCGCGCGCCTTCTCTTCCAAGAGACCGCAAAGAGACCGATTGTGATCCCGGTGATTCTGTCGGTGTAAAGGTCTCTCGCTAAATTCTTTTTAGGGTACTACTTTTTTGAAGCTTAAAAAAGTCTGAAGTGTTTCGTGTCGCCACACTCACAACCCCCTAAAAAGTAATTTAGCTCGCTCTGAGGAAAACCAAAAGCCCCACCATTTATGCAAATGGTGGGGCTTTTGGTTTTTAAATCACTCTTCAGATACTATTTAGGAGTAACGGGGAAACGATCTCCCTCCGACCTACTGACCCATGACACAGAATCTAAACGACGCTCATCAGAATTTACTCCAATGACCCAATGACGTGGGGCAGCGTGGTCATGCTTGCTCCCCAAAGCAACAAGTAATTGTTCATTGCTAGGATTTGCAATCACATACTGGATCAGTTCCTCATATGCAAGAGGTCTTACTCCTAGGTTATTCATTTCGACAATAACATCATCACTATCTCGGATAATTTGGTCGAATTTCATTATCATGACATCGAGGTTCTCCTGTTTAGGCATAGTATATGGAAAATTTTCTTGTATGACACTGTAGCGAATTTCACCACCAGAATTCCTGTACTCACTAAGTGCCTGTTCTTCTGTAAGCGGTCGAATTTCTAGGTTGTGTACCTCTTTCCCCTCAAACGACGCGTCGAGATAACCTTTCTCTCGAAGGCGGGAAAGAACTGGCTCAAGTTCATGAGAAACAACGGCTTCTCCCACCTCGTCGGTTACTCCTTTGATCTCGGCAATTTCACGCTTGTACGAACCAATTGCTGCTTCTGCGTTATTTATCGCCTCATTATCGCGATGACCCTCATCATACGCTTTGTCTAGCTGTTCCTGAATTCCCTCTCGGTGATGTGGCTGCGGTGCGTGATCCATGGTATTTTCTATACGGCTGATTACTTAATTACTAATACCTGTATTCTACGCCCCCCCCCCCCCGAGCATTCCGTCAAGAACTCCCTACTTGGACGTCGGGTTTCCAAGTACTGTCATATAAAACAAGTCATGACTTGTTTTATATGACAGTACTTTTACTTAGTTATGAATTTGCCGAAACATGACCAATTTGTTATTATTCGAATATGAAGAAGTCTCAAGAACTCCAATTTAATGTCATGTTTCGCCCTGAGCCAGAGGGTGGTTTTACCGCAGTCGTTCCATCTCTTCCCGGGTGTATTTCGTATGGAAAAGATCTAAAAGAAGCAAAGGATTCCGTTATTGATGCGATTCGTGGATACGTCGCTTCTGTAAAAAAACATAATGGAAAAGTTCTTCACGATGAAGGAAGTTTCATGAGTTCAATTCAACTCTCAACAAGCGAAGCAAGACAAAAATACCTAAGCTTCCAGTCCTTACGTCAAAGAAACTTTTAAAAATGCTTGCGGAGGCTGGATTTGAAATTGATCATACAACTGGTAGTCATTATATTTTATATCGAGCAAAGGATAGCGTTCGCGTGACTGTCCCCTTTCACCGAAAAGACCTCCCAAAAGGAACACTTTATACCATTATGAAATCTGCAGGCCTGCTCTAGAAAAAATGATGAAAAATCCTATTAACCAAGCAACGGTATCTTTCCCTAAAAAACTAAATATCACCGACCAGGAAATCGATATCTCTTCCCTTTCCGATGCTCAGAAAGAATATTATGTTGACCTCTTCGAGGAGGTTGTTCGCCTGTATCAAGCAAAGAAAAAAGTGCGCGTGATTGTAGGACTATCTGGACCTGCGGGAGCTGGGAAGTCTGTCATTGCGGCTATTTTTCACGAGATTGCTAAACAGCGACCACTGCCATTTCGGTTTGAAAGTATCGGGATAGATGCATTTCACTATCAAAATGATTTTCTCATTTCAAACTTGTCAGACGGAGAGCCTCTCAAAAATCACAAAGGTAGATTTGATACCTATGATCTTCCGAAACTCACCGAAGCGCTGACGCATTTCTCTTTGGGACACAGCATCTCTTTACCTGTGTATTCTCGTAAAATTCATGACCCCATTGAAAATGTAATGGATATTAAAAGGGGCGAGCCAGCACTACTTTTAGTTGAGGGGCTGTGGCTCCTTTATGATAAAAACGGATGGGATAAAGTCGGTAAACTTTTGGACTATAGTATTTTTGTTGAAGCGGACAATGACGCAGTACGTAATAATGTTCTCAAGAGACACGTTCGAAGAGGCAGATCAATTGGAAACGCATCAGAATATTATGAAGAAAACGAAGGGAAAAACTTTGATCTTGTCATGAAAACTAAAAATAAGGCTAACAAAATAATCCCTTCATATTATGATTTAGGGTAGAAGATTTTTAGATTAAAAATACGTGCTACAATAGTAAAATGAAATCCCTTAAGAAAAATGTTGCCTATATAGACGGCGCAAACCTTCACAACGGGATTAAAAGTCTTTCGTGGAAATTTGATTACGCGCGCTTCCGCGTGTGGCTTCATGAAAAGTATGGGGTAGAACAAGCATACTTGTTTCTCGGAATGATGCCAAAATATAAGGAATTATGTAGAAGCCTACAGGAGCAGGGGTACACACTCATATTCAAAGAAGTAATTTACAACAACGATGGCAAAGCAAAAGGAAACTGTGATGCAGACATTGTAGTGCTTGCGATGCAGGATGCCTACGAAAATAAGTTTGATGGGACGGTTCTTGTTTCTAGCGACGGCGATTACGCCCCTCTAGTAAAGTTTCTAATTAGTAAACAGAAAGTGACAGCTGTTGTATCGCCCTATGAGACAAAAAAGTGCTCAATATTACTAAAACGAACAGAGGTAAAGATTTCTTATATTGCTGATCAAAGAACTATTTTGGAATCCAGAAAAGAAAAAGCCCCCAATGCGGACGGAATCGCATAAGGGTCTTTTTCGTAAGGATAACTAAAAGATACCAAACCACAATAAATAAGTCAATCAACATTCCACCCACTATCATGACCCCACCAACATCCAAAAAAATATTATTCCTTCTCGTTTACCTCACGAGCTTTTTGTATTCATTCCACTACGCGCTTCCGCTCTATATTGAATCCTCGTTCATTTCGCAATTCATATCAACAGAAAAAGTTGTGGGGCTTATTTTTTCATTTGCTGCCGTTTTTACGGTTATCTGTACATTTCTCCTGCCACGCATTCTTCGGCGTTTTGGAAACTACAGAGCGACACTTGCGGTTATGGGCGCAGAGGTGTTTGCACTCCTTGTTCTCGCGTACTTTTCAAATCCGATAATTGCCGTGAGTTTTTTTATCATACACCAAGTCCTCACCAACATTATTTTCCTAAACCTTGACTACTTCGTAGAAGCATTTACTGAAAATGAAAAGACAGGGAGCATGCGTGGTGTCTTTATGACGGTGCTCAATATTGCTGTTGCGGTAGCACCATTTGTAGCGGGTCTCATGCTTACTGACCACGACTTCTGGAAAATATATCTCGCCGCTGCAGTCTTCATGACGCTCGGCTTCATTGTCATCGCAAAATATTTCAAAAATTATAAAGACCCGCACTACGTAATCCCTTCTTTTAAATCAACTTTCTATATTATTCGAGAGAGCCACGATCTCCATTCTATTATTTTTATGCATTTCCTCCTATCGTTTTTCTACGTGTGGATGGTCATTTATATGCCTATCTATCTTAACAAACATATGGGTATTCCCATGAACGACATCCTGGGGACGATTATTCCAATTGCACTCATTCCGTTTATTATTTTCGAGGTGTTCCTAGGAAAACTTGCTGATACCAAATTAGGCGAAAAAGAAATTTTAACCGCGGGGTTTATTATTATGGGGATTTCAACTGCGGGAATTTCATGGGTCACAACCAGTAGTGTTATTTTTTGGGCAGGACTACTATTTATTACCAGAACGGGCGCGAGTGCTGTTGAATCCATGACGGAAAGTTATTTTTATAAGCAAGTCGGTCCCGCGGACACGCACCTCATTACTTTTATGCGCACTACGCGTGCGACGGCCTATATTATTGCACCAATTGTAGGATATTTTGTCCTTTCATTTACAGATTTTCATTATCTCTTCCTCATTTTAGGAATCTTTATGCTCACCGCGCTACCATACAGCTTATCGATAAAGGACACAAAATAAAAAGGCATCCGGAATGAACCGAAATGCCTTTTTGTGGGTAAAACTAACCCACACTACTGTATTACCGCGGTGCGTACGAGTTGCCGTATTTCTTTTTCCGCGCAGCATCCTTCTCGGCTTTCGAAGGGACGTAACCGGTCGGGGCTGGCTGACTACTCACAAAAGTTTCAAAAGCCGGGTCCGGTGGCGTGGTACGTTCCGACGTGACTGCCGTTTTTGTTGTGCCGGGTTTGATATCCACTGTTGCTAAACCTGTCTTGGACATTTCGCCAACCAGAGAGTCAAGCCCTTTCTTCATGAGCCCGGCAACAATCCGTCCTTCGGGAGTTCGTTCGAATTCACCGGCAGCGTCCAAACCTTTCAGAAAGCGACCGCCGGCAATTTCATCTTCCAGAGAAGCATCCGTTGAGGTTGTAACCGTGAGGAGCGTTTTTTTGCTCTTCAGGTCAACTACCGTGAGGGTTACTTTTGCGGAATTGAAGTTTACACAGCGACCACCGTAACTACCGAAAAGTGCGTAGGCACCGCCCACCTGAACACCGCACATTGCGCCAAGCATTTTGCCGGTGACATCAAACGACGTCTTCACCTTGTATAACGCGCCTGTGGTCGTACCGCATCCAGACTTGGAAAATGCCGTTTGTACGATTGCATCGAGAGACGGTTGGCTTGAAATTAACATCGAGCCGCCGTTCCGCAATAACTCCATCATGTCGATGTTGTCAAAGACTAAGGGGTATGCCTTGGCGCAGGTGGCCAAGTAAATCGGCTCTTCATTTGCACTGTGGTCCACCATGTCCCGCTTCGCCATCTCGGCGCATCCAGAAAGAGTGACGACGAAAAAAACAAAAACTAATTTTGAAAAGATCTTGTTCATAGAACACCTCCTTTGTGTTTAAAACATTAAACAGCGAATGAGAATGTTGCCTCCCATTTTTAGTGTAGCAGATTTAACGAATTTGTCAAGTCCCAAAGCGGTACATTCAACCCTGAAGTGCAACACCTGTTAGCTGATAGAATACCTCATACGGAGTTTTAAAGCCAAGCCTCTTTCTCGGGCGACTATTGAGGAGATACTCAACCCTCTGTATTTCTGCATCGGT
>Ga0209542_10010377_pt1 | contig 16821 bp, 15 predicted proteins | sample RifCSPhighO2_01_FD_184028 | JGI IMG/M metagenome (GOLD analysis project Ga0209542, IMG submission 184028) | Soil microbial communities from Rifle, Colorado - Rifle CSP2_plank highO2_0.1 (SPAdes) (version 2) | ecosystem: Environmental > Terrestrial > Deep subsurface > Rock core/Sediment ...
TCCGATCTCTCGACCTAAGGTCGGGGCGGGCGTAGCTGTCTCCGCAGATTGAGCAATATGCTTTTCCAGCATTTCAGCCGGGTTTTTAATTTGATTCGATTTAAGAAGCTCCATGATGAAGCGGAGGTCATCTGTCGAGAAAAAATCTATCTTGATGTTGCCGCCGAAATCTTTGCGCTCAATCCGCACCCGTGTTCCTAAAGACTCCTCCAGGCTCTTTTCCAACTCGATTAGTTCCGGATCAGGCGCATATTCTTTTTTGCGAATACGGTCGGAGGCAATGCGCCTCGCAAACTGCTCGGCCTCGCGGACAGAAACCTTCTTGAAAATAATTTCTTTAAATAAAACCATCTGCTCATCTTTGCGGTCAACAAGCATCAGGAGCGGCCTGGTGTGGCCCTCGGAGAGCTTCCCTTCGGCCAAAGCCAGCAGAATTTCCTCCGGCAAAGCAAGCAATCTCATGCTGTTTGAAACATATTCTCGGCTCATGCCTATTTTTTGCGCAATCTGCGCGTGAGTGAAATCAAATTCTTCGCAAAGGCGCATGAAGGCCCGGGCACGATCTACGGAATTAAGGTCTTCACGCTGGAGATTTTCAATAATGGCCAGCTCAAGCTTGGCCAGCTTGTCGTCGCCAACGCGGATCACGCAAGGCACTTGCAAAACTCCGGCGAGTTTTGCCGCCCGAAGTCTCCGCTCGCCGGCAATCAGTTCATATTCAACGGCAATACCGCCATCCTCCTTTTCTTTCTCAATGCGCGAAATAGTCAGCGGCTGAAGGACTCCGTATTGTCGAATGGACTCGGCTAAATCCCCTAGCTTGGTCTCGTCGAATTCGCGCCTTGGTTGAAAAGGGTTGGGATGAATCTTGTCGTTCTCGATCCAGAATATTGAATTGGAATAAAGCTCGGCCATGGATAGATTAAAGAATAGATTAAAGATTAAAGATTAAAGATTAAAGATTAAAGATTAAAGAAACTTAAATCTTATAACTTAAATCTTAAATCTATTTGAAGAATAGCACATAAAAATACCTGAAGCAAAAATTGATTTTTGGCTTTATTTTGCTAGAATTACAGTAAATCGCCGGAGTGATGAAATTGGTAACCATGCGCGACTCAAAATCGCGTGCCGCAAGGCTTGGGAGTTCGACTCTCCCCTCCGGCACTTGAAAAAGAAGAAAATTAGTCAAAACAAAAAACTTAAAGCCTATGTTATAGGTGTAGCCTTGGGTGATGGAAATTTATCTAATTCAAACGGGCGGGCGGTTCGCCTTCGTGTAACCTGTGACAAAAAATATCCCCTACTTCTCAAACACATAAAACAATCTGTCCAAAAGATGACTCCGGAAAATAAGGTTTCTGTCATAAAAAGAAAAGGTTGTTTTGATATAAGTTGTTATTCTAATTACTGGGAAGAAATTTTGGGCTGGAAAGCCAAAGAAGGATCAAAGAGCAAACAAAAAGTTTCCGTTCCTAAATGGATAAAGTCAAACAGAACTTATGCAAAAGAATGCTTAAGGGGTCTTTTTCAAACAGATGGGTCAATTTATAAAGACAGAAAATATTTGATGGTCAATTTTGTCACTGAAATTCCGACATTAGCAAAAGACACTTTCGAAATGATTACAAAAATAGGCCATAAACCTAATATTCAAAAACTAGATACTAAAAAATCCCAAAAATTTACAATCAGAATTTCTAAAGATGCTGAAAAGTTTACAAAAGACATAAAACTGTGGAAAAAATAAATTCAAAATAATAATTTGAAAAGATGTGCCAAATATATAAAAGTTTACATTCTAGACTGGCTAGACAATAAGCCAAAATCTATTGGATTTATAAACCTTTACTCTTACAAAGAGCTAAGAGAGCAAAGCGATTATATTATCGATCTCTTTTTGAGCTTGCTTGTCTTCAGGTACAGTTTCCCAGCTATTGTGAAAAAAAGCTGTCTTTTTAGAATCAGAATCATCTGATAATGCGGTTAGAAAAATAATTGGACTTCCTTCAACAATAGTTCCATATTCGAGAACTCCTTCCTCCATAATAGGCGAGACTTCAAAAGTAATACCACCTTTCTTTATTTTTAGAGATTTAACTCCGCCAAGATACTTGTTTTCAAACTCTTCGGCTTGGTATCCATTCTTGTTCAATGTTTCTAAAGCAGATTTTACAAATTCTTTATGTTTTTGTTCATTTGAAATTTCTTTACTTACAAGAATCGACTTGATATCTTTATTTATCTTGTTTATGTCATTAAGTCCAATCTTTTTTAGAATTTCTATTCTTTCTAGAAGAGGATCGTAAATATTCGGAATTTCTTCTATGAGCTTATATCTCATTGCCATATCATCAAGTTTAGATTCTCCAGATGCTTCTCTGTCTTCTATTTCAGCTAATTCTTGTTCAGACTCGTTATAATCAACATTCAAATCTAAAGCTTCCTCAAGAAGTTCTTCATATTTCTGTTGCAACCCCTCATGTGTTGTCTTTACTTGTGGCTGTTGATCTCTCATACTCATACATTAAATAATTACTTATAAAAAGTCAATGTTTTTTTGTTGTTGTTTTTCACTCGAAAAGAATTCGCGTAGATGCTAGAATTAGAGCCTAATGAAACCAAAAATCATTGTGATATTGGGGCAAACGGCCACGGGCAAGAGTAATTTGGCCGTAAAAATTGCCAAACAAATAGGGGGAGAAATAATCTCGGCCGATTCTAGACAGGTTTATAAAGGGCTTGATCTTGGCACCGGTAAAATAACTAAAAAAGAAATGATGGGGGTGCCTCACCATCTGCTCGATGTGGTTAATCCTAGAAAATCCTTCTCCGTAGCGGAATACAAAAAATTAGCTGAAGAAAAAATCGAGGAAATTTTGAAAAATGGGAAAATTCCGATCATTGCCGGCGGCACGGGTCTTTATATTAAATCAATTGTTGATAATATTTCTTTCCCAGAAGTTCCGCCCAACGAGACACTTAGAAAAAAACTCAAAAAATTATCAGCTGAAAAATTATTTGCTCTTTTGAAAAAAATTGATCCGAGACGAGCCCAAACAGTAGAATCTAAAAATCCTAGACGTTTAATCCGCGCCATTGAAATCGCCAAAGCCCTCGGCAAGGTCCCCCGCCTAACGGAGGCAACGCCTCCGTATAAATTTATTAAGATAGGCCTGAAATTACCAGATGAGATTTTAAAGAAAAAAATTAAGAAAAGACTAGAAAAAAGATTAAGGGCTGGCATGGCGATTGAATTACATGATTTGCGCAAAAAAGGCGTGCCATGGAAACGCTTTAGAGAGCTCGGTTTTGATCAAAAATATATTGCCCTATATTTGCAAAATAAAATCAGCCAAAAAGAAATGCTGGAAAAGCTTTTGAATAAAAACTGGCAATACGCCAAGCGACAGTGGACTTGGTTTAAAAGAGACAAGAAAATAATCTGGATTGACCCGACTAGAAAATCCGACCTCAAAAAATTAGAAAATAAAATCAAAACATTCCTCCAATAATCTATTCTATAATTCTATAGAATTATGGAATAGATATTTATATGCAAGGCAAGACCTTGTGCATATCAAAAAAGTGCCTTATGATAAAGAAAAAGGTTTAATTTTTATGTCAATTGAAATCAAAAAATTTAAGGGGGGATTTGATAGAAATTTTTCTTACATCGTTTACGACACTGAATCCAAAAAATCAATTGTAGTCGATCCGATTATAAAAGAAGAAATTCCAAGTTTTATCGAAGAAAATAAATTAGATTTGGCTTATGTTTTAAACACCCATGGGCATTTTGATCATGTTGAGGGAAATGGAAAAATCTTAGACTTAACTGGCGCTAAATTATTCGATCCAGCCAAAAAGAATGAAAAAGTTGGCCCAATATCTATAAAAGTAATTCCCACCCCCGGACATACCAAAGATTCTGTTTGTTATCTCATCAACAAAAAATGGCTTTTCACCGGCGATACTTTGTTTGTAGGGAAAATTGGCGGCACCAGTGATCTAAAATCAGCTAAAGAAGAGTTCGAGAGTTTGAAAAAAATTATGATGCTTGATGAAAAAATCATTGTTTACCCCGGACATGATTATGGAAAGAAGGAAGAATCAACTATTGGAGAGGAGAAAAATGATAACCCTTTCATCCAAAAATTAAACTCGTTTGATAAATTCTTAGATTTGAAAGAAAATTGGGCGCAATACAAAAAAGAACATGGACTTGCTTGATCTTGCGGGTCCACGAGGATTAGGTCACAAATATTTTCTTTGCCGTCGCAAAGAAAATTTCGCGACCCCGGCTCGCGCCGTCGCGCTCCGACTTTCGATGCGGGTGGTGAAGGAATCGGCTCCGCATAAAATTTTGCCGTCGCAAAATTTTTGCTAGCCGCGCCTCGCGGTTTCGCCTGTTGGCGAAACATCGCTCCGGCGTTCGATTCCCCACGTGAGCCAAACTATTGGCTCACTATCGTCCTCGTCACTTCGTTCCTGCGGGTGGTGAAGGAATCGAACCCTCGCCAGATCTTTTGGAGAGATCTGTTCTACCACTAAACTAACCACCCAGTGTCCTCTGGCCGAAGCCGGAAGACTATAAGAATCTGGTAAAAACCAAATTCAAATAAAAAGAACGCGACCCTGTGAAAAGAATAATGATCATAGGGTCAGGGGCATTATAACATGTTCCGCTTTTATTTTTTACTTTCTTTATGAGAAGTGTGTTTTCTACACCAACGACAATACTTCTCAAGCTCGATCTTTTTAGTGACCAGTTTTTTATTCTTGCTTGACCAGTAATTGATTCGCTTGCAAGATTGACAAGCTAATTTTATAAGTCTAGGTTGCGGCATAAATTAAAGTAATACTACGTTAACATTTTGTTAATAAAAAATCAACTGTGCGCACTGGGTTAGTATACAGTTCACACTAGACGGGCAGAGTTCCGCAAGGATGGTCCTTGCGGAACTACAGCAGAGGCCTTTGGAAAAGAGATAACAAACTACTCCTTGCCCAAATCTTTTTCCATATCGTCTATTTCTTTTCTCTCACGTTCTCCGGCTTCACGCATTGTGTCAAGCCACGCCTTAAGAGCTTCGCCAGATTTCTTCATAGCTTCATCCATTAAGGGAGCCAACTTTTCTAGCACAATTTTCTCGGCTTCTGCCCTATCTGGTGTACTAGCAAAAACTTTGTCAATTTCTGCCATTACTCGATCTTCTTCATCCATTGCGGCCTGTAACTCTCGATGTTTTTGGTCCTCTAAATTTTCTGGAGCGGGACCTTTTTCTCCGCTAAATTGTTTACTCATAGTTTTATTGGTTAGTTACTTAAATAATTTTACGACCTTGATTAAAAATTTTTCTTTTCTTCTTTCAAAATCGCCAATTCGTTTTTACCCCCAAAATTGAATACCAATTAGTCGCCGAGCGAGCTACTCCGTGCGTCCGCACGGACGCTCTAGGAAGCGCCGCGCCCTTCCGTAGCTTTATGCGGAGGAGGGAGGCGAACCCTTCAAACTTGCAATTTCCTACGTGGTGCGCCGGGTGGGAGTCGAACCCACGAGGCCAATATGACAGCGGTTTTACAGACCGTTCCCGCCCCCTACGGGACTACCGACGCATTTGGAACTTAAAGATTATACCAAAAAAGGCCAAAAAGAAAACCCCCTTCTTTTTTCGAGGGGCTTTCTTTTAAGCAATTTTTTCTTTAGTTTTGGCTTTGACGTAAGGAGAGTTCTTGGCTCGGCCCTTTTTGGTCTCAATGGTAATTTCACCCGCTTTCACGCCAACATGAACCACTGCTTCTTTGTGGTCAAGATTATTTGAGATAATAAATGAAGCCACAGGACTTAGAATCTTGCTCTGAATGAGGCGATTGAGCGGCCGCGCGCCATAATGCGGATCATAGCCGGCCTTGGCTAAGTACTCTAAAGCTTCCGGAGAAATCTCCAGTGCAATGCCTTTGCCAGAGAGCCTAGTCCTGACCACATCTATTCTCAAATTCACAATCTGCTTGATAACCTCCGGCGAAAGAATGTCAAAAATAACTATCTCGTCTATGCGGTTCAAGAATTCCGGACGGAAATATTCTTTCATGGCATCTGTAATTTTATCTTTAGCCTGATTGTATTCCTGATTTTCCGTCTTGTTTGAAAAACCGATTGATTCCATTCTCTCAACATACTGCGATCCGATGTTGGAAGTCATGATAATGATCGTATTTTTAAAATTCACCTTGCGCCCCTTGGCGTCCGTAATATGGCCTTCATCGAGAATTTGAAGCAAGGTGTTAAAAACTTCCGGATGCGCTTTCTCAATTTCATCAAATAAAATAATCGAGTATGGCCGGTGCCGAATGGCCTCGGTTAATTGTCCGGATTCTTCATAGCCGACATAGCCCGGCGGCGAGCCGATAAGCTTGGAGACGCTGTGGCGTTCCATATACTCGGACATATCCACTCGAATCATTGCTTTCTCGTCATTGAATATAAACTCCGCCAGAGTTTTGGTCAATTCCGTCTTGCCAACGCCGGAGGGACCAAGAAAAATAAAGGAGCCGATCGGGCGATTCGGATCGGCGATTCCAGCTCTAGAGCGGCGAATAACGTCGGACACTCGGACAATCGCCTCATCTTGCCCGACAACGCGTTTTTTGAGGTCTTTTTCCATTCTTTCTAATTTTTTCTTTTCCTCTTCGAGCATATCGGAAACCGGAATGCCGGTCCAGCGAGAAACCACCTCCGCAATGTCTTCGGCCATAACTTCTTCTTTTAAAATCCGGCGGGATTTCTGCAATTTTTTCAAGCGGGAGAGCTTGACATCAAGGTCTTTCCTCAAAGACGGGACCCGGCCGTAGCGAATTTCAGCCGCCTTGGCCAAGTCAACTCTAAGTTCGGCGGATTCAGCCTCGACCCGAAGCGTATCCAAATCTTTTTTTATGGTTCGGATTTCTATCACCAAATTCTTCTCATTCTGCCACTTAAGTTCAAGCTCCCCGCTAGCCTCTTTCAGATTGGCGATTTCTTTTTCGATTTCTTTGATTCTTGATTTAATTTCCTTGCCCGCGGAATTTACCCGCCCTTCTCCGCCAGATGACGCTTTGCCTTCAGTGGAAATTTCTTTATTCAGAGCTTCTTGCTCGATCTGAAGGCGCATAATCTTCCTATGGGTATCTTCTAAAACAGCAGGCTTATTTTCCAGGGTAATTTTGAGGGCCGAAGAAGCTTCGTCAATTAAATCTACCGCCTTGTCGGGTAAAAATCTATTGCTGATATAACGAACGGATAAATTTACGGCCGAAACAATCGCATCATCAGTAATGCGCACGCCGTGATAAAGTTCATATTTTTCTTTAAGTCCGCGGAGAATGGCAATGGCGTCCTCCGTGTTTGGCTCGTCAACATAAACCGATTGAAAGCGCCTGGCCAGAGCCGAATCTTTTTCAATATACTTTTGGTATTCCTTGATGGTCGTCGCGCCGATCGCCCGAAGATCGCCGCGCGCCAAAGCCGGCTTCAGCATGTTTGAGGCGTCCATCGCCCCTTCGCCCGCCCCCGCTCCCACCAGAGTGTGAATCTCGTCAATGAAAAGAAGTATCTTGCCTTCAGCTCTTTCGATTTCTTTCATAAGATTTTTCAAGCGCTCTTCAAATTCTCCGCGGTATTTAGTGCCGGCCACCAGCATTCCCAAATCCAAAGAAACCAGCTCTTTATCTTTAAGCGACTCCGGCACATCCCCGCGGGTAATCCTTTGCGCCAGTCCTTCTACCACCGCCGTCTTGCCGGTTCCAGCTTCGCCGATCAGAATCGGATTGTTTTTGGTCTTGCGGGAGAGAATTTGCATGATGCGCATGATCTCGGTATCTCGGCCGATGACTGGATCGAGCTTGTCTTCTTTAGCCAGTTTGGTCAGGTTGCGGGTATATTTGGAAAGAATTTTGAATTTTTTAACCGGGCTGACATCAGTAATATTTTGACTGCGGAATTCTTCTAAAATGCGTATCACATTTTCCTTATTGATTCGAAATCGGGCCAGCATTTCCTTGGCTTCGCTCGGAACTTCTAAAATGGCCACAAATAAGTGCTCCACGGAAACAAAGTCGCTTTTGAAATAGCTGGCGACCTTGCTTGAAGATTCGATCACTTGAGCCAAGTCGGGAGTCAGATAAATCTGATAAGCGGGAGAAAGGGTGTTCCTGGACTCCGGCGCCTCAATGGCCTCAAGCAAAGAATCCGTCAGTAAGATCGTATCAACTTCAAGCCGGTCTAAAATAGAAACAACGTTGCTTTCTTCCTGAAGCAAAAGCGTGGTTAAAAGATGAAGCGAGCTCACATGATTCTGGCCGCGCTCAATAGCCAGCTCGTGAGCTTTCCTGATGGCTTCCTTGGCCTTAGTTGTAAAATGGTTAAATGGTGGCAACATGATAGTTTTAAGATTAAAGATTAAAGATTAAAGATTAAATAATGACGACATTACTGCATATATTACCATATAAATGTCAAATGTCAAATATTATTGTTCTGGTAATGGCTCTTCTGGCAGAGTTTCAGGCTGTGTTTCCGTAGTGTCCGTGGTGTCTGTGATATCTGTGGTGATTATTTCAGTTTCTTCTGTTATTGGCGTTTCTGGCGGAATTACGGTTTCTTTTTCCAAAAGAATTTTATTCACCAGGGCGGTAACTTCTTCTAGAGACAACCCGCCGGGCTTGGGCGATTCAACTCTGATAACTTTTTCAACCGTCTCTTTTATCACTTTAGTAATTGGGCGGACAATCTCTGCCGGCGCTTCCTGCATCAGAGAGACAATGGCAATACTTGTGCCAATAGAAATGACGAAGGTGACCAGTATCACCAAAAGTATCAGCTGTGATTTATTCAGATCTTTTACGTCCATTTTTTAATTATACCACCTTTTTAGCTTTTCAAGAATATGCTTAAGAGATCTCAAAACATAGTCGATATCCTCTTTCTTAGTGTTTCGGCCTAAACTGAAACGAATTGAACCCGCCACGCTACTGGCTTCCGGGCGGATAGCTTTTATAACATATGACTCGCCTATTTCTTCGCTCTTGCAGGCGCTTTTGGAAGAGACGGCGATGCCGCGCGCATCCAGCTCCAAGACAAGGAGCTCGCTCTCTATTAAAGACTGATCAACCCCAGTACCAGAGCTTTGCTCGCTACGGGGCGCGGCACGGATATTATCCATGGGAACAATGGAAATATTAACGTTATTGGGTAAGCGGCTCGTCAAATCGCCATTTATCAACATTCTAACATTCGTTAGAATGTTAGAATGAACTAATTGGCTAATAAAATAATCGCGGAGTTTTGTTAATCTCTTTACTTCTTTCTCTTTCATTTTCTCTGTGATTTCAAGAGCGCGGGTCAAGCCGACAATGGCCGGTAAATTCTCGGTCCCGGGCCGGAGGCCGAATTCCTGACCGCCGCCGTGCATGATTGGCTCAAGCGGAACAATTCTTTTTTTGTAAAGCGCGCCGACACCTTTTGGGCCATAAATTTTTGAACCATTGAAAGTCATAAGGTCAACGCCGAGCTTACTCACATTGATCGGCAAATAATTTACTGCCTGACAAGCATCAGTATGAAAATAGACCCCACCCTGCGCCCTCCCCTTAGTAAGGGGAGGGTTGGGAGGGGTCAGGGATTTTCTGAAATTGCGAATAATCTTCGCAATTTCAGTGATCGGCTGAATCGTGCCGATTTCATTATTGGCATACATCACAGAAACTAAAACAGTGTTCAGCCGCAAGGCTTCTTTAATTTTTTTCGGGTCAACAATGCCGTTCGGCTCGACTGGCACATAAGTCACCTCCGCCTGGCCGGTTTTTTCTAAATATTTGTAAACTTCCAAAACAGAGGGGTGCTCGATGTTTGTAGTCACAATGTGCGGCACTGTATTTACTTGCCTCGCTTGATTCACTTGCCTTGCTTGATTTACTACCCCTAATATTGCCAAATTATTACTCTCGGTGCCAGAGCTGGTAAAAATAATCTCATCTGATTGCGCTCCCAAAATACGAGCAATGCCTTCGCGCGCTTTTTCTATTTTCCTCCTCGCCAAAACCCCCTCCTTATGAATGGCACTGGGATTAGCGTAAGACGAGGCGTAATCTAAAAAAATTCTTTTCATACCGTCTACAGGTGCGCATCATTATCCGATGCGCCTTGCTAATTATACACAATATAACTATACTATAATTTCTATGCTTGCACTCGAAAACATTATCATCTATGGAGTTTTATTTTTAGTCCTTCTCCTAGTCATCTGGGCCATTCTAACAGAAATTCGGCTACGCAAATTCTTTGCCGGTAAAAATGGCCAGAGCCTTGAGAGTGTCATCCGGGATTTGGAAAAAGAACTCGGCCGGCTGGGAGGGGCTAAAGAAAATATCGAGAAGAATTTGAGCCACATAGAGAAAAGACTCCGCCGGTGCGTGCAAGGCGTCGGCATCGTGCGCTTCAACGCCTTCGCCGATTCTGGCGGCAATCAGAGCTTCGCCATCGCGCTTATTAATGAAGCTGGCGACGGCGTCATAATCTCAAGTCTTTATTCCCGGGAAAAAGTGAGCGTTTTTGCAAAACCGATAATAAACAATAAATCGGAATTCGAATTAACCGAGGAAGAAAAAGAAGCCATTAAGAGAGCGAGACTCTCTTAATCTCTACGAACTACGAATTTTGTACGAAAGTACGAAAAGAATTAAGAATTTGTATTGTTCGTACTTTCGTAATTTTTCGTATTTCGTAGATTATTTTTCGTAGAATATTAAATTATGTCTCCAAAAACCGCACAATCTAATATTGTTCTGCGTCCGCCCGTCGTTGTCGTCATGGGGCACATTGATCATGGAAAATCAAGGCTTCTTGACTATATCCGCAAAACCAACATCATCGAACATGAAGCCGGCGGCATCACCCAGCAGGTCGCGGCCTACGAAGTAATTCATAAAGACGAAAAAGGCCTGGACCGCAAAATCACCTTTCTGGACACCCCCGGCCATGAAGCTTTCTCGCGTATTCGTGAGCGCGGCGCCGAAATAGCCGACATTGCCATCCTGGTCGTCTCGGCTGAAGACAGCGTCAAAGATCAAACAATTGAAGCTCTGAAAGTGATAAAAAAAAGCAATTTACCGTATGTGGTAGCCATAAATAAAATAGACAAACCGGCCGCCAATGTAGAGAAAACTAAAATGGACTTGATTGAAAAAGAAGTTTACTTGGAAGGTTATGGCGGCGATGTTCCCTACGTTCCTATTTCCGCCAAAGAAGGCACGGGTGTTTCCGACTTGCTCAATTTGATTCTCCTGGTCGCAGACTTGAAAGAATTCAAGGCAAATCCTGAAAATGGAGCTCAAGGTTATGTTCTGGAATCAAATCTGGACCCCAAGCGCGGTATCGCGTCGTCGCTCATCATCAAAGACGGCACATTGAAAAAGGGTATGTTTGTCGTGGCCGGAGACGCTTTCGCGCCGACGAGAATTTTCGAAGACTTCTTGGGTAAAACTATCCGAAGCGCAACCTTCTCTTCCCCGGTGAGAATTGTCGGCTGGAATAAAGTGCCGGAAGTCGGAGCTCTTTTTGAAACCGTGGAAAGTAAAAAAGAAGCCGAAAATATAATTTGCCAAAACATTGAGAGCGAAAAAAATATCAAATCAACTCCACCGCTTCCGAGCGGTGGGGTAAGTGCAGAAACTAAACTTATTCCGCTCGTCATCAAAGCTGACCGGAGCGGCAGTATCGAAGCCATTAAAAAAGGACTGGCTAAATTAAATACGGAGGAAATCGCCTTCAAAGTAGTCAAAACCGGCATCGGCGCTATTAATGAAAGTGACATTCAAGCAGTCTCGGCTGACAGACCTGCCCGCCGGGTGCCTGGAAGCGGGAATCCTCTCGTTGTCGGCTTCAATGTCAAATACGACACCGCCGCCTTCGAAAAAAGTGAGAGACTCGGCACCCTCCTTAAAACATTCAATGTCATTTACGAATTGCAGGACTTCTTGAAGGCGGAGGCGGAAAAGGGGCGGCCAAGAAAGGAAGTTAAGGAGATAACTGGGCAAGCCAAGATCATAAGATCGTTCAGCCGCGAGAAAAACAAGCAGGTCATAGGCGGCAAAGTTATCTCCGGTAAAATTATCGAGAAAGGTTCGGTCCAGATCATGCGCCGAGATTTTGAAGTAGGCCAAGGCATCGCCCTAGAGCTCCAGCAGAATAAAGCTAGAGTTAAAGAAGTCGAAGAAGGCAAAGAATTCGGCATGATGATAGAAAGCAAGATAGAGATTGCTCCGGGAGACGTCCTTGAATCGTTTGTCATCGTCTGCAGATAAATCACGAATACCACGAATCTCTCCGCCGCCCCGACCCGGGTCGGGGCGGCGGACTAATACCTCTAATATTTGTTAAAATATGCATCGTCAAGAAAAATTAAAAAATTATTTAATGGAGTTAACTGCTAAATTCTTAGAAAAAGAATCGGGTCAAGACGCTCTCGTTACTGTCACTAATTGCAATGTTTCCCCCAAATTCAATAGGGCGGATATTTTCATTACCGTATTACCAAAAGATAAAGAAGGGGAGGTCATGCAAATGCTGGAAAAAAAATTAGGTCAGTTGAGAAAATATATATCAGAAAACTTAAAAACTAAAAGTGTTCCTGTTCTTAAAATAGAGATTGATCTTGGAGAAAAAAACCGCCAAAGGATTGAAGAATTGTTGAGTAGTGCCCGGGGCGAGACTCGAACTCGCATGCCTTACGGCAATCGATCTTAAGTCGATCGCGGCTACCAATTACGCCACCCGGGCTAAATAAATATTTTAATTCAAGCACTGAGGCCCAGGCCGGATTTGAACCGGCGAATCGCGGTTTTGCAGACCGCTGTGTTAGACCACTTCACCACTGGGCCTTTTTAACATAAAGTATTTTTGAAATATATCATACTTTCGCCTTAAAAATAAATCTCTAGAAGAATCTTGATACATAAACTTAAATAATTTAACGCTATCAGCTGTCGCAAACCTCAGCTGAAAGGACCTGTGACTAAGATAAACCTTTGTTTGCTTAATCTGTAAATTATTCCGCAGAGCCTTTAAAAGACCCTCAAGAAATTTCTTACTCCCGCTTGTAAAAATAACAGATAATTTTCTTAGTATCAATTTTTGTGTTTTTCCCGGGGATCTATATAAATATATGCAACCGTCACCATCAAAATAACCAAGAATGAACGGATTCAGATATTTCTTAGGCACTTTTGGAAATATAACAGTCAAAGATTTGTTAGGAAAAATCCCATGGTGTAAAAGAGAATTATATATTTCCCTGTCACCTATTCGTAATACATATTGATTCCGTCTCTTTTGCCAAGCAAATTTCATTTTATAAATTTTATGCCCAGAAGACAACCATGACCTAATCTTTTTAATCGTCTTTTCATCTATACTAGAAATAGAAAGATAGCTTCCTCGATTTGACTCATGAATGCTTCCGTCCGCATATATGTAGCCAAGAACATAAGCCATTTTGGGACTCCACTTATAGAAAAACTTTTCATTAACTTTATATTTTATACCCATGCATCTATTATAAGTGGTAATGATATATATTGCAAATATAAAGTTGCTTAGCGATTAAATACTTATAGTTTGAGAAAAAAACAAAAAATGATATATTAAAAAACATGCGCCCATAGCTCAGTTGGTAGAGCGGCTCCCTCTTAAGGAGATGGTCGGGGGTTCGAATCCCTCTGGGCGCACAAGTGCACACACGTGAAGCAATTGTTTGCTTCACGTGAGGGATTCGAACAGCGGAGCCATGTTTTTGCACCAGCAAAAACAGGCGAGCTGGTGCCCAGACCAAAATTTTCGACGGAAAATTTTGAGTCGCGGGCGAATTCCCTCTGGGCGCACTTTGCCGGGGTGGATGAAAAATGAACTGCTTCATTTTTCATCCGAGGGAGGTCGACACACCGGCATTGGTCCCGCTTTGCGGGATCAAAAATATGAAATATATTTTTGAAAATGCCGGGGTGGCGTAATTGGTAGCCGCGCTAGTTTTAGGAACTAGTGGAGTAATCCATGCGAGTTCGAGTCTCGCCCCCGGCACAAAAAAACAGAAGACCCGCAGAAGCCTTGCTTTTTTTTATTTTTAATGTAGATTGTGAGCAAATCTGATCATTAACTTTTTAAAAAAGGAGGTTTTATGAAAATAGCGAATCTTGAGGAAAAGCTCTTTTGGGGCAAAATTTTCTTTTTTATTGCCTCAATATTTTTTCCAATTATCATTCTAACTTTCTCTTACCAGTCCCTAACCGGCATAATTATATTCCTGATGTATTGCGGCTTTGCCATCTTATTCAGTTGGACAAATCCGAATGCTAACACCGGCTTTGTTCATGCGAAACCAAGCGAGGTTATGATTATTGAATGCTGGGGCTGGATTCTCTTTGCCATGCGAGGCGGACCCGTGTTTCTTTGGCCGTTCATTTTTCAAGCTGTTAAATTTGATGCCAGCTTGACTGATCGGAACAAAGAGATGAGCGCCATCACTTCGGTCCGTTCAGCAAAAGACAAAGGGAGTGTTTTTGAATACTTGATTGTCAGCGGGCTGATGGTTTGGTGGCAAATGTGTCCGGACGGGACCGATGGGCTAACCGGCTCTGTCATCGCTCGCAAAAAATGCGGGAGCTTGGATGGGGCTTATGCGCAAACGGAGCTCCAAACACAGCGGACCTTGAATTACAAGGTCTCAGAAATAACCATGCAAGAATTGATCACGGACTGGAAAAATTTTGATCGGGCCTTAACCAGAAGTGTTTGGGGATTTACCGGGCAAAATGACAAGAACTCCGATATTTACGTTGGGGTTAAAACTCTTAACGTCACCGTCAAGGACCCCTTGCCTAAAGAATTCAGAAACAAACTGACTAAATTGGCCGAAGAGAAGGCGGAAGAGGATGTTGTCGTGCAGGTGGCTAAAAGACAAGCTAAAACTCTCGTCATTGGCAAAGAAGCGGAAGCCGCGGGAGTCAAATTGGTCGGCCTTTCGGAAGTAGAGGTTGAAAAAGCGCGCAAGGTCTACCAGGTCATGGTGGCAGCAGAAGGTAAGGAGGCGACATACAAGCTCCTCGGTTTAAAAGAAGGCGATCGCGAAGCGGCCCTGATGATTGAAGCGCTAGAGCAAGCGCCGGCAATTTTGGGAGACAAGCTCCAAGCAGCCGTTATTGGCGGAGAAGGCGGGCTTATCAATGAAGTTTTGCGCGCCATCACGGCCGTCAAAACTCTCGGCAATGCCGGGATTGGAGGAGTTAAAGCGTAAAGAGTAAAGTAAGAACGCAAAATGTGCAACAAAGATGTTGCACATTTTTTTTATTTGATGGTAAAGGCGACTCCTTACACTTTAGGGGAAGGTGTTGCCTTGACCATCATATTATTAATTGTGGTCAAGGGGAGGTCTTGCCCTAAAGAGCAAGGCCTCCCCTTGACCTCCGGAAACACTTTACTCTTTACTTTTTACTCCTTGCTAATTACTTCGCCCCGATTGTGGTCATGATCAGATTCATTATCCCAAAAACTGAAACCATGATAACGATTCCGATTATCCCCCAGATCATATGCTTTGCCCCCTTCTTGCGGGCTTCTGGGTTGCCGGCATTCATAACATAAACCGCCACGCCATAGAGAAAATAAGCCACGCCGGCAACGATCAAAAAGTAAATTATCGGATTGATAATCTCCGCATTTATCGCCTCAACTAGACTATCAATATCAGCATGAGCAATTTTAGGAAGCCAAAGCATTAGACTAGATTAAAGATTAAAGCAAAACCAGAAACATTGTCACAATTTAGAATCCGGGACAAGTCCAAACTTGAGTAATTGGATCGCAAACTTGTTGGCTCTGTATCAATGTAACCGGATTAGTACAAATTCCTGGGCTACCAGGACATAGGGTCTTTTCAAGACCGAATGTATTTTGTAATAACTTAACTAAACCCCAAACAGCGAACATGACAAAAAGACCAATAATTCCATATATCATGTTATTTCTGGCCTCTCCTTTTGCCTTTTCTTCTTTGGCTGTTATATACTTAACAACGCCAACTAAAAAGAAAAGAAAGGCCAAGGCAATAATAATCAGTACAATCGTATTGATTATATTAAGAATAGTAACACCAACACCGCCAAGAGTTTGCTGCGCGGCGGCGAGAAGAGGCAATAATGCCCCGGCCCCTACACCTGTAAAACCAATAATCTTTTTTAACATAAAATTTGTATCTAAAAAATTAATTTAATAATAAAGACCTAATAATTTCTAATAAACACATAATACCATAAAAAAGCTTTGAAAAACAGCAACTGTGGAAAACCATGGATAGCCGCCCCTACCCTAGCTACCAGCTACTAGCTACCAGCTACTACTCTGGAAGTTCCGGAAATGACGGTGGTTCTGGCGGGAGATTGCTTAAGTTAAAGGTTGCCGTAAAAATCTTAACTATGCCCCAAATTGAAACCATGATAAAAAGAGCGATCCCGCCGTAAATCATAAACTTTACACCCTCTTTTCTCTTGGCCGCGTCCCCGCCGCGCATGACATACAAGGCGACCCCATACAGAAAGGCCGCGAATACGAGAGCCCAAACTAAAGTTATTATCGGACCGCTAATAAGCTCGGTAACATCTAGGATAAGACAACGCAATGTTTTTTGTTCTGGATCCTTGCATGGGGGTATGGTGGAATGGGCGGCCAAAGCAAAGAGCGGAGCGCTGACCATAATAAGCAAAAGAAAAGTAAAAAGAATTTTTTTTGTACTG
>Ga0209542_10010379_pt1 | contig 16817 bp, 13 predicted proteins | sample RifCSPhighO2_01_FD_184028 | JGI IMG/M metagenome (GOLD analysis project Ga0209542, IMG submission 184028) | Soil microbial communities from Rifle, Colorado - Rifle CSP2_plank highO2_0.1 (SPAdes) (version 2) | ecosystem: Environmental > Terrestrial > Deep subsurface > Rock core/Sediment ...
CATACAGAACATTTCCTTGCGTTTGCGGAGAATAATTATATGTTGATTTACCGCAGTCGTAAGGAAAGGTCGTTTGCCCGTCAGGTGCGGTTGTGTGTCTGGCGAGGCTTGCTCCGCACATATACGGATATGTATATGCGGATGCTGATATGGAATTAAGATTGAGGAATGATCTGGCTTCGTTATAATAACGATCAACGAAGCGAGAATTCACAAAACATGGCTACATCAAAGTCTGTTGACCAAGAATTTCTTGAGTACCTTGTTAAATCCTTAGTTGACCATCCGGACGATGTAAAAACCGGCAGAAAAGTTGATGAAATGGGTGTGTTAATAACCCTTTCAGTACACGCTGAAGATATGGTAATAGGAAAGAGAGGTTCTACCGCTCGATCCATTCGTTCACTCCTTCGAATAGTCGGATTGAAGAATAACGCGCGAGTAAACCTTAAGATCGAAGAGCCGGAAGGCGGATCAAGGGCACCAAGAACCAGCGTAGATGACGCGGTAGGCGATCTTAGTATATAAAACTCGATAAGCTTTTGGCTTATCAACATATGAAAACCGTGCTATGATTTTTCGTGGCACGGTTTTCGTTAGGTCGTAATAAAACTTAAAACATAATTTTTGTCGAGCTTTATATGCGTTCGCTTACGCAGTATGTTTTGTTTTATACCGAAAGTTTCATGATAACTTTTGATATTCTGACAATTTTTCCAGAAATGTTTCCGGGCTATTTTAATAGTTCTATTTTGGGCAGGGCGCAGAAGAATAAAAAGATAAAAATAAGAGTGCACAATTTAAGGGATTATACAAAGGATAAGCACAAAATTACAGACGACGCGGCGTACGGAGGAATACCCGGCATGGTTATGAAAGTAGAACCCATATACGAGGGAGTCAGAGTGGTAAAGAAAATGGCGCCGTTAAAGGTGAAAGGAAAAACAGCGAGGAAAAGAGTGATTCTGTTATCCGCAAAAGGCAAGGTCTTAACGCAGAAGAAAGTCCGGGAACTTTCGCGATACGACCAGCTGATTTTTATAGCGGGGCATTACAAGGGGGTTGATGAACGCGTGGCAAAGCATATAGCGGACGAAGAGCTTTCTATTGGAGAGTATGTAATAACTGGAGGAGAAGTCCCGGCGATGCTTGTCGTTGACGCGGTGAGCCGTATGATCCCGGGAGTTATAGGCAGGGAATCATCGAAAGAAGGCGAGTCATTTTCAACTGGAGTGAAGTATGAGCATCCCGTTTACACGCGGCCAGCGGTGTTTAGTCCGTCGAATAAAGGAATGCGTTCGACGCAAAGAGCGGGAGGGGCGGGCGGAAAGAGTCGAGGCGGCAAAAGCAAGGGCAAAAAAGTTGAGTGGAAAGTACCGGAAGTTTTGTTGTCAGGGGACCATAAGAAGATAGAAGAGTGGCGTCGTGCCGAGCGTGACTGTAACAGCGCTTAGCTTGACCGAAAAATCGTGTACTTGGATTGTTAAAGCCCCGATTCCAAAAGTCTGGAGCGGAGTATTGACTAATTTAGAGGTTTTGCGCTAGTATTTAATATAAGCTCATTAGCTCATTGAAAAGTGAATAAGCTTGTGCGTTTTATGTGCTTTATATGGTGCATATCGAGTGTTTTCTATACAAACCCGTTTGCGGGTAAGTATGCAAAACACATTGTCCTTCCCAGCTTGAGCGAAAGCGAAAGACGAGAAGGACTAAATAACTTGTAGCAAATACAGCACTTCTTGGCTCGCTTTACGCGAGTTTGAGAAGAGCTCTAGAATTTGTTGTACAAATTTTAGAGAGTTTGATCCTGGCTCAGGATGAACGCTGGCGGTGTGGATTAGGCATGCAAGTCGAGCGAGCCCGCAAGGGCTAGCGGCGAACGGGTCAGTAACGCGTAGGTACATACCCTTAACTCTCGTATAGCTGTCCGAAAGGATAATTAATTCGAGATAGTCTGATCGTACCTCATTGCATTCAATTTCAATAAGGAATGTAGCGAGGTGCGATCAGTAAAGGATACAGCAATGTATTCGGTAAAGGATTGGCCTGCGTCCTATCAGCTAGTTGGTGAGGTAAGAGCTTACCAAGGCTATGACGGGTAGGCGGTGTGAGAGCATGACCGCCGACAGGGGAACTGTGACACGGTCCTCACTCCTACGGGAGGCAGCAGTCGAGAATCTTCCACAATGGGCGAAAGCCTGATGGAGCGACACCGCGTGCAGGATGAAGGCCTTCGGGTTGTAAACTGCTTTTGTCTGGGAATAAGTGCCGTACCTCGATGTGTTCGGTGCGGAATGAACAAATTTCCAATAATCAATGACCAATTAATTACCAGAATTCCAATCACCAAAAAGAAAACGATTTGGAAGTTGGAAAATAGGATTTTATTGGGCGTTGCGATTTTAGATTTGGGATTTCCGCGGCGAATATAGCGAGGTGCGGCTCTGACGGTACCAGAAGAATAAGGGGCTGCTAATCACGTGCCAGCAGCAGCGGTAATACGTGAGCCCCAAGCGTTATCCGGAATCATTGGGCGTAAAGCGCGTGTAGGTTGCTTTGTTAGTCTCTTGTTAAAACCTCCGACTCAATCGGAGAGGTGCGGGAGAAACGGCAAGGCTAGAGGGTGTGAGAGGCTGATGGAACTCACGGTGTAGGGGTGAAATCCGTTGATATCGTGGGGAACACCAAAGGCGAAGGCAGTCAGCTAGCGCAACCCTGACACTGAGACGCGAAAGCGTGAGTATCGAATGGGATTAGATACCCCAGTAGTTCACGCTGTAAATGTTGGAGACCAGCTGTCTGAAGTGTCGACCCTTCAGGTGGCGAAGCTAACGCGTTAAGTCTCCCGCCTGGGAAGTACGGCCGCAAGGCTAAAACTCAAAGGAATAGACGGGAGTTTGCACAAGCGGTGGACCATGTGGTTTAATTCGACAGTAAGCGAAGAACCTTACCAGGGCTTGAAGCTCAAGTGAAACCCTGCAGAAATGCGGGGATCTTCTTACAAGGACACTTGGACAGGTGGTGCACGGCTGTTGTCAGCATGTGGCGTGAGCTGCTTCCTTAAATGGAATAACATGCGCAACCCCTGCTGTCTGTTGTATGTATCAGGCAGGACTGCCCGCGTTTAGTGGGAGGAAGGTGGGGACGACACCAAGTCAGCGTGCCCCTTTGATGTCCTGGGCGACACACGTGGTACAATGGTCTGTACAATGCGCCGCGAAACCGCAAGGTGGAGCTAATCGCATCAAAGCAGACCCCAGTTCGGATCGAGGTCTGAAACTCGACCTCGTGAAGCCGGAATCGCTAGTAATCGCGGGTCAGCCACACCGCGGTGAATACGTTCCCAAACTTTGTACTCACCGCCCGTCACATCAGGGAAGCCGGTAGTACCCGAAGCTCCGATCCGATTTATCGGATTGGATTCACGGTGAGATCGGTGACCAGGATGAAGTCGTAACAAGGCATCCGTAGGGGAACCTGTGGATGGAAATTTTTTCAATTTTTTATTAGGCTTTAAACCTAATAAGATTAGGCGACTGGAATTAAGGGAATGAATTCATCTCTTAATTCCAAAGTTTTGCAATTTTCCTTAAAAATTGCAGTCGGTATGCACCATATAGAGCATAATATGAAGAATAGGATTTATTCACAAAATTTTTCAACGATCCCGACACCTTCTTTTTTGAAAGAGGGTAGTTGTGGTGTGACGAAACTTTAAGAATACTCACAAATCGTACTTCAACTAACCCCTTTCAAATCTCAAACGAAAGGGGTTAGTTCTTTTTAGGAGGCGCCAAGATGGTAGAAAACAGAGAGGATTTAGAGGAACTACGGAATAAGCGCAAAGAGTCCGGGCATTTGGATACTCGCATCAAAGAACTGGCGGATGAATTGTACAAAGCTTTATTGCTTATAGGATACTCGGAAATACGCCCAACTTCACTAAGGGAATTATTTGACGAAGCTAAAGAAAAACTCATTGCTCGCCGCAAAGAAGGCAACCAAATAGTGGAGACGCTATACGCGGTTTTAAGAAGAGAAAGGGACCGAGGGTGTACCGGAGTGCCTTATACGAAAGACCCAAGCGAGAAGGAAGGCGCACTTATGGATTTAGCGCTTGAGGATGTTATGCGCATAGTTGACCAAAATCGGGGAATTCATCGTCTATCCAAGTGGCCATCCCTGCCTAGATGCGTTAATATTCCAGAAAGACAAGGCCCATAATTCAGTTTCCTATGTGCGGGGTTAGACCCCGCACATAGGATGTGTTAGTATGCCTAACATTAGAGTGTAGTATGTAGCATACTGCATACTGAAATGCCATCTATACGAATTAAACCTGCGACAGGGGAAAGTATATAATATACATAATCGCGGCAATGAAAAGCACGACATTTTTCGTGATAGATTGGACTACATTCGATTCTTGCATGATTTATTTGAATTCAATGATACGGCTCCAGCCCTAGATTTTTTTCTAAGATATAAATTCGCAGGCGAAAGCAATGTGCGGGGGTTCAACCCCGCACATTGAATGACATGGAAATAATTCAATCGGTCATTTTGGGTATAATCCAAGGCGTTACTGAATTTTTGCCGATTTCTTCGTCGGGGCATTTGGTTTTGTTTCCGTGGCTTTTGGGATGGGAGTATCGAGGAGTGGGTTTTGACGCCGCTTTGCATATGGGGACTTTAGCGGGGGTGCTTGCTTATTTCTGGCAGTATTGGAAGAGCATAATATTTTCTTTCCGCAGACGGGACGAGAAAGATCATTTTTATCAGAAACTGCTTTTATTTATAGCAGTTGCGACTGTGCCGGGAGCTTTGAGCGGCTTATTACTCGAAGATTATGTGGAAGGAATTTTCAGAGAGCCGTATGTTGTGGCCTCCGCGCTTGTTATATTTTCTTTCGTGATATTTTTTGCGGATAGGTTTGGAAATAAAGTTAACGACATTTCACATATAAATCTTAAATCTGCGATTATTATAGGATTATTTCAGATGTTGGCACTTATACCGGGAGTGTCCCGCTCCGGAGCGACAATTTCCGCGGGCTTGTTCCTGGGACTTAAAAGAGAGGAAGCCGCAAAATTTTCATTTCTACTTTCGGCTCCGATAATATTCGGCGCGGGAATTTTCACTTTGCCCAATATAATAAAAGATGGGATAGACAGTTCATTTATAGCGGGCATTGTTTCTTCTGCCATAGCCGGTTACTTCGCGATAAAATTTTTGTTTAAGTTTCTTGAGAAAAGGAGTTATTTGGGCTTCGCGGCATACAGGATTTTGCTCGGAGTGCTGATTTTCGGGTTGATTTTGGCAAGGTAATCTGATAAAATTACGAACGAAGGGTGCGTAGCTCAGCTGGCTAGAGCACTTCACTGATAATGAAGAGGTCCCTGGTTCGAGTCCAGGCGCACCCACAGGTCAGCTAAAAATTAGTATAATGGCAATGACAAACCCGGAAAGGTTTATCGAAAAAAATTATGGGAATGCGGAGTTCATACGGCAACAGCTCGGTTTTGAATGGGAGGATTTGAAAGGCAAAAGAATTTTGGATATTGGAGCGTCTGACGGCATCTTTGAAAAGGTGGCGAAGAATAATGGTGTCGAGGTGATAGCGTTGGATTACGACCCTTATAATGTCCAATTAAGAGAAAAACTTGGTATACGCGGAGTTCCCATTCCATCCTGGTCGCGAGATATCGAGTACATACAAGGGAGGGCTAATGCGCTACCGTTTCAAGACGAAAGTTTTGATTTTGTCATATCGCATGCCGCACCCCCCACTATCTTAGTGGATAGTAAAGAGGAAATCGCCAGTATTATCAAGGAGGTCGAGCGTATTTTGAAAAAGGGGGGAGAATTCAGGTTCGGGTCTCTGGGGATCGTTAGTTATGCGTTTGACGATCGGGAATTATTTACCGAAGGGGAGGAGGCCAGATTTGGCGTTGAGGAGCGGACGCGGCGCATACTAGATAAATCGCTCGAACTACTGCAAAGCATAGATCCAAGTATCACCGCGCATGAGAACCAAGACGGAGAAAGTTATTATTCATTAATAAAATAATATACGCCGCGCAAGTAGCGTATGTTATAAGTTTATACATGATTCGTTCAGTGATACGCAAAATTTTAGGTATAAAAGAAGTATCGGCGCACTGCGATATTCCTTGCGGGATATATTTGCCGCAACCGGCGCAAACCGCGGCTGAAACAGTTGAGAAAATGGTGCAAAAGATAAAAGAACTTGCCCCGCCTGCGTCCGCGGATGTGAATATGCAGGATTGGCTGGATTTTGAAAATTCGTCATCACGATTCGTGAGAACTAAGGAGGATCACGCGGAATTTTGCAAGCGCGAGTTATTGATTTTGTGGACTGATTATTTCAAAGAAGAGCATCTGGAGATGTTTCCGGATTTACACGAAAAATTTTGGAAAGCGGCAAAACTTTGCTCAAAGAATAAAAGGGAAGTGAATATGGAAGCGGCGCGGGAATTGCGAAAAGCGGTGGATGAAATCGCGGAAATGTTCGAGAAAACTAAGAGAGCGTAATATTGGAAGGAAGCCAAAATTTCTCAAAATCTGTGCCTCCGAGAAATTTTGCGGGCCCGTAGCTTAGTTGGTAGAGCGTCGCACTTGCACTGCGAAGGTCAGCGGTTCGAATCCGCTCGGGTCCACCAAAATTGATTTGCCGAAGAAGTTGCCTCGGGGCTTCGCCCCTCGGCAAATCAAATTTGGTGGTGTTTGGGATATCTGGGCAACGCGGCACGGAAGACGAGACCCTATATGGCTGTGGCAATTTAATTTCAAAAATACTATAGGTATTAAGCTATGTGGTCTTCCCATAGAAGAATACATTTTCTACATCGCCAGTAGCTTATACATAATATTCATTTGGGAAGGCATTCGATACGCGCTAGAAACGGGAAGTTTGTTTATGTATATTCTATTGCCATTCCTAGGAATATGGTCATTACTGTTAACTCTTGCGCCGTATATCTACGCTAAAGGATATAAGCTTTGAAATTGTCCCAATTCCTTTGGGAGATAAGAATGAACGAAATTGCAATGCTCATTGGTTATGTTGTCATTTTTTCTTTTGCATTACTGATTGTTTTATACTTGGCATATCTATCGTTGCTTATTTTTTGCAAAAGTGCGCGCTATTTGCATTCGAAACTTCGCTTGTTGTTTTGGTATGCATGATAAAAACAATTAGTACGCCGATACTTCTTTTGTCTAGATTAGTTCTTACTCTCCGAAGCCATAATGACTGTCGACATCTCGTTATTAAGAGAAGATAGCGGGAGCGGGACGGCAATTCCTGTAGTCTTCTCGATTGCGCCGGTATAGGAGATACCGATGGCGTATCATCGATTGAGACAGTAGCAGTTCGCTAGTTCGAATATTAAAAGGCGAGGATTTTCCCGCCTTTTTGTGTACGCGGTTTTGACTTGACATAGATATTATAATACTGTATAATATAAACAAGCATTCTGCACGCTAGGAGAAATTAAGTGAGGATTAACAAAGGTTTGGTTTTTTCAATAATATCTTCTATTCCTGTATTTCTTACTGCGTGGGTTTTGGTTTCTTTTTTTCTGAATAACTCCAATGTGTCGTATAGGCAGACGCATATTGGAGATCCAGATTCGGTGGCGGAAAGTTATGCCGTTAAGATAGAAAACGGAAAAAGCGCGGGGGTCGTTTCCACGACCCCACAAGAGAAGACCGCGGGGGAAATGGTTTTGAGCTTGCGGCAGTGGGTTGAATCTGAAAGTCCGCTTTGGGGCAAAGAGTTCAAATCCTTTACCCTAGCGTTGACTAGAAAAAATGTAGATGGAAGTATGCATTGGGCAGATATTTACATAATAGGCGAGAGTGGATATGTACGCTTATCATGCCGTTCCAGCGACGGGAATTCCGTCGAGTCATGGCATCGCGAATATTACATCCCCGCCGAAAAAAGATCGCTAATGGAATATGTGAACCTTTCGGAATTATTTCTTTTTGCTACATCAGTTCCGGAAGAAAGAGGCCTAAATAGCCTTTTGGATTGCTCGGGGACTGGTATCGGATATACCGATGGCGTATCCACATTGAGCATGGCCGCCATTAAATGGCGGATTCCGTACTTGTCTAGGTAGTTTCGAACAAACAAGTCGAACAAACAAACAGCCGGCTTTAAGGGTCGGCTGTTTTTATTTTCGCATTTTATTTCGCGATGAAGCAGACGAAAGGCGGTCTTATCGCGAGATTCGGATTGCGATGCGGATTTTCAAAAGTGATATTGCATATTTATCCACAGAGAGATGTAGCTATTTTTTGATATAATATTATAGAAAGGTCGTTTCTAACTCTATTCAAATTAGCATTTGAAATGGTCGTTACAATTAAACTCATCCATATCGGCAGGTCGTGCTATTTTAGCTGAACTTGCTTTTATGGATTTGATATATGTACTTCTTCGAAACTTGGGCAGACGCGGTTACGGTGTCCCTTCAAAATTTGCTTGAACAATTTTCAGGGATACTGATGCCGGTACTGGGAGCAATAGTAATTTTTATCTTGGGATGGATAATCGCTACGGCATTCGGAAGCGTAACTGAAAGAATACTTAAAAAGGTAATTCATGTAGATAAAATTTTTGATCAGCTTGGATTTATGGCGGTTCTTCACAAATCTGGCCTTGATTGGGAATTCAGCGGTTTGATAGGCTGGCTGGTAAAGTGGTTTTTTCTCATCGCGTTTTTCTTGGCGGGAGTAGAGATACTCGGTCTTAATGAAGTCGCTCAATTCTTAAGAGAGGATGTTTTGGTATTTATACCAAAAGTATTAGTGGCGGCATTGATAATACTTATAGCCGCTATTTCCGCAGATTTTGTTGATAAACTGGTTACATCAAGTACAAAAGCGGCGGAATTGAAATTTCCCAAAATAGGGTCTTTGATAGTGAGATGGTCTGTATGGATTTTTGCATTGCTTATAGCTCTTGAACAGCTCGGAGTGGAATCAAACTTCTTAAACATACTGTTCATGGGTATAGTGGCGTTTGCCGCGTTGGCTGGAGGATTAGCTTTTGGTCTAGGCGGGCAAGGCGCCGCCAAGGATTGGCTGGATAAAACTTATAAAGATTTGAGCAAATAGAGGGCGATTCCTATACGAGAAAGCCGTCCCTCTGGGCGGCTTTTGATTTTTCACCAATTTATGTATTGACATAAATTTAGGGTTTGCTACAATGCATCAGAGTAAAGCAAGTGATAAATACTAATAGATATAAAATCATAAATTACGAGTTGCTAAGCGGACAATAAACCACAATTTTGTTTGTGGAAAAACCGCTTAAATAGCGGTTTTTTGTTAGCTATTGGCTAGCATTCACTAAAAGTTAAATATGCGTGCGTGAATGTCGGCGAGTAGCGAACGGATTGGACCTTCACAATCTAATAAGTATTGGAGTTTTATAACTTCACAGGAAATGAATTAATTTAAGAGCATATGGTGGATGCCTAGATACCAAAAGGGGATGAAGGGCGTGGCGTGTCTGCGATAAGCCTCGGGTAGGTGACGAGCAACCTTTAATCCGGGGATTCCCGAATGGGGAAACCTGACGCCGTAAACCGGCGTCGTTCACTGTTTTTTACAGTGTTCCCATACCCGCTGAAGTAAAACATTCTAGTAAGCGGTGGAAAAGATAAAAATTTTATTCCCTTAGTAGTGGCGAGCGAAAAGGGAGGAGCCCAAACCTAACGCTCCTCACTGTGTTCGGAACTATTGCTTATAGATGCGGACAAGTTTGATAAATGCCGATACGAAATCGGTATAGATCAGTTGTATTCGCAAAATTAGCGTATAGCAACGAGCGTAGCGAGGAGCGTTGGGGGTTGTAAGGTAGGGACGCAGTTTTACTGGGGAGTAACGATTATTTAGTCGAATGTCTCTGGAAAGAGCGGCTATAAAGGGTAAAAGCCCCGTAGATAAAAAATAATCGCGTATTCCTAGTTCCTATTCTTGAGTACCTCGAGGAATGATGGCCTCGAGGGAATCCGGCAGAACTATCTGCCAAGGCTAAATACTTTTGGTAATCGATAGTGCACTAGTACCGTGAGGGAAAGGTGAAAAGTAGGGCGGTTAGCCCGTTGAAATAGAACCTGAAACCATATGCTTACAAGGACCAGGAGCTACCGCATCTCACTTTGTTTGATGCGGAATGATTTGTAATTTTGAATTTGAATCATTCCCAAACATCGAATATAGCGAGATGTGGTAGTGACTGGGTGCCTTTTGCAAAATGAGCCAACGAGTTTATGTATATTGCTTGTCTAAGCCCCTTCTTTTAGCCCTGATTTTCGGGGTTAAAAGAAGGGGTGGAGGCACAGGGAAACCGAGTCTTAAAAGGGCGACAAAGGCAGTATGTATAAGACCCGAAGCCAGGCGAGCTACCCATGACCAGGGTGAATTCCGGGTAAAACCGGGAAGAGGCCCGAACTCATTAGCGATGCAACACTATGGGATGAGTTGTGGGTAGAAGTGAAAAGCTAATCGAGCCTGGTAATAGCTGGTTCTCCCCGAAATAGCTTTAGGGCTAGCCCTAAGATAGCGCTTTGGAGGTAGAGCACTGGATGGTCTTCGGAGGATTTTCCAACGCAGACCAATCAAACTCCGAATTCCAGAGTAGCGTTTCTTAGGAGTTAGAACGCGGGGGCTAAGCTCCGCGCTCGAAAGGGAAACAGCCCAGATTGCAATCTAAGGTCCCAAAATCTCGGTTAAGTGGGAAAGGATGTGAGGATTCTCAAACAGCTAGGAGGTTGGCTTAGAGGCAGCCATCCTTTAAAAAGTGCGTAACAGCTTACTAGTCGAGAGTTTTCGCGCCTAAAATGTAACGGGGCTAAACCGAGTACCGAAGATGCAAATACCGCCGCATCTCACTCTGTTTGATGCGGAATGATTCAACTTGAAAGTTTGGATCAATTTTGATTTGTCGAATTTTGAAACAAAAAATGTTTTGAAATACGAGATCGAAATTAAAAATTCCGAAAAATTGAGCGAAGCGAGATGTGGTGGTGTGGTAGGGGAGCATTCTTTGTTCGCAGAAGTCGTTTTGTAAAAAACGGTGGAGGACAAAGAAGAGAGAATGTTGGCACAAGTAACCGCAATGCTGATTAGATTTCAGCACACCGAAAGCCCGAGGTTTCCTTGGCAATGGAAGTCAGCCAAGGGTTAGGCGGACCTAACCTCGATCCCAAAAGGGACCGGGGGATGTACAGTCGGTTAATATTCCGACCCTTCTATATTTTTTCAAAAAGGTGACGGAGATCGTAGGATTAAGAGTGTTATTGGATTCACTTCGTTCATCGTTCCTTATTGTGTTTGAAAAGCGGTTTTAAGTTATTTACGGGGAAAGCATTTAATTTAGCAGAAGCTAAATTTTGGCAGACCGTAAAACGATTTTGAACTGGAATAGCGAACATGATAAGGAGCGGTGAATGGAAGGTTTGGCTAAGGCCAGGCCAACTTAATCCGAAAATCTTCCAAGAAAAGCCTTTGCGAGCTAAGAATATAGAATCCGTACCGCAAACCGAAACAGGTGGGCAGGGCGAGTAGCCCAAGGTGAACGGGTGATTCCTCGTTAAGGAACTCGGCAAAAAAGCTAGGCGTAACTTAGGGATATGCCTCGCCTTTGCTCGAGAGAGTAAAGGCCGCAGCAAACGTTTGCCTGCCGACTGTTTACCAAAAACACAGGTCCCTGCAAACTCGAAAGAGGAAGTATAGGGGCTGACGCCTGACCAATGCCGGAACGTCAAACGATACTTGTCGTCGTTCCTCGCTGTATTCGTAACAAAATAGCTTCGGCTATTAGTGCGAATGTAGCGAGGAGCGACGGCTCGGGTCGTAAGCGCCGGTGAATGTCGGTCCTAACTATAAGGATCCTAAGGTAGCGAAATTCCTTGGCACGTAAATTGTGTCCCGCACGAAAGGCGTAACGAGTGGGTAACTGTCTCAACGAGGAGCCCGGTGAACATACAATAACAGTCAAGATGCTGTTTTCCTGTGGCAAGACGAAAAGACCCCGGGAGCTTTACTGCAACTTTCTATTGGTTTATTTTTTCTAATGCGTAGCGTAGTGGGGAGACTTTGAATCTTCGCTTTTGGGCGGAGTGGAGTCGCCAATGAAACACCCATCTTTAGGGGGAATAATTCTAACTTTCTACTAAATATAGAGAAGACAGTGGAAGGCGGGCAGTTTTAGTGGGGCGCTAGACCTCCTAAATTGTAGCGGAGGCGTTTAAAGGTCAGCTAACTCCGGATGGAAATCGGAGTGGTCGCGTAAAGGCATAAGCTGGCTTTAGTCCAAGGCGGATTGGCCGCGGACTCACGAAAGTGTAACTTAGTGAACCGATCCCTTGTTATAGAAAAGGGAGAGATAATCAGCCAAAAGTTACCCCGGGGATAACAGGCTAGTCAGACCCGCGAGTTCATATCTACGGTCTGGTTCGGCACCTCGATGTCGGCTCTTCGCATCCTGGGACTGGAGAAGGCCCCAAGGGTTGTCCTGTTCGGACATTAAAGCGGAACGCGAGCTGGGTTCAAACCGTCGTGAGACAGGTTGGTCTTTATCTGCCATAGGCGTAGAATTTTGAAGGGAGTTTCCCGTAGTACGAGAGGACCCGGGAGAACGAACCTCTGGTGTATCAGTTGTCGCGCCAGCGGCATTGCTGAGTAGCTATGTTCGGAAGGGATAAGCGCTGAAAGCATCTAAGCACGAAGCCCACCCTAAGATTAGAATTCATAGAGTCCTTGTAGATGACAAGGTTGATAGGCTCATAGTGTAAGCGCCGCGAGGCGTTGAGCTTACGAGTACTAATTTCTCATACTTTTTATTTCCTGTGAGGTTCTAAGATTCCAATAAGTATAAAGGCGCGTTTGCGATTGTATTTGTTTTTTCGTATTTCTAAGATTTTTTGTCGGCGCGCCGTAAATAGGATTAGAGGCAATCTGTGGGGGCTATACTGGCGTTGCTCTACCCGTTCCCATTCCGAACACGGAAGTAAAATGCGTCAAGGCCGATGATACTAGGTTTTCCTGGGAAAGTAGGTAGCCCCCGTAGATTGATTCGAATCCTGCGCGGTATAAAAGAGTATCGGCTGATCACATAAAAACCTTCGCGTTAATTTATTGGTCACAAAGCTTATTTATCTTACCCGTTTTGAACTTGTTATTATGCAGAGTTTCAATTTGGATGAGATTTTCGTAAGCTTTTTTTTGTGCTATCATATTATAAATAGAGAATGAAAATAATTTGAGTTTTAACCTCAAATCCCAAAAATATGTCTTCGCGAGCTAGAAAACGGTTAATCATAGGTTTTTTCACCATTCTAATAGTTGGGGGCGTTGCGTCAGGATCCATTTTTTATATTTGGGCGAATTTAACAAACTGGAATAGCTCAAACAACAATCCTCCAAATAATAACAATAACGGCGGTACGGTGGAGTTTAAGGATCTCGAAATTGTATTTACCGATTTTTTTGAAATCAGAAAAACAAAAACATTCGATGCCGTGGCATTAGTAAAAAACCCGAATTTGGATTACGGCGCGTCAGCGGTATCTTATGAATTTGCATTTGAAAACGCCGGCGGAGAAATAATGGGCGTAATTAGTGATAAGGCGCACATATTGCCGGGTCAAGATAGATACATTATAAATCCCGCTTTGAGATTTTCTGATACGCCGGCTAGTGTTGCCTTCAAGATAAAGGAAATAGAATGGGAGGCGATCTCTGAATTTTCACTATCCGGGCTTACATTCAGGGACACGCAATTTATAAGCGACTTAAATACAAATTTTATGAAATTTTCGGGCATAGTTGAAAATCGTTCTCCATATAATCTTCAGAATTTGGAAGTGCATGTTGTGCTCTATGATACCCAAAGCAACTTGGCGATAGCGGCGGGAAGGACGGATATGCAGACATTGATTCGGGATCAGGATCGTTTTTTCCAAGTTGCCTGGCCCTACACTCTTGGATTTGAACCTAGAGTCGATTTCAGGATCGAAACAAATCTTTTCGAAAATTCAAACTTTATAAGGGATCAACAGGGACGCAAAAAATTTCAGGAATTTTTTGATGCGGAAGCAAAATCAAACTAGATTTCATAGGGTCGGGAAATATACTAAAGGGGGCTTTGAAAGCCCCCTTTAGTATATTTATTAGCTTGATATCGGATTACCCATTATTTAATCTTTATATTGGGGCAGGTTAAAAATTATTTTGCTTTTGCGATATATCTGTTAAAATCAGTTAAATGATAAATCATATCAAAAACTTAGATTGGATCTTAACATTATACGCGGTTTTGCTTGTGTGTTTTGGGCTTGTGTCGTTATACGGAAGCGGATACAACGACGATTTTTTGAACTTTAAAAAACAGCTTTTCTGGTTGTTTACAGGGCTTTTCTCGATGATTTTTATCAGCTTCTTTGACTATAGAATTCTTAAGAACAGGCAATTTCCGATAGTACTTTTATTTTCGATGTCGCTACTTTTACTGCTGGGTTTATTCCAGTTTGGAGATTCGATAAGAGGTACGACCAGCTGGTATAGGATAGGACCCGTAGCTTTTGAGCCGGTCGAAGTGGTTAAAATAGTATTAATCGTGGTGCTGGCAAAATATTTCTCAATGCGGCATGTGGAAATGTACAGGTTCAGGCATATTTTAATCTCCGGATTTTATATGCTAGCTCCAGTTTCAGTGGTACTTATTCAGTCGGAAGTAGGATCGGCAATGGTTATGGTAAGCATTTGGCTAGGCATAATGCTGATGGCGGGCATTCAGCTTAAGCATTTAGTTGGTTTATTCGCGGCCGGTGTAGTCATTCTATTTTTAGCTTGGAATTGGGGTTTTCAGGATTACCAAAAGGAAAGGATACTTTCGTTTATAAATCCCGGATCAGATCCTCAAGGATCCGGTTATAATGTGCTCCAGTCAATGATAGCTATTGGTTCGGGGGGGTTTTGGGGTAAGGGAATAGGAGAGGGCGGGCAAACCCAGCTAGGATTCCTGCCCGAATCGCAAACGGATTTCATATATTCCGCTATCGCGGAAGAAATGGGTCTTCTTGGGGCATTATTACTGCTTTGTTGCTTTGCTCTATTTGTTAAAAGAATAATGTCCGTATCAAGAAATTCAGAGAATAACTTCGCTCGGCTTGTGGCAAGCGCCTTCTCTGTGATGCTTTTAGCGCAGATATTTGTTAATGTGGGAATGACATTCGGTCTTTTTCCAATTACGGGAATACCCCTTCCTTTCGTGAGTTATGGGGGCAGTAGCCTTGTATCATTATTCGCAATGCTGGGTATTCTGCAGAGTGTTAAAAGCAATTAAATTATATCGCCACTGCTTCTTGGTTTTTCTAATCTTCTTAAGAAGCTCTCTACATCGTCAAATTTGTACACCCGGTAATTGTTTATCGGGTTTCTTCTTGCGCGGAGTTTCCCTCGATTATCCCAGTTGCGTAATGTTAGGGGCGTAACTCCAAGAATATAAGCCACCTCACCAACTGTAAAGTATTTTTTGTTGGCAAGTTTCTTAATGTTTTTATATGTTTTCATGGGAAAATCTTTAATGGGACAATTTAATTGTATCTGAATAGTTTAATTTTGTGTATGTGTGAATAAGTTCGCGCAATTTTTTTTTGGCTATGATCGGATAAAACAGGGCAGATAGCGCCTCGGCATCGAAGATTTATTTTGTTTTGTGAATTTTATTACTGCCTAGAAAGAAATTCACACACAAAAAATAAAGAAACCGTGTCGCTACAGTAAGTAATTTGGGCGAGGATATAAACATACGGAAGGTTTAATTCGTTATGTCAAAATATTTGACATAACGAATTAAACCTTAGTCAATAAATTGTAACAAAATGTAGCTCCAGTGACACAATGAGGACATATTTTGTGTTCCGACGGTATTCGACATAAATCGAAAGTATAAGAAGCAAAAAATTGCTAAAATACAGCATGATTTCGCGTAAAAATTTAAGCTATAAAATCCCTGATTTCCATAGTAAAAATTAAGTAGTTGATGGCATTCAAGCGGAGTCGCTATTTCTAAGATCCGTGCCAGCTTTTAGGTGGATGGATTTTTTGAACGCCTATGCGGTTTTGAATAGTCGCTAGTCCTGGCAGGCAATTTCATTATGAACTCGACATTGTTTTTAGTATCTGATGCGTCGAAACGGGAGAGGCGAGCGGACATTGTATGCGAATATCTGGTACTTTGCGATATTTTGCATACATTTCTTGGGCTAGAATGACTTTCCAAGGATAGGTTTGGATTTCTGTAAGCATGATAAATATGATCTAGCATAGCACGAAACTGATTGTGGATAGAAACAGGTTTCGATCAAGCGCAACATGGGCTAGTCAAAAAGTATGTGGGTACTGCCGTGCTGTCCTAGGCAAAGAAATGCGAATTAGACTGTTGGGCAAAAGAATTTCTAATATACAGAGCACCAATGGATAAAGTTCCTTACAAAATATTCAAAAACATTATTATATTTTTCACCACGATTTTTTATAAAATAGATAGAACTATTATCAATCTTTATATAGAATATCCAAGATGGACCTCGCAAGATATAGAGTATGTGAGAATTTTGCTATGCAATAGTTGCTTCAGTATATGAAACGCTGAAATGTATCGGTAGAATTTTTGCAATCGGCCCTTTTGGGTCTTTGGTGAGCATTATTAAGGTTTTGATATGCAAAAACCTTAATAATGCTTGATATTAAGGTTTTGATGTTATCCCTCT